>LAZR01001632.1_pt1 | contig 13971 bp, 8 predicted proteins | sample 329461 | NCBI WGS metagenome assembly LAZR01 (sample SAMN03002196, study PRJNA259156) | marine sediment metagenome | biome: sea floor; feature: Hydrothermal impacted sediments; material: marine sediment; isolation source: Loki non-amplified sample from Loki's castle hydrothermal vent sediment ...
AAATGTGACCATTGATTCAGTTTATATAAAAAATAATTTTATATCTTTGGATGCTTTTAATGAACATTTTTTCGAGATTGGTGTTGAAAATTCGCTACAATTAACAATTGATATGGCACTAATTGAAACAAAAATCGGTGCTATCAATATTGACGATAATTTAGAGATAATAGTTCGCACTGAAGAAGGAGCCGAGATTACTCATGAAGAAATCGTTACATAGAGATGGTTCTTAGTTTTACTNTGTTTTTTCCTTTGTTTAGTAAAAATCAAAAATTATTTTTCATTATTTTTCTTAAGAGTTATTGTTTAAATAATTGTTAACTTTAAATATTTATATTGAAATTTTTCGTCCGAGATAATAATGAGTTCCAATTTTAAAATTGAATCAGAATACTCCCCAAAAGGAGACCAACCATTAGCTATTTCTACAATAACAAGAAATATAGAAGAAGGTAAGCGATTTCAAACATTGTTAGGAGCTACTGGTACCGGTAAAACTTTCTCTATAGCACAAGTAATTCAAAGTATCCAAAAACCTACATTAGTGATGGCTCCAAATAAAACTTTAGCTGCTCAATTATATAATGAACTAAAAGAATTATTCCCTCACAATGCAATCCATTATTTTGTAAGTTACTACGAATATTATCAGCCAGAAGCATATCTTCCTATCACAGGAATGTACATTGAGAAAGATTTCAACGTAAATGAAGAAATAGAAAGATTAAGGTTAGCTGCAGCTCATGCAATAAGAACACGTGAAGATGTAATTATTGTTGCTACGGTTTCTTGTATTTATGGTGTTGGAGATCCAGAATATTGGGAATCAGTAACTTTATACCTAGAGGAAGGACAAATAATTAAAAGATCTGAAATCATTCAGAAATTAATTAAAATCAGTTATGAACGCAAAAAAGCGGATTTTAAACCTGGTTCGGTAAGAGTACGAGGTGACATTATTGATATTTTTCCAGCTTATACTGAAATTGCAATTCGGATTTCATTGTTTGGAGATAAGGTCGAATCAATCCAGGAGCTACATCCGATTTCTAATAAGGTTCTGAGAGATTTACGTAATTTTAGAGTTTTTCCCGCAACTCATTTCATAATCCCTGAAGAAAATAAAGTTATAGCGTTGGAATTAATTGAAGAAGAATTACATGTGCGTATTGATTATTTTAAAAAGAGGAAATTGTACGCTGAAGCGCAAAGAATTGAAAGGAGAGTAAAATTTGATTTAGAAATGATGCGAGAAATGGGTTGGTGCAAAGGTGTTGAAAACTATTCACGCTCCCTTTCTCTACGAGCTCCCGGAACACCTCCCATGACTCTTATAGATTATTTTCCAAAAGATTTCCTGATTGTAGTTGATGAAAGCCATGTGTCGATACCACAAATCCATGGAATGATTGGTGGAGACCGTTCTCGTAAAAAAAATCTTGTAGATTATGGATGGCGTCTACCAAGTGCTTATGATAATAGACCTCTAACCTTTGAAGAATGGGAAGATAAAATTAAATTTGTTGTTTTTATGAGTGCGACTCCTGGAAATTATGAATTAGAGAAAAGTGATGGAATTTCTGCCGAACAAATAATTAGACCAACAGGTCTTGTAGATCCACAGATTGAAATTAGACCTGTGAAAAACCAGATCGATGATTTATTAGGAGAGATTAAAAAAGTAGTAAATAATAAAGGGCGAGTACTAATAACAACATTAACAAAGAGAATGTCTGAAGATATAGCTGAATATTATGCTGATTTAGGAGTAAAAATCGAATACCTCCATTCTGAAGTTAATACAATCGAGCGTTTTGAGATTTTAAGGAAATTACGAGATGGAACATTCGATGCCATAGTCGGGATTAATCTTCTTCGGGAAGGATTAGATCTACCCGAAGTACAATTAGTTGCTATTTTAGATGCTGATAAATTAGGATTTCTTAGAGATAAAAGATCATTAATACAAACTATAGGAAGAGCTTCTCGAAATGTTGAGGGAAGAGCAATTTTATATGCTGAAAAAGTAACCCTCGCTATGAAGGCAGCTATAGACGAGACTAACAGAAGAAGAAACAAACAAATAAAGCATAATAAAGAAAATAATATTACTCCTAAGACTATTCAGAAGAATATATTAGCTTCTCTATCAGAAGAACAAGAATATAAAGAAAAAGAAGTTAAGAGATTAAAACAATCTGTTCATAATAAAATAAAACAATTAGAACAGGAAGGAGATATTGATTTGATAATTCAATTTCTTGAAAATAAAATGTTTATGGCAGCAAATGAGCTCAGATTTGAGGATGCTGCTTATTTAAGAGATAAGATAAAAGAAATTAGGAGAAAGGGTAAATTATCTACATAATTTAATTTGATAATTTGAAAATTGTCTACCCCGATTCAGTATATTTTTTTTTATTTGTTGATACCAGTATAAGGTTTTATAATATTATAGAAAAACTTTTTTGATTTCCAGAATTAAAAAGAACTAGTAGAATATGAATGAATTTATTGTTATTAAAGGCGCTAGACAGAATAACTTAAAGAATATTGATGTAAAAATTCCACGCAATAAGCTAGTGGTTGTAACTGGTATCAGCGGGAGTGGAAAATCATCGTTAGCTATGGACACCCTGTACGCGGAGGGACAAAGAAGATTTTTAGAATCTTTGTCAAGTTACGCGAGACAATTCTTGGGAGAAATGGATAAACCCGATGTAGATTCGATTGAAGGTCTATCTCCTGCAATTGCAATTGAACAAAAAGCACTTTCAAAAAATCCACGGAGTACGGTTGGGACGGTAACTGAAATTTATGATTATTATAGATTACTCTTTGCAAATATTGGGATTCCTCACTGTCCAAATTGTCGGAAAGAAATAAAGCCTCAGACTCCTCAACAAATAATTGATCAACTTCTTAAATCAATTAAAGAAAATCAAAAATTCATTATAAAAGCGCCTATAATTAGAGATAGAAAAGGAGAATATAAGGAACTTCTCCAAGATTTAAAAAAACAAGGATATGTGAGGGTTGAAATCGATGGTATTCAATATACTTTAGATGAAGAGATATCCATGGAAAAGAATGTTAAACATAATATTAATGTGATTATCGATAGATTAGTAATGCGCAAGGATATAAGAACACGATTAGCGGATTCGATTGAATCAGCTTTAGATTTAACAGAAGGTTTAGTTATTATTGAAATTGTTGGAAAAGATGATCAAATTTATTCAGAAGCTCTCGCTTGCGTTAATTGTGGGATATCTTTTCCTCAATTGGATCATAAAATGTTTTCATTTAATATACCTCACGGTAGTTGTAAACACTGTAACGGTTTGGGTAATGTAATGGAATTTGACCATGGATTAATTTTAGGAAATGATTTAGAGATTCCACTCCAAGAAACTCCGATTAGAGATATTCCTGGATTTGGATCATCAACAGGATATTTTTGGCAATCACTAGTTCAAGTTGCTAAACATTATGGATTTGATACTGATAGAACTCCTATTAAAGATATAGATCCGAAAAAACTTCATAAAGTCTTATTTGGCACTGACAATGAATCACTTGAATTTCATTTTAAAAGTGAAGACAATGGCTTTAAAAATCCTAATGGTGATTTCAAATCTTCTTGGCATGTCGTAAGACCTTTTGAGGGAATTATTCCTATGTTGCATAGAAGATATATGGAAACACGTTCTGAATGGGCACGTGATACTTATGAAAGTTTTATGAACAAAATAGATTGCCCCAAGTGCAATGGAAAAAGATTAAAACCAGAGAGTTTAGCCGTTATCATTGAAGACCTTAACATTGCTGATTTATCAAACTTAGCAGTTAAAGATTCATTAGAATTTTTCAAAGAACTTCAATTAGATGAAACTCAGAAAATAATTGTTAAAGATGTATTAAAAGAAATATTGGATAGATTATCTTTCTTAGAAAACGTTGGATTAGATTATATTGCTTTAAATCGGCGTTCAGACACTTTATCTGTAGGAGAAGCAGAGAGAATCAGATTAGCTACTCAATTGGGTTCCAGTCTAGTAGGTGTATTATATGTTTTAGATGAACCAAGTGTTGGTCTGCATCAAAGAGATATCAGCCGTCTTATTGATATGCTAAAAAAATTAAGGGATTTAGGAAATACTGTAATAGTAGTTGAACATGATGAGGCAATTATGCGTAATGCGGATCATATTATCGATTTAGGCCCGTTAGCAGGTGAACGTGGAGGTAAAGTGGTAGCAGAAGGAACTTTCGGAACAATTATCAAATCAGCAACTTTAACAGGAAAATATTTATCTGGCAAAAAGAAAATTGAAATACCAAAAAATAGACGAAAATCCAATAATGAATATATTGAAATAAAAGGAGCCAGAGAAAATAATTTAAAAAATATTGACGTTAGAATTCCTTTAAGTTTATTTACATGTATAACGGGCGTTTCTGGAGCTGGTAAGACTAGCTTGATCATAGAATGCCTATTTAAAGGACTACATAATCTAATAAATACCCGTAGTTCAAAAATAAAAGAAGGGAATTTTGATACTATATTGGGTTTTGAACAAATCGATAAGATCATTAATATCGATCAATCACCTATAGGCAGAACTCCTAGATCAGTACCTGCCACTTACACAAAAGCTTTGGATTATATCAGAGAGATTTTTGCTAGATTACAAGATTCAAGAGAAAGAGGGTACAAAAAAGGGAGATTTAGTTTTAATACAAAAGCAGGGCATTGTAAAAAATGTAAAGGCACAGGTTACATCCTTAAAGAAATGTATTTTTTACCGGATGTATATATTATGTGTGATTTATGTAAAGGAAAAAGATATAATTCAGAAACTCTAGCGATTAAATATCGTGGAAAAACGATCTCAGATATTTTGAAAATGACTTTCCATCAAGCGTTAGAATTTTTTGATAAAATTCCAAACTTAAAAAGAACGTTAAAAACAGTTGTAGATGTTGGATTAGGGTATTTAGAATTAGGGCAATCTTCAACTACTTTAAGTGGAGGAGAATCTCAACGCGTAAAAATTGCGAGAGAGTTAAGAAAAACAAGTACTGGAAATACACTTTATATTCTAGATGAACCAACAACAGGTTTACACATGTATGATATCCAATTCTTAGTAGAAGTTCTACAGAAATTAGTAGATAAAGGTAATACTGTAATTATTATTGAACATAATATGGATATTATAAAATCCGTAGATTATATTATTGATCTAGGCCCTGAAGGAGGTGAAAAAGGTGGTAATCTTGTTGTAACGGGATCTCCTGAAGAAATTCTTAAAGATAATCATTCTTTTACGGCACAATATTTAAAAAAATATCTTAATCATATTTAATTATTAACCTTAAACTTAAAGTCAATTAGAATTCAAGAGGTAAATCTGAGTGCAAATAATTTTAGCTAATAAATCTCATTTTCCTCAGATATTAGAAGTATGGAAGGAATTCATGGATTATCATAAAAGTTTAGATTTATTTTTTAATAGACGAGAAAATGGACATCTAAATTTTGAAAAATATATTTGTGAGCTAATTAATTCCAATGAAGGACAGGTTTTAGTTGCTTTGGAAGACTATATGGTAGTGGGATATTCTATTGCTTTAATACAATATTATCCTCCTGTATTTAATAGCAATACTTACGGTCTTATCAACGATTTGGCTATAAGCGAATCTCATAGAAGAAAAGGGATAGGAGAGCAAATGCTAGTGAGAATGTTTGAATGGTTTAAAATTCAAGGTTTAGACAGAATAGAATTACGTGTCGCTGTAAATAATCAAATAGGGTACTCATTTTGGAAAAAACACGGATTTAAAGATTATTTACATGTATTATACATACAAAGAGGGTAATGAGAAATCTTCGGAAGAAATCATTAATAAGAAAACTTCTAAACTTTTCATTACTTTTTTTAAATAATTATTTATATGAATGATATTTCCTAATAATTCAATTAGGCGGTCGTATATGTCAACTTCAGATGAAAAAAAAGTAATCAGAGCACCAATAGTTTGTATTTTAGGTCATATAGATCATGGTAAGACGACAATATTAGATTATATTAGAGGTACAGTTGTTCAGCAACGAGAAGCTGCGGGAATAACACAACATATCGGAGCATCCTATTTTCCAACAGAAGATATCAAAGAATTTTTACGAAAATCTAAACAAGAATTTGCTGATAAGGAGATTAAACTTCCAGGATTATTGGTTGTTGACACTCCAGGTCATGCTGCCTTTTTAAATCTCCGAAAACGAGGTGGAGCAGTTGCAGACATCGCAATTTTAGTAATTGATGTAACTTCTGGCACAATGCCTATAACCTGGGAATCTGTTAGAATCCTAAGCGAAAAAAAAACACCTTTCGTAATTGCTGCAAATAAGATTGATAGAATATCTGGTTGGAAATCAAAAAAAGACGCAGATTTTCTTGATTCATATAATGATCAAAAACCTCATGTCAAAGATTTCTTGGATGAGAAAATTATGCAGATAATGGTAAATTTTATGGAAGAAGGATTCAAAGGAATCGATCGATATGATAAAATTAAAGATTTTACTAAAAAAATTGCAATTGTACCAACAAGTGGTAAAACTGGAGAAGGTATCTCGACTTTGTTAATGATTTTAATGGGATTAGTTCAACAATATTTGACATTAAATCTGAAATTTTCTGAAGGAGCAGCTAAAGGTGTTGTATTAGAAGTTAAAAAGGAAAAAAGACAAGGAAAAACCATGGATATTCTAATATATAATGGTATTATTAATAAAGGAGATGAGTTTATTGTAGGTGGTTTAGAAAAACCCATTAAATCAAAAGTAAGAGCTTTATTAATGCCTAAACCATTAGATGAAATACGAGATCCAAGACAAAAATTTGATTCGGTCGATTCAGTGAGTGCTGCTGCTGGTATTAAGATATTAGCACCAAATTTAGATGATGTTGTAGCGGGGTCTCCTTTTAGAGGGATAATTGATCCATCAGAGGAGGATACCCTCTATAAGGAAATTGAATCTGAAGTAGAAGGCATTAGGATAAAGACTGATAAAGCAGGAGTGGTTTTAAAAGCAGACACTTTAGGTTCTCTGGAAGCCTTAGAGAATCACTTCACAAAAAATGGTGTAAAAATCAGTATTGCTGATGTAGGACCAATTAAAAAAGAGGATATAATAAATGCTAACATTGTGAAAGGATTAGACCCATATTCGGCGACAGTTTTAGGTTTTAATGTTCCGATATTACCAGAAGCTAAGGAACAAGCAATCATAGAAAATATCAGAATTTTTACCAATAATGTTATTTATCGTTTACTAGAAGAATATATTGAATATTCTGAAATAAGAAAAGCGGAAGATACAGCTAAAGGATTAAGTGAATTAATATTACCTGCAAAGATAAAAATGTTTCCTGAATTTATATTTAGAAACTCAGATCCTGCTGTATTTGGTATTCAAGTTGAAGCTGGAACTTTATATCCAAAAGTTCCATTAATAACTGATAAAGGTAAAAGAGTAAGGAGGATACATCAAATTCAAGATAAAGGTCAAACGATAGAAAAGGCTCCTAAAGGTTCTGAAGCTGCAATATCTATTCGGGGTATTGAAATAGGCAGAGATATAGAAAAAGATGAAACTCTATTTGTAAATGTTCCAGAATCCCATGTCCGGCAGCTAATGGGAAAATTTATTGATGAATTAACGACTGATCAAAAACAAGCTTTAAGAGAATTCATTACATTAATGAGGGAAAAAAATCATCCGTGGTGGGGAATGTAGGCTAAGTTTTCCCACATTTAATGCAAGTGAAAGATGTTAATAACCTTTCAGCAATTCTAACTTCTAATATTGATGAAAGTGAAAAAGTATATAAAAATAATGAAGTAATATTAAGAAAAGCAAGATTCATCTATCAATATTCTGAATTTGATAGTTACTTTGATAAAAAATAACTTTAATATTTTTTATTAATTTTCATGTTAGTTTTTAATTTTTTTTCGAATAGAATTCTAGAGTACGTATCTATTCCACAACAGGTTAGAAATTGAACCATATTCTTATTCTATTCTTTCAATTTAGTTTTACTTGATAAATATTTATCCAAAAGGTTTTTTTAAAAGGGAATAGTTATCTTATATTAGATTAATTGATATTTCTTTAGGAATCGATCTTATTTTTTAATATTATGTCCAAGATTAATGATATTTTAAGCGAAGTTTTAGAAAAAATTATTCCTACAAATAAAGAAATTGTTCTTATCAAGGGTATTATTGAGAAATTAAAAAGATTATTAGACATAAAGGCCAAGGAATTCAATATCAAATATGTAAAAATTGAACCTCAAGGGTCAACCGGAATAAAACAAACTCAATTAAAAAATGATTTTGATATTGATCTCTTTATTGGATTAGATTTTAGTGAATATAAACATAAATATGAAGGATTAAGCAAAAATAAATTAAAAAAAGAGTCTAAAAAAGACTTTTTAAAACTATGCAACAATTGGGTTTTTCAAAGTTTAACATTAAAAGAATTTTATAACCCACGTCTTTTGTATGCAGAACATCCTTACGTCACAGTAGATTATCTTTTAGATAAAAAAAAAATTAAGATAGATATTGTTTTATATTTTGATTTAGACTTAGAATTCATAAAAGAAAATGGTCCTATAACAGCAGTGGATAGATCTCCTTGGCATGGGCGTTTCATAAGAAAAGAATTAAAACAAGAACAAAAAAATGATGTAAGGCTTTTGAAACAATTTTTTAAAGCTTGTCATAGCTATGGTGATAAAAGTGCAATCGGAAAAGTTGGTTTTATAGGATATAGCGCAGAATTATTAATATATTATTTTGGAAATATTCTTAATCTTTTTGACAATTTTGCCAATTTATATAAAAAACCACTTGATTATTATAAAAGAAATGAAAATGAATTAAGGAAGATTGCCCATTTTGAAAAAGATCACCTTATAATCATAGATCCAATAGATAAAAATAGGAATGTAGCTTCTGCGATTTCAGAAAGAGCATATAAATATTGTAATCAAGAAATTAGAGAATTTCTAATAAAACCAAACCTACAATTCTTTAAAATTAAACCAATCCAGGAAGCTAATATCTTAAAGAAAGATGACCCCCTACTCTCAAAGATCTATATAATTGAATTAGAAAACACAAACTATGAAATTCATTACACAATAAATAGAGATAAGTTGTATTCCTTAGGAGAAGGCATTATAGCTAATGGAGAAAAGGAGTTTTCTCACACAGAGCGATTTGGAAAAATAATTTTTGAAGTATATTTCGAAGATAATCAGAATCAGTACAATTTAGCTATCTATTGTGAACACCCCTCTATTTCTCAAACGTATATACGTAGAGGCCCCCCTTTTAAGGAAAAAAAACATATAAACAATTTTAAAAAGAAAAATCCTAAATATTTTGAAAAAGAAGGTTATCTCTGGGTGGAAACAAAAAGAGATTTTACTGATTTCTCTGATTTTCTAAATAATTATATTAAGAATAACTTACCTGATAACTTAGATGTGAATAATATTTCAACGTCGCTTTACACAAAAAGTTCCTCTGGAAAAAAAACTATTAATATCCTGAAAAACATGGTTTTACCTTTATATATCTAATAAAAAAAAATGAATTTATATCAAATTTTTTATTTTTTTATAAAATAGCTCCTATTCTATGCCCTATGCAAATGTTTTAATTGAAATTGATGCTACTAATCCTAATAATGGTTAAATTAATTAAGTTTTTTCAAAAAATCAGCTCTCTCTTCAAATTTTAATCGCTAAATTTCTTCTTATTAATAAAATGATTTAAAATCAATTCTTAGAATGGTGAAAGAGTTGAAAAAAGATAATCAAGGTTTAAAAGTCAAAATCCCCTTAGATCTGCAAGGAGCTAAAATAACATCTACAGGGATAACTAAAGAAAATAATATCATTAAGGAAAATCTTGATTTATTTAATAAAATACAGTGTGTTCCTGATATCTTGGGTACTAATGCTCGTATAAATGAATGGTTTCTGGATTCTCTTAAAATTATTATGTTACGGTATGATTTTTTAAAAGATTTTGCAAGCTTTAGGAAAATGAGTACTTTTTATGGATTAAGTAAAACCTATCTTTATGATATAAGGTATCGAAAAACTGTTATTGCTAATGAATACTTAGACCAAATGAAACAAAGTTTATCTGAGAGATTAAAAGATTTGTCAAATACTAAACATTCAATAGTTATTGAAGCTCGAAACACCATTTATGAAATTATTGAGCTTTATCGTCAAAAATATAATCCAAAACCAACTGCCAATACTCAAATCGATGAAAACTTGAAGCGAGATTACTTTTCACATATCACTACAATTGAACAAGCTTATTTCTTAGGACTTATGTTTGCTGATGGATGGATAACGATTCAACATAGTAAAGTTAGAAGTTTTTATAGAATCGGTCTTGCATTAAAAGTTGAAGATAAGAATATAGTAGAAAATTTTGGAGAGGCAATAGGATTGAGTGAAGATAACATAAATATAAAAAGTTCTTTTGATAAGAGGACAGGAAAGAAATACAAAATGGCATACTTGTATTTTGGAGCAGGAAGTACAACAATTAAATCGGGTATGGCAAATGATCTAATTAACCTTGGAATGGCTTATAGCATGAATAGAGATACAGGGAGGAGATATAAGGTTCCAATTTTACCAATATTTTGCGATAATAAAGGATATAAAGAAAGAAATTTGATGTTAGCCTTTCTATTGGGGTATTATGATGGAGATGGTACTCTTAAGGCTAATAAATATCCAATCATCTATAGTAGTAATAAAGAATTCCTTGAGGCTATAAGCAGAAATTTTGATTTAGGAGCAGTGTCTGAAGCAAAGAGGGAAATATTAGACTCTGAAACAAATGAGATAAAGAAGAAATTCCTTTATTCTTTATCTTTAAGTCAAGAACTCTTTAAAGAGATGATGAAACTCAAATTAGATTCAATGGATAGAAAATCTATTGCGGCAGAAAATATTATTCTTAATAAACCTATAATGACTAAATGTAGAAAATGGTTGGGTGATATCTTATCGAAAGATTTTCTAATAAAAATACTTGACACTCATGCTCCTTCTAAAATCGCCAAATTGATTGGGATTAATCATATGACTTTAGTAAAGTTTATTGATCATGTATATAGAATCCCACGTCGAGATAAAGCATACTATATTAAATTGACTTATGAGAGAAGACGACAACCAAAAAATAGCGAAATTAATCGATTCTATGAAGTAATATCACAGGTACTACTTGAAATAAGAAAAAATAATCCGTTTATGTAATTCATATATTTAAATTATTCATTCATCCCTTTTTAAAATCTTATGAGCTTTAGCAATGTTCATAAAATTTTTATGATTTCATATATTTACTCTTTTAATTAAAATTATTTTATAAATGTAAATTAGAATAATGTGAAATAGCTATGGTTAAAGTAAAAAATCCTGAGGAAATCGCTAAGCTGGTTACTTCTGGGTCGTATAAGAAAAAAAGAATTTTCTCAATTACTGCTCATATAGACCATGGAAAAACAACAGCTACTGATTATCTCTTGCGCCGAGCTGGACTGATGAGACCAGAGGATGCTGGCCAACTCCAGATGACGGATTCAGATTTAGATTAAGATTTGCTTTTTCTACTGAAAGACGAAGAACAAGCACGAGGTATCACAATCTTCACATCTGTTGTATTATTAGCATTCCAAGATCCGAGAAACCCAGATGATGAAGAGCCTTATATTTTCCAGCTCAATGATACACCTGGCCACATCAGTTTTACAGGAGAAGTATCTCGTGCCCTTAGAGGTTCAGATGGAGCAATGATCTTGGTAGATGCTCTTGAAGGAGTGATGACACAAACTGAAACTAACATTCGTTTAGCTGTTGGAGAGGAGTTCTGCAAACCAGTCCTTTTCATTAATAAGGTTGATAGATTAATAAGTGAGTTAAAACTTAGCCCTCAAGATACTTTTGCAAAAATCGATAAAATTACAATAGAAGTTAATGAGTTAATAAAGAAAATAAGACCTGAAGGTTCAACGTGGAGCATAGACTTTGCTAAGAATTCAGTTGCAGTCGGGTCTGCTAAACATGGATGGGGTTTCACTTATGAAATCCTAAAAGAGAAAAAACTAAAACCACAAGACGTTTTTGCAAAATATAATGAAGGAGATATCCAGTGGTTAAGAGATAATTTACCATTAGATGAGTCAATGTTAAGAATGATCGTTGATCATCTCCCTGATCCTGTTACTGCTGCTAAATATAGGATACCCCATATATGGGGGGGTGATCTAAACTCTGATTTAGGACAATCTCTCATGAAGAGCGACCCAAATGGTCCTCTCTATGGAATGATAACTAAGATTTTTTTAGATCCTAAACGAAATTATGCGCCCACCTTAATTGGTCGTGTTTTTTCCGGCACTTTTGACCAAACTGATACGATTTATTTGATTAATAGTGATTCCAAAAGTAGAGTGAAAAGATTAGGAGTTATGGAAATAACGGATCTTTTAGATGTTGCTAAGATTCCTGCAGGAAATTTATTTGCATTATTTGGCTTTATTTGTCCATCTGGTGAAACTTTTATGTTAGGAAATGACGTTCCTAAAGATAAAGAAGAAAGAAAATCATTACCTTCGTTTGAAAAAATTCAATATGCATGTGAGGCTGTCGTTTCAAGAAGTATTAAACCAATAGATCCTCATGAAATCGATAAATTAGATGATGTTGTGGGGAAATGGCTAAAAGCCGATCCAACAGCAATGTATAGGCGAGATAATGAATCAGGAGAATTCATCCTTTCTGGAATAGACCCGCTCCAAATAGAGATTTTGGTTAAAAGAATAAATAATCAAGTAAAGATTGACATCGGAGAACCAATAATTGTCTATAGAGAAAAAATTACTCAAAAAAGTCCCAATTTTTATACGAAATCAGCAAACACTCACAATCGAATTTTGTTGTACATAGAACCATTAGATGCAACAACTGAGAAATTAATCGAAACTCGTAAGGTAAATGATTTACAAAATGATAAAGATCGAGCTAAGATACTTAGAGAGGAAGCTGGATGGGATGCAAAGGAAGCAAGGCGTATTGTGGATGTATACCAAGGAAGTCTCCTTGTCAATGGCACTTCTGGTTTACAGCGATTTGATCGAGTTAAATCTTATTTAAGTGCTGCGTTTAGAGACTGGCTTGGTAATTGTATTATCGCAAAGGAACCTGCCGCTGGAGTTAAAGCTGTCTTTTTAGATATGGTCATACACGAGGACGCTAGACATACGCAATATGGACAAATTGCGGGAATGGCTTTTTCAGCGTTATCTCTAGCTATGCTAGAAGCAAAACCTCATCTATTTGAGCCAATTCAAAAAATGGATATAAAAACCCCTCAAGGTACAGAAGGCGGAGTTACATCAATTATAACTAAACGTCGAGGGAGAATTACTAATGTTATCCCGGAAGGAGAATACGTAAGAATCCAAGGTCAGATTCCTGCGGCTGAGACGATTGGGATCGCCGATGACATTAGAGGTTCAACCCAAGGAAGAGCATTTTTTGGATACGAATTCCAAGGTTTTGAAAAAGTTCCTCAAAGCTTAGAAGAAGACCTCATTATAGAAATTCGCAAGCGAAAAAATATGCCATTAGAATTGCCGAATAAAAAGAGTTGGGAAAGATTTATCTATAAACGAACTTAAGTACTGTTTTTCTTTTTTATTAATTCTTGTTTTTAATGAGAAAATAGCATAATTTTAGGAGAAATTAAAATTTTTTCAGGATGCCAGCTCAATCTTCAATTAATTGTTAACTGTTTAAAACTAATATTGAAAACATTAAAAAGAGTTGAAGTGAA
>LAZR01001633.1_pt1 | contig 13962 bp, 12 predicted proteins | sample 329461 | NCBI WGS metagenome assembly LAZR01 (sample SAMN03002196, study PRJNA259156) | marine sediment metagenome | biome: sea floor; feature: Hydrothermal impacted sediments; material: marine sediment; isolation source: Loki non-amplified sample from Loki's castle hydrothermal vent sediment ...
AAGACCTGGACATACTCACCGAACACAACCGCACCGAAGTCATCAGCAACGACAGCCATCTGACCGTTGAGAACGATCACTTCAGTCACACAAAAAACAACAGCCACACCACCGTGGGTGGCGAGAAACGCATCGCCATCGGAGCGGATTGCAGCCAGAGCGTTGGCGGCACACTGCATCAAAAATCCGGCAGCGCGACCTTATGTGAGGCCGGTAGTGAAGTTCACCACAAAGCCGGTGCCAAAGTGGTGCTGGATGCCGGTGTCGAAATCACCATTTCGGGTGGCGGAAGCTTTATCAAACTGGACCCCAGCGGTGTAACGCTGAGTGGGCCGGGGATTAAGATTAACTCCGGTGGTGCACCTGGGGCAGGTGCGGGGCAATCGTCGCGGGTATCGGCGTTGCCACAAAGCCTGTCAAAGAATACCGGCGAAACTGTGGCGCCGGTTGAGCTGGCCGAGCTGAATGAGCGGCTCGTGGGCGATTCAATCAACCCTGCCTCTCAACAGGCGGCACTGGAAAAAGGGGCCGCGCTGACGCCCGTCTGCGAAAGACCATCTAAAGGCAGCGGGGAGGCGTCGTGACAGGCAAACGCTGGTCATTTGAAAAAGGATTGTTTGGTGGCGCGTGGGCATGGCCTGAATATGGCCAGGTCGCGCTGGTTCTGGATGGCATCGCCATCGATAATCTTCCGGTTAAGGTTTACCAATGGGCGCAGGACAAGTTAGAAGCCGACTGGCTATATATCGGAACGCCATGGGAACAGGTTAAGTCGAAGTCACCCTGGCTGGTTTACCTGGATGCCCCCAACAATCCCGTTCTTAATCGTTTTTTAGAAGAACAGGCCGTGCGGGAGGCAGGTTATTTGCTGGTCGGCGCAGACGGCCAGGACCGATTAACACTGGCTGCTGCAATGCGACGCTTGTTGCAGGTCGAACGCTTCGACGGCATTCCTGAGCTCTTGCGAATCGGTCATCCAGACATCGCACGGCGTGTTATTGGACAGCACCTGCTACAAGGTTCCGGTGGCCCAGATTGGCCGTTCTCTGCGTTGATTGCCCCCGACGGAGTGGAGGGACAGTGGATATATCATGAGCGGAAGAGTGCAGGTTTGATGGCGCCGAGTGCCGAGGAACCTGCATTGGTTGTGGACGATAAGCTGCTGCAAGGCTTTCGCCAGTTTAACCAGCGACAGTCTGTCATTGCGCACCTTGAGACGGTCGGTGAAAGTGGTCTGGCGTGGCTCGGAAGCGGGACGCGGTCTGATCATGTGCAACGAATAACTATCGCTTTCGACCAGGCCCTGCAGTGGGAATTCAACACACCGAGAAGCCGGGCGTTATTTCTTGAGCTGCTGCAACGATCGGCGATCCGCCCATGGTTGGAGGATACCTTGCCTCCTGCTCTACTCGCCCATCTGAACGGCCAGGGTGCCGCGATGGAGCGACTTGATAAGGCGCTGCAAGCCGCACAGCCTCTCGTTTCTCTTCCCTCCGCTGTTCAAGGATGATTCAGAATGTCGCGTAAGAAAAGACCCGTTGATGACCGCGAAAATGGGGCTCTAAAAGCATGGGAATTGCCGGATACACCAGAAGAAAAGGGCGTTAGTTGCCCGGTTCTCGAAAAAGTCACGCTGTTGCCTCTACGTTATGGGCGTGTCGAGTCTCTGGTGCCGGGTGTCAGTACACCCTTTGAGCTGAATTCCCGGCCCCTGGGCATTCGCCTGCTCCGGGATGGGTATATCTACGTGTTGGATGAGAATGCCGGCGCGCTTCACGAATATGAATACACGTCGGCTGCTTTATCCGGCCACAACGGAGGTCGTCTTGAATATGATAAAGACAGCACGCTCTATGTTTGTTTTTCAGATGTAGCTTGGACCGCACGAAAAAAGGCACAGGTGCTAGATGACCCCGAAGAACGCATCGGACTGATGCAGTGTATTGATCTGGCGGGTGCCTCTGCCTGCTCAGGCGGCAAGGACCTGCTCACGCTTAAACAGGCATCTCAATGGGTCGCCGAATTTGCTGAGGATGAAGAACTGATAGCTGAAGAGGGGCACAATCTTCAGGAATCCAGGCCCTACTTCTGGGAAAATCAGCCCTATTACTACAAAACCAGCCCGGGCACACTCATCAAACAACAAAACGTAGGCGACCCATCAGAGTGCCTTTGTCTCGTACTCAATGATGATATTGGCGTGATGCTCGATCTGGCTCAGCATCAGGACGACGTGGTCGGTTGGATCGATGAGTGGGCGAAAAGCGGCGAGCAAGAGGGCGACACAGAGCGTGATTACGTGCTCGGCTGTTTTATCGAGTCCATGACGGCGGTGACAGACGAGGTACTCGCGGGAACTGCCGCTTCGACGAGGTACTCGCTGGAACTGCCGCTGCGACCGGGAGTGAGGAACTTAAAGATCTGATTGGCGACACCACTCCTGCAGAGCGTCAGACGATCTACCGATATCTTGATGTGCGCAAGGATTATCGTGGCCCCTTAGTGCTAGGTTCCGAGGAATTTTACCGCAAAAAGCATAATGATAACCCCCTGATTCATGCATTTTCGAATATGCACGACGCGCTGGGCGACGCGCGATATCGCAAACATCAGGCGACCATCAATACCTTAAACCTGCAGAATTATTACCGCCTCAACGGTGCCAAACTTGGTGAACAAGGTATCAATGACCTGGTTGATCGCCCCCGCATGGCTGCCTTTTTAAAAGTTCAACGGGAAAAGCAGGCCCGTTGGCACGCTCTGTTGAAGGACATTACCGACGACCGCGCGACCCTCCTGTGTGACAGCCGTTTCCATAAAGCTGCGTGGTATTTCGACAGTACAGACGTAGCGCAGATAGAAGCGGCCTTCACGCTGGAATATGGTTGCCTGAAAGACATCTGCCGCAGTGACGAGGCCGCTGAAAGAATTAACACGTGGATGCAGTCCAAACCCCAGTACACCCGTCCACTGTTCCATACCTTGAGCCTGGCGGAACAGGCGCCTGATAGAGAGCCGACGGCTACCTACGCGGTCATAATGGAGAAGGGATACGCGCTGGTTGAAGAGTCGGCGAAGTGGGCGCAAAAGCTTAAGCAAGCTGAATCGGGCAAGCTGCCCGAGCTCAAAAAACTATCAACGGATATTCAACGCAAGGCTGCCGCAGTGGGCGATACATTGTCACCAGCCGTGTCTATTGGGCTGGCGCGGGCCTTGCGGCCGCTTTATGAGGCCAGTGCTGGTGGTTCCTTGCCGCCGCTGGACGATATTTTCCGAGACTTGCCGTATTTCTTCAAAGGGCGAATGCTGGATGCGATCAACGCCGGCGAAGCCCAGTTCCGGATCGATAGCCCCAATGCATTGAACACTTTTAAAGGTAATTTGCAACGGTTGATGGCGCTCGCTGACAAGCTGAGTGAGCTTTCAAAAGAACATGATAGAGCCAAGACCGATCACGGCCATCGCTCGGCGAAAGCCCAAAACCTGATTGAAGAGTTTAAGGCAACTAGAGAGGAGCATCGGAAGCTGGGTCGCCAGGTTGCAGCGGGACTGAGCCCAGTGGAAGAAACTCATTCTGGATTGAAACTGGAGCCTGCCACTACTGGCCGGGCGGGTCTAACGCTCATGCTATCTGCCGAACGAAGTCGGGCGATAGGCAATGCGATGGAGATAGCGCGTTCGGGAAAAATGCCATCGATGCATGTCAATATGATGGGGGATGGGTTGAGTGTTTTGGTTGCCGTAGCGCAAGCTATTAACTTTCACAATGTAGTGTCAGAGTTTACATCGAGTAAGCAGCCTGTGCCGTCTATGAAACCAATGATTGAAAGCTTCCTGGCGGCATCGACCGCTGGTTTTGTGGCGGCCCAAGGCATTGCGGACAGTTTGCTCACCGCGCGTGCTAGTGCACTGGCAAATAATTGGCAACTCGGCGCACTTAAAGGGATCCATATCCGGCTGGGGCGACTTCATGTCGGTTTAGGGTTCTTCGGCTATGGACTGGGCGTAGTGGCCTATGCCATGAGTACCTATAAACATGGCGCTGAGTGGCTCGACGCGATCAAGCAGGGCAATGCAGCAGCGGGAGCCGGGGCCGCAATGGCAATGTCGGGTAGTGCTGGCTTAACGGCCACAAGTGCTTATGGCTTCGGGCGTACTTACTTTTCTGCCATACAAATAGGCTCAGTTACCGGCGAAGCACGCGCGCAGGCCTGGGCCACTGCCGGGACGCGTCTTTCGGGTCTGTTCGCCCGGTTGAATCTATTTGGGTTGGCTTTCACGGTGCTGGAGCTGGCCGGCACATGGATTTATAACCATTACAATCTGAGCGAGCGGGACAAATGGTTACTCAGCACACCCTGGACTACAGATTCTACTAAAAACCGCAAAGCATCACTGGCGAAATATGAGGCCAGCCTCGCAAAGCTCAGCGAACCGGTCAGCATTACACCCGCTGTAGAGTCCGCGGGAGCAGGGCAAAAATCCGTCATCCTGAATATTCAGGGATGGCCCAATAACGCACTGGTGCAACGTTTGGCTTTATCTTCTGACCAGCCTTATCGGTTATCACTGTCTGCCTGGCAGGTACAGCTGGCGGATATGAGCAAATTCATACCGGTGGGGGAAGTATGGGAACGCTGTACGTTTGATGTTGTTGAGTCAATGAAGGTGCTGGATGATGCATCATGCTTACAGTTGCAATTTACGGTTCCCGCGCCGATAAAAACCCGCCTGGGGCGCAAAGCAGACCAGTTGATGTTGATGTTTAGGTTGGAGACACGCCAATCTGACGATCGGTATCGCAAGGACGACTACTTTCTAAAGCTGCCGCCAGACAGTGCCTTTCCGGTAACACCTATAGACGAAACGCCGAACGAAGAGCCAATTTGGCGCCCTATTCAGCAACCGATGCTGGCGCTGGAGCTGTATAAATGAGTCAATTTGAGGCGTCGCTTACACGCCCTCATCGGAAGCAACACTACGCTGGTGACATTGAAGCTTTCCCAACAGGCCATATGACCTATTTGGCCCCAAAGCCTCTTCCAACTGGCGCGTTGCCGATGGATTATAGTCATGCTGTTGGCGTGATGAATGATCGTTATCTGGATTTTGGTATCGGGAAGTCTGCTGTTTTTATGTGGCAGATGACGTTGTTCGTGCCATTCGGCATGTTTTTGTTATGTGCATTGATTTTTCCAACCGTAGTGTCTTTATATGGTTACGGTTATGGGAATGGCGCAGAAGATGCGAATTCGTTTTTCTGGCAAGCATTTGATCTGGGATTCCGGTGGGGGCTGGGGGCGGGGCTCGTAGGGCTGTTTCTTTTCATGGTCCTCCGCTGGCAAATGTACGCCAAAGTAGAAAAAATCATCCCAACCCGCTTCAATCGCCAACGTCGTGAAGTTTGCTTCATGCCGGAAGGCCACAGCGAACCCATTTTTATTCCTTGGGAAGAGCTGGCTGCCTGGACCATGGAAGCGCAGGGAGTAACGGAGTACGGCGTGCGCCGCCAGTACGGTTTCGGCATTGGATTTTATCATCCGGACACGGGTGAACGCTTCACCCTGGAATTTGAGACTCATGGCAAGCCACTCTCCATCTACAACTGGGAAGCGCTGCGGGCCTACATGGAATACGAGGTGCATACCCTCAAGGAAATCCAGCCCCAGGGTGAGCTGATGGACGAAGGGGAAGAGCCCTCCGAAGGCGTACCGTTTTTCTACAATGCCCATCGAAAACTCCACAGCCAACGCAGGGCGGGCAAGGTGGGTTGGATCTACACATTCTTCTGGTATCTGTACCACATCATGACCTTCTGGACGATTCCCAACCGGCTGGTGGAATGGGAGAACAAAAAGATGGAGCGCTTAAGCAACCAGGCGCTGCCGGAGTCTATGGAAGCCTGGTCTCAACCGCTGCCGGAAAGCGAATGGGCTAAGCCCAGCGAGACGCTAAAGCGATTGAGCGACCGTCTCCGGGTTTTGCGGGCGGCTAAGCCGGATCGACCCATTACGGATCTTTACGCGGATCTTCATGCAGAGGAAGTGCAGGCGGGCCGAATATAACCAACGTTACCTGGTGACAATAGCGAAGCGGAATATGAGGTTGCCCTCGTTCGGCTCAGTGAACTAGCCCGCAGCATCGGATTGAGTAACTCGGTTACCACGACGGCTTCACGAAGACTTATAGAGGCTTTACGGCCAACTCCCAGGCACCACAAAAATCCGGTCAGTCTCAAACCAACTCCCCGTTTGCGCATTTTCCTGCATCACAGCAAATAACTGCGGGGCGGCTTTAGTATCCACCCGCGCTAAAGCTTCCAGGACATGTTCGGCATCCGGTGGTTCACTCTGAAACCAATGACCAATCCAGTGCGGCTTGTTGAGTACAACCCAATGCGACGTGTTGAGCGCTTTAGCATCGAAGACATACATCCAACGCCCGCGCAAATGCTCGTCGGGAACATAGTGCGGTGTTATCGCTTGCGGAACATCGGGATAGAACAGATATCCCGGCATAAACACACGCGGCGTCAGTGGGCCGGTTATGTTGGATTCTGCGAGCAATGCAAGGGTTTCTGGTAGCTCTGTACGGCGGCTTTGCTGTTCGAGCAGACGAGCTGTTTTTATATCCAGCCGGTCACTGGCGTTGGGGCCATACCAGAGAGTGTGGCCGATGGGTTCAGGCACGCCAAGATAAAATTTGATGGCAATTTCATGGTGCTCAATACGATTGTCTGCACGATTGTGTACCACAAAATCCAGTTCCCCAATTGTGCGCCCATTTGACTGTATCTGCTGGTTTTTCAGCAAAATGGGCCAGCGCAGCAGGTCGTCCAGCAACACCTGATACAGCCTCTCGAAATAGAAGCCCAGCCTGCGCTGCGGTGGTTCGCTCAGGAGCGGCGGCGCTGCAGATGGATTACGGTCCCAGGCTGCCAGAATATTCGGATAGTTCGCGGGTAAGTGTTTTGCCGGGTCAAACGTGATGGGTGAGCGCATTAATTGTGGCGCCTGGCATAACCAGGCGAGATGTCTTATCGCGGGTGTATGGAAGGAATTGATAAGAAAAGAGCCGACGTTTGCGTTCATTCCTCCACAATACCGTAAACTGGTGCTCAAGAAAGGCTAGCCAACAGGAGAAAGCATGCAATATCTACATACAATGATCCGGGTAAGCAATCTTGATCAAACCCTGCATTTTTTCTGTGATCTGCTCGGCATGGTTGAAATTAATCGGAAAAGCAGCGACAAGGGCCGGTTCACGTTGGTGTTCCTGGCCGCATCAGACGACGAGTTGCGCGCTGGCGAAGATAGGGCGCCGATGCTTGAGTTAACCTATAACTGGGACCCGGAGGCGTATTCCGGTGGTCGCAATTTTGGCCATTTGGCCTACAGGGTGGATGACATTTATGCCTTGTGCGAAACTTTGCGTTCGAACGGCGTAACCATCAATCGCCCGCCTCGGGATGGTCATATGGCGTTTATCCGCACACCAGACGGCGTATCTATCGAGTTGCTGCAGAAAGGTGAGGCATTGGCGCCCAGAGAGCCCTGGTTCAGCATGGAAAATTCGGGCACCTGGTGAGACGAACCGCTTTGTTCGAGAGAACTGTAGTTAGATGAAGGCGCCTATAAAGTATTAGGCGCGTTAAAGTGAACGTTACGGGTATAACGCCTGCAGCATCAGGATGATGCGATAAAACAAGGAGATGTTTCATGGAAGATTGGCAGGGATGCCTTACCCCTCAATGTCAGAAAGCATTGCTGGTTGCCCGCGATGATGTTGATCGCCGTGGCGGTGCGGTCATCACGGTTGAAGATTTCCTGCTTGCACTGCTGGACTCCAGCGTCTGTGCACGCAATTTTCTGCGAAGTGCCGGTGTGGATATGGATGAGTTGATCCGTACCATCCAGTGTGAGCAACCCATTGTGACCGAGGTAGGCGGTGAAGGCCTGCTTTCCTCCCAGTTAATCTACTGGTTGGCGGCATCGCGTGAATCCTTTGGCATGCCCGTCTGGCTGGATTGGCCTCAACTTCTTGAAGTGCTTGCACGGTATGCGGAACGTTTGCAGGGAAAGGCCTACGTTGCCGTTCTTGAGCTGGTTTCGCGCTGGCCAAAGCCAGGTGATTCCGTTGATGCCGGAGTAGATCTGGATCAGCCTGGTATTGAGGAGCATGAATCAGCGCCGATTGTGATTACCGATCCGGAGTGGGTTGAGTTGGCGGAAGATGTTGCCATCACTCTTGCCGCAACACCTGAAGCCCTGGTGTGGGTCAGAGGTGAGCGCGGAGCCGGGAAGTCCTCTTGGCTAAACTCGCTGCTGTCGTCGCTGACGCAACCCTATGTTGAAATGGATTTGCGCCGTGAAGCGGAGATAATGGCCAGTGATCTTGCCGTTATTCCTGTTGCCGCGAGAAAACCCTGGCCGGTTCTTGTACTGGATAATGTAACGCCGGCCGACTTGCTGGCGCTCATGGAGCTTCCGTCCGGACTGGCCTCGGAGCTGGTGCTGCGTTGGCAGGGGCCTGTCGTACTTCTGGGGCCTGATATGCCAGGCAGTGAAGAAAGCGGTCGTTTGCTGGAGCGGCGCCTTGGCAGAGCGCTTGAGACGTGTGATATGTGCCGTTCGAGTGCCACGCAGCGCAAAGCTATTCTTGTTGCTCACCAAGCCGCTATTGAGCGCCGTTGGAACATTCAGTTGCCGTATTCTGCCGCGCAATTTGCGGCCTCCCGACACAGCCGGTGCGTCAGTACACCGGGTGGGATGTTGCAGTGGGTGGAGCGAGCCGCAGCACGGCTCGATCGGTTTGCCCGGCGTGGCCCGGCACATCTGGTGGCGTTTTCGGGTCAGGTGGACACGCTTAGGCGCCAAAGCCTGGTTGCCTTGGCCCGGCAGGAGCCATTGAAAGAAATTGAACAATCGCTTGAAGAAGTAGGCCTGTTGCGCGCCGCCACGGAAGTCGCGTGGCACGAACGCAAAGCGGCGGGTACGCTGCGCCGGCTTACGTTGGAAGATTTGCGTCAGGAACTGGAACGCTGGGTTGCGGCGCAACGTGGGCCGGTTCACTATGTGCTCCATTGTGATCATCAGCAGGGAGAATCTGCGAGTGCAGGATCTGGAAATTTACATCCGTGACTTAGAGGCAGGTGTGGTTTGTCGTTGGTTGGAACGTCATGTGGAGCAGTTGGTGTTAGATGACAGCGATGTTTCATCTGTTATAAAAGGCTCCGCCCGCTTCGATGACAGCCACTTGAAAGTAACGTTGTATCCGCAAGCTTTTGGTAAGCGCTATACGTCACTGATTATCGAGGGCGAGCGGCTACCCTGGGGCAGTGATCTGGAGTGCGCGCGAAGCGCCCGGCGAATTGTGGATACAGAAATTCGCTGCAGCCCGGGAGAGTGGAAAGAAGGTGAGCCGGCAGACGATGAGAAATGGTGGCGGCTGGATAACCGGGGCGAGCAACTCGTTATCTGGAATTAGATAGACTGGAATTGAATAGTCTGGGATAAAAAAAGGCAGCCCGTAATGAATAGCGGGCTGCCTTTTTTATTTCAACCGACGCTTTATTCGCTCAGAATAGAAACGTTGTCTGCCTGAAGGCCTTTATCCGCATCAACCACGCTGAAGCGAACCAGTTGACCTTGGCGCAGTACCCGGCGGCCACTTCCGCGAATAGCACGGAAGTGAACAAAAACTTCGTCTCCGCTGTCACGAACAATGAAGCCAAAACCCTTTTTAACGTTAAACCACTTTACGGTGCCTTCTTCGTCGCCTTCAGGGCTGTCGTCGTCGTAGCCGTCATCGTCATCGTTATAGTTCTGGCCAGAATTCTGGTTTGAGCTCTGGTTGGAACCTTGGCTAGAACCTTGATTGGATGTCTGGTTTCGTGACGGTGAACTTCCGCGCTGAGAGGCGGCGCTGCGAGCAGGCTGTTGTTTGGCTGAAACTGCGACAACCAGAAAGCCGGTAATACCGAAAACAATAAATGTGATGATGTAAGCGGCGATGCCGCGAGTGCTACCCAATGCCTCTACAAATTCGCCTATGGCAATCAGGCGAAGTGGTTCAGGGGTAAATGAGAGCAGCAGGGCAAGTACCAACGGTGCTGGAATAGCGATCAGAAGCGCAACGAGGATCGCTTTGGCTGGATTACGCATTGACTGGGAATTCTCCATCTTTTATTAACTCTGACGATAAAGAACCGGATATCGGGTAAAATTACGGATCCGGCCGGTGAATACCGCCTGATTTCCGGAAAACGGAAGTACGGGCGGGCAAAAGCGGCATGATAACAGATTATCCCGACCGCTTACCAAGTGGGTATGAGAAGTCGTGTCTTTTAGAGTTTTTTGATCACATTATATGAGGAGGTTTCAGTACTCGATGAGCCATAACGATCTGCAAGCCAGACTGGACGAGCTTGAAACACGGCTTGCCTTTCAGGACGATATTATCAATACCCTGAGTGAGCAGGTGACGAAGCAGGAAATGGATATCCGTGAGCTCTGGAACGCAAAACGGTTATTGCATAACCAGCTGAAAGAGGTGTCGCCCTCCAATCTGAAGCGTGAAGAGGAAGAAACCCCTCCTCCCCACTACTGATCTTTTAAATGACAATGCCGGGGCAGCTTGCTCCGGCATTTTGGTTGCGTCAGTCAGTCGATCACACCAACAGTTCCACGAGTATTTGCTCGTAGATCAGGGATAACGTATCCAGGTCCTCGGCTTTAACGCACTCGTCTATCTTGTGAATGGTTGCGTTGATCGGGCCAAGTTCCACAACCTGCGCTCCCGTAGGCGCGATAAAACGCCCGTCAGAGGTGCCGCCTGAGGTGGAAAGCTCTGTTTCACGCCCGGTTACATTGCGAATAGCATTCTGGCTGGCAGCGACCAAGGCACCTTTGTCGGTCAGGAAGGGGCGGCCGCTGAGGTGCCACTGCAGGTCGTATTTCAGACTGTGCCGATCGAGGATGGTCAACACCCGTTTCTCAAGGCTTTCCGCCGTGTTCTCGGTGCAGTAACGAAAGTTGAAGTGCACCAGGCACTCACCGGGGATAATGTTACTGCCCGTGCCGGCTTCAACCTTTGTGATCTGGAAGGTTGTCGGTGGGAAGTAGTCGTTGCCGTTATCCCAGAATTCATTTGCCAGCGCGTCCAAAGCGGGCGCCACGGTATGAACGGCATTCTCGGCCAGATGCGGGTAGGCCACGTGGCCCTGAATCCCTTGCACCGTGAGGTATCCGTGCAGTGAGCCTCGACGGCCATTCTTGATCACGTCGCCGACTTCTCGCGTGCTGGAAGGCTCACCTATCAGGCACCAGTCAATTTTTTCAGAGCGTGCTTCCAGGGCTTCGATGACCTTTACCGTGCCGTTTTGAGCCGGGCCTTCTTCATCGCTTGTTATCAGCAGGGCAATGGACCCACGGTGATCCGGGTGAGCGCTTACAAAACGCTCGCAGGCGGTGATGAAAGCCGCGAGGCTGCCTTTCATGTCGGCAGCGCCACGACCCAGCAGATAGCCGTCTTTGATCACGGCATCGAAGGGCGGATGTGCCCAGTTTTTCTCCGGCCCGGTCGGAACCACATCGGTATGACCCGCAAAGGTCAGCAGCGGCCCCTCGGAGCCTTTGCGGGCCCATAGGTTGTCTGTATCACCAAAACGCATGTGTTCGCCGGTAAAACCTAAAGAGGCCAGGCGGGACATCATTAATGCCTGGCAGCCGGCGTCATCCGGCGTAACCGACGCCCGGCTGATCAGGTCGATAGCCAGTTCGAGTGTTGGAGAATCAGTTGTTTGCATGCAGCTCTTCATTCAGCTCGATGGCGGATTTGTTGGTTTTGCATTCAACCGCGCCGGTCTGGCTGTTGCGGCGGAACAGCAGATCTGGCTTGTTGGCGAGATCGCGGGCTTTGATGACTTCTACCAATTTGTTGTCATCATCCAGCAGTGCGACCTTGGTGCCAGCGGTGACGTACAGGCCAGCTTCGACCTTGCAACGATCACCCAGAGGAATGCCGATGCCGGCGTTGGCCCCGATCAGGCAGTTTTCGCCAACGGCAATCACCATGTTGCCACCGCCAGACAGGGTGCCCATAGTGGAGCAACCGCCACCAAGGTCAGACCCTTTGCCCACCATAACGCCCGCCGAGATGCGGCCTTCAATCATGCTGGCGCCTTCGGTGCCGGCATTGAAGTTGATGAAGCCCTCGTGCATTACCGTTGTGCCTTCACCTACGTAGGCGCCGAGACGAACCCGCGCTGTGTCTGCAATGCGAACGCCTTTGGGCACCACGTAATCGGTCATTTGCGGGAACTTGTCGACGGATTTAATTTCCAGGGTGCGTCCGTCGAGGCGGGCCTTCAGCTGGCGTTCCGGCAGTTCGTTCAGGTCGATAGCGCCTTCGTTGGTCCAGGCCAGATTTGGCAGCAGGCCAAAAATACCGTCGAGCTTTAGGCCGTGGGGTTTGGCCTGGCGATGAGAAATCAGATGCAGCTTGAGGTAGACCTCTGGAGTGCTGGAGGCTGTATCGTCTGTTTCCAGAACGGTCACCACAACCGGGCGCTTGCTGTTGGCCGCTTTTTCCGCGAGTGATGCCTGATCAGTCGCGTCGGTCTGGCGCAAGGCATTGGCAAACTGGGTAAGTTGCTCTGCGGTTGCGTGAATAGCCTGGTTGCCGCCTTTGTAGTCGAGGGCGGTTTCGACCACATCGATCAACTCTCTTCCGGGTGTCATGATCGGCTGCGGGTAAAAAACCTCCAGCCATTCGCCCTGATTATTTTGGGTGCCGATACCGATACCGAATGCAAAGCTCATGTGGTGATTACTCCTGGTTAGTTAATCAGTGTTGCCCAGTCGTCGGCATCAAAGCCAACGCGAACAGAACCTTCATGCTCGAGCACGGGCCGTTTAATGATGGACGTATTTTCCAGCATGATGTCGTGGGCGGATTGGGCGCTAATGGTATCACGAACCTTGTCGCTGAGTTTGCGCCAGGTAGTGCCGCGCCGGTTCAAAAGGCGCTCCCAGCCGACGGCTTTTTCCCATTGGCTCAATCGATCCCCGTCGAGCCCTTCTTTTTTGAAATCGTGAAACTCATAGGAAATGCTCTGTGCATCAAGCCATTTTCGGGCCTTTTTGACGGTGTCGCAGTTCCGGATTCCATACAGTTTCATAAATCAGTTTGCCTTCACAAATTCAACTATTCGCCTTGCGGCTTCCACGCATTCTTCCAGCGGGGCAACCAGGGCCATGCGCACCCGGTTTTCTCCCGGGTTGTAGCCATCCACCGTGCGAGACAGATAGCGGCCGGGCAAAACATGAACGTTCTGCTGGGCCGACAGCTCTCGCGCGAACGCCTCATCATCTATGGGTGTTTCCGGCCAGAGATAAAATCCGGCATCGGGGAAGTCGACGTTCATGACTTCGCGCAGGATGGGCACAATGGCTTCAAACTTGGCGCGATAAGCTGCCCGGTTTTCGCGCACGTGATCTTCGTCCTGCCAGGCGGCGATGCTGGCCAGTTGGTTGTGAACAGGCATAGCGCAGCCATGATAAGTGCGGTAGTTCAGGTAGCCTTTCAAAATGCTCGCATCGCCCGCGACAAACCCCGATCTCAGGCCGGGCAGGTTGCTGCGTTTCGAAAGGCTGTGGAATACCACGCAACGGGCGAAGTCGTGCCGGCCTATCGCCGCGCAGGTTTGCAGCAAACCCTCAGGCGGATTGCTTTCGTCTGGGTAGAGCTCGGAATAGCACTCATCCGAAGCAACAATAAAGTCGTGCCTGTCTGCCAGTTCGATAACCTTCGTCAGGGTTTCCCTGGGCATAACGGCGCCACTGGGGTTGCCTGGCGAACAGAGAAACAGCACTTGGCAATCTCTCCAAACCGACTCGGGTACTGCGTCAAAATCCGGAATAAAACCGTTGGAGCCGTCGCAGGGCAGGTACACCGGCGTGG
>LAZR01001634.1_pt1 | contig 13951 bp, 10 predicted proteins | sample 329461 | NCBI WGS metagenome assembly LAZR01 (sample SAMN03002196, study PRJNA259156) | marine sediment metagenome | biome: sea floor; feature: Hydrothermal impacted sediments; material: marine sediment; isolation source: Loki non-amplified sample from Loki's castle hydrothermal vent sediment ...
GCAAGTAATTTTTCCATATAATAAGTAAATGGAATCGTCATGGTTCCGGCTATTATACATGCGATATCATACAAAAATGGAGCTGGAGTGTGACTTATTGAACCAAGATCAGAAATCCAGTTATCCACAATCGTATATCCGTCTGGATCGAATAAGGCCGCTACTATTACTCCGATAACTAACAACATAATATATCCAACTATAATGCTCACTGCACTTAGTTTCACAACATTAAAGTTTGTAACAACATTGTATAGTTTTGCTCTAACTTTATTAATAGATTTGCGTACTGTCATTTTACCTTCCCTATTCTATTTTTATTATGTATTTGATTTTAGAGAATATAAATATGAGTATATTTTATATATATTTTTTAATTGTCCAGAAAGAGTTAAGAAGATTTTATTAAAAACAAACAAATAACCATTCTAAACTATCGTTTTTCGAAAGAACCTTAATTTTTATGTAAATATTTTTATATGCTTATGATCTTTTTTGATAATAACTAAAATAATATAAATTATGAATGTCATAGTGAGGTTTCATGCTTAAAACTGGTATGCCAGCAGAGATCTTTCAAAGGCGAGAAGAATTTGGATTAAAAAATTCTTTCAATATGTTAACAGAAATCATTGAAGCAGATAAAGATGATAATAAGCGAAGAGAATCAGTAAAATTTCTGGGTCTAATTAGTGATGATTCAAGCCAATTAAAAAAAGCTTGTTTTGAAACACTTGAAAATTTATTAGTCTCAGACGATAAAATTGAAATAAAATGCGAAGCAGCGAAAGCGTTAGGGAGAATTAAGTATGAAAAATCATTAAAACCATTAAATTGGGCATTAGAACAAAAACCTGTTAATAATGATATCAAACTTTCAGTCTTAAAAGCAATACATAAAACTAGATTTGAAGAACCTGAAATTAAACTTTTTATTAATGAATTGGATAATGAGTTCCGTTCCATTAAAGATTTTGTATCAATTCAATTATTAAGTTTAGAGCCCGAGAAGCTCGTCAATTTATTTTTAATTACATTAAAGGATAAAAAATTCTCAAATAGGCATCATACGGAAGTATTAAGATTATTAGGATATGAGATATCAAGTATTAACGTCTCTTTCGAAGATACTAGCTACATAAAAATAAAATATCCTGGAATTTTGGTAAGTTTAAATCAGTACAAGAATACGCTACTAGATGTAATCACCCAGAATTTAAGAGTTGATGATTCGAATTTAATGGATTCTGTCTTAACAATTTTAAAAATATTAAAGAGTGAAATTGTAGAAGATTTAATTAAATACTTGTTAATTGATGATTTCATTGTAAAGAAAAATGCTGTTATTTTATGTGGGAGATTAAAACTAAAGGAAACCGCCGATTTACTAATCACAAATCTAGATAATATTTATAATGAAGTAAGTATAGCTGCTATTGAAGCATTAGGGGAGATCGGAGATTTATCAACAGTCCCAGAGCTTCTAAACATATTAGATATTGAGGATATAAGCTTTGAGTATACGGATTTAGATATGAAACTCTACATCTTAGATGCGATAAAGAAGATTTTTGTAAATAACCCTTCTCCTTCTTATGATTTTCTGTATTCTGCTCTCGAAACAGATAATATTACCGTTAGAGAAAGTATAGCTTTTATCTTGGGTGAAATAGGGAAGGATGAATTTCTAGATCCATTAGTAGGCTTATTAAAAGCTACGATGAATCTAGATGTGAGGAAGAATACAATAATAGCTCTTGGAAAAATTGGAAATGTAAATTCATTGGAAGATTTAGTACAAATCATAGAAGATAAAAATTCTTACTGGTTGATAAAAAAAGTTGCAATTGATGCCATTTATAATACAGTTCAGAAAAATTGGTATAGAGTGAGAGAAGGAGAAAAAGATATTATAAGACTCTTGAATAAAAATATAGCACGCCTTATCGATCATTTAGGTACATACCAGGACGAAAATTTTAGAGTTAAATTAGGTTTAATTAAATTGCTTGAAAATTATGGTGGAAAAGGAGCTTTAAGCTCTCTACTAAAAAGAGTGAATGATTTTCATCGAGTAGTAAGAATCTATGCCTCAAATGCGATTAAGAAAATTGAGGAAATGCTTGAGTTAGAGAATTCTTAATTTCATAATTTTAAAATAGAATTAATAATACGCCAATTAAGGTAATATTAACTTATAAGAACCCCCTTTTTGATAATTTCCAAAAGAATAATAATCTAAATACTATTTTATTAAAGAGTTAAATGAATTGGATTATTATAAAAAAATAGTAGAAAATAATTCAAATACTTAATTACACTCATTTAAAAACTAAGTGTTGAACATGTCTATTCCCTATCACAAGTTCGGTCAGATAACTATAGCGAAAGTTAGCAACTCCGATGAATTAAAGCAGATAATGATTGACCCTTGGCTCGAATCCGAGACCATCATTATCAAACCGAACTGGGTGTCAGCCGCACCGGCCGCTTTCATCGACTCCAAGACTATGCGAATGATGCTGGAGGCACTTGACTCCCACATTGTGGTCACTGAGTCACACACACATTCATTTAATCTACTTGAGAAAGGGATGAGCTTCACCATCGGAGATAAAGAGGTCAACTGGGAATGGTTCATTACGGATGAAGGGTGGAACTGGTTCATCGAAAACCCAGACTGGGGTTGGTTTAAAAAGGGGTACTGGGACCAGCTCAAGAAGATGGATAAAGCCTTCCTTGACGAATATGGTTTCACGGATCTCTTTAAAGAGTTCGATGTCAGTTACATCAATGTGACCGATGAGGTTTGGAATGAAAGGATAGCCGATCCAACAGAAGTTAAGAACTTAGTGGAGTCACGTTTCAAACCGGTCCAAATAGATAAGCTCTATACTATGGTACCGAAAAAGCTTTACGACCTGCGTGGATCGACGTTCATCAGCTTTGCCAAGCTGAAACACTACGCCTCCTTTACTATAAAGAATATTTTTGGAATGATACCTGATCCAATGAGGCCTTGGTGGCATGGACTAAAAAATAGCAGGTTTATTTCAAGCATTATCGATATCAACAAGATATACCATTCTCTTTTCAATGTTTATGGGATATGTGAAGCATTGAACGCCACATCTTTCCCTCACCCAGAAGGTAAGTTCGAAGATTTATTCATGGGTAAGTATAACATTAAGGAAGGTTTTGGGGTTGTGGCCTTTGGTAGACATCTCGTATCCCTTGACGCTATCCTCCTAAACCTCACTGATCAATGGACAAGGGTGGTTGCAAAGATTAATCGGCTACCGATTAATATGGCCCAAGAGGAGTTCGGTGCCTATGATAGAGAGGCCCTCAAAGAATCAAAATTGGAGGTGGGGGACTGGTTATCACCCTAGCCATACTGATGACGACCTGTTGTACTTTTACTTGTATGTAATTGATTAACCTTATTTTGTTGTTTCTCAACTCAATCAAATTTAAAAAAATTCATCATCTAAATCTTCATTATTCTCTGGAACTATAATTTTTTTAATTCTTTTTTTCTATTTCATCAATAACTCATTAAATTTAATTACATTTAAAATAGTAATTACCCTTGGATGAAGTTAGAATGTATCAGTTAATGCCAATGATATTGGAGTAATTATATATTTACCCTCAATTTATGTTAAATATTTCTATAGAAAAAGAGAAAATTGGGGTTTCATAATGTATGATGTTGTAATATCCGGAGCGGGACTATGCTTCAAATGCGATTAAAAAGATCGAAGAAAATCTTGAACTTGACCAATAAATTATTTTAAATTTAGTTTCACAATGAAGAAGGGTTTTACATTTGTAAAGCTAATGTAGTAGGATTTTTTAAAAATGTTAATATCTGGGAGATTTCCATTACGAATTTATTCGGATATGAATTTTAAAAAAGATTCGGGAGTGTTTCGCAAGTGTTTATAAAATTATATAACAATATAGAATAAACACAAAGTGAAATTAAGGCAACATTGATAGATATCATGAAAATAAACTTAATATAATATTAGAACCTCATGTAATTACAACAGGTAAAATAGATTTTGAGTCTAATTGGTGATCCAACAAAATTTCGAAAGAATATGATATTTTAGTTGTAGGTGCTGGTCCCGGTGGTTCAGTTGCAAGTAAAATAGCAGCGGACAATGGTTATACTACTTGTATTATTGAAAAAGAATCCCTCGCACAAGAAGGGCGCTATAAAGCATGTGGTGGTGCTATAGCTTGGGAATTAGTAGAAAAAATCGATTACCCAGAAGAAAAGATTTCAAGAGTGATTGAGTCATTAGAATTGCACCATACTGATGGAGAAACATTTTCGAAAAAAGCAAAGGGAGCAGTTATTTGGCGTAGCACTTTTGATAAATTTCTAACAGATATGGCTACTGAGTCAGGAGCACATCTTAAGGAAAAAGAAATTTTGTTAAAAATTACACGAAAGAATGGTTCTTATCAAATTCACACTAATGAGGAAAATTATATAGCAAAGTACATTATCGCTGCTGATGGGACTACCTCTACGACGCTGAAATTATTAAATTGGCCATATTTTGATAAGAATAATGTTATTTTAACAATAACGAAAGAGATGATTACGAGTATTTCAGATATAGATAAAACATTGGGTAAAAATTCTATTCACTTGTTCTTTGGGATTAATGATCTTATTCCTAAAGGTTATGCATGGTTATTTCCAAAAGCTAACACTATTACTGTTGGATGGGGTAACCAAATTAACCAAGTTAAGAATTCTAGTAAGGAATTTCAAAAGTTTGAAAATCTACCTCTTGTCAAAAAAGCCCTAAAAAATTCTAAATTGGATATCTTCCAGCCACATCTAATTCCGGTAGGATTAAGATCAAAACTTTATAAAGACAATGTATTCGCAGTTGGTGATGCTGGAGGAATTGTAGATCCAATTAGTGGAAAAGGAATACCATACGCAATGCTGTCTGGACAGATCGCAATTGAAACAATTAAAAGTTGTGAGAAAAGAGGCAAATTAGATAATATAGGAACTTTATATGAAAGAAATCTAGATCGGAAATTTCTTCGGGTGCTAAAAGAAAAAAGAGTCGCACGTGATAGAATATTCAAGAACGATGAAAATCTTAAAGATTTCCTGTCCTTATGGAAAAACTACAGAAGTTCAGAAATCGTAATGAAAAAGCTCAGATTTGAATCGTAAATTTATCTGGTCGGGAAACTATCCTATACCCGCACATAAATTTTTAAAAAATAGTTTATTTGCAAATATTCTAATGTTAAATGGCAATACCGCAGGCTTTGCGTCTCTTATAAACAGCGAAGGAATTTTTCAATCAATATTTTATAACACTACTGCAGCTTAAGTATCCATTGAAGCCCTAGTACAACAAGATTACTCAAAAACATATTGAGAAAATTTAAAAAACATCCAATTGTAAAACAAATCGTCAGGGATTTCAAAGCTAAATTGGCAGCAAGAAGATTTTTCTATGAAGATCAAGGGAAGAAGCTTGATGAGATGTTTGAACGAGCAGAAATGGATGAAATATATAGAGATAAAATTTTAGGCATATTTTTCTCTAGACGTTAATATTATTGAATTATTCTATCTGTCCTATTATAAATTACTTTTTTATTACCAGTTATTAAGAGAATTTTTTGAGTTAATATATAAGAATTAGTTTCACAAGGAAAAAGGATGTTTTGTACTCAATTTAACCAGTAAGTTAGAAAACCATGAAATTTTATAAATGAGGATATAAGTTTAACTCCTCTTTCTAAATGTAATAAAAATTCCTACAAAACATTAAGAATTGAAAGATTTAAACACAAATCTAATATCTCGGTCAATATCAAAAACAAAGTTTTTTGAATTTAATCTTAATATATCAAATTAATCTGATTTATTTATATCTTTATGTAAAATAACTAAAACATCAAATTTGACAAAAGTATATAAATCTATAGGTTTCTTTTATATTATTTATTAAATTTTATTAATTTAATCCCTCAAGGGAGTAAATCAAGAATAAGAAGGATATAACTAAATATGTCAGAACAAAAATTAAGAGAAACTGAAGAAAGTTACCGAGAATTGTATGAAAATGCACCAAACGCTTACTTGTCTGTTGGTATAGACAGAATTATAAAAGATTGTAATAAAGCGGCTGTTAAACTTTTAGGGTACACCAAAGAAGAATTAATGAAAATGAAATTATTGGATATGTATTATAATTCGCCGGATGGGAAAGATAAGGCTAAAGTTATGTTTCAAAGATTTTTAAAAGGTGAAAGAATACAAGATGAAGAACTCCAGATTAAACAAAAAAATGGAACACCCATTTGGATCAGTTTGACAGTTAGTCCCGTAAGAAATCTTTCAGGTCAATTGATTGAAACCCGTTCAATGATCATTGACGTTGATAAGCGCAGGAAAGCCGAAGAAAAGATATCCGGTATAGCAAAATTTCCTTCTGAAAATCCCAATCCCATTTTAAGAGTCGATAAAGAACATATATTATATAGTAATAAACCAGCAGAAAACTTGTTTAAAATTGTGGAAAACGATAATTTACCGTCGATAATTCAAGAAATAGTTCATAAAGTTATTGATACTGGCATTTCACGTATAACAGAAATCGGAGTAAATAACTTAACATATTCTCTTGACATAACACCAATAAAGGAAGAAGGATACGCTAATATCTATGGGAGAGACATTACCGAGTGGAAGAAGTTGGAAGAAAATTTGCGAATGAACGAGGAATTATTCAGGGATTTTTTTGAGAATGCCGCCATCGGTTTTCACATCTTCAGCCCTGACCGCATGATAGTAGGTATGAATAAATATGAGTTGGACTTATTAGGTTATACTCGTGAGGAAATCGTCGATAAAAAAACGTATTATGACCTTATCATTCCAGAACAAATAAATCAGTTTGAGAAGCATTGGGACGAAATTCTAAATATTGGCTTTGTCAATAATTTGGAATATACATTAATCCATAAGGATGGACATTTTATTAATGTACTCCTGAATGCATCCGCGAAATTTGATAGAAACGGTAATTTAATTAATACTCGTGGTAGTATTATAGATATTACTGTACGCGGGCAGGCGGAGCAAGCATTAAGAGAATCTAAACATAATTTAGGAGAACGAGTTAAGGAACTGACTTGTTTGTATGGTTTATCAAAGCTATTTGAAAAACCTGATATTTCAATTGATGAAATATTTAAAGGAACTCTCGTCTTAATCCCTCCTGCATGGCAATTTCCAGAAGTAACATGTGCGAGAATAAATTTTGATATTAAAGAGTTCCAAACAAGTAATTTCAAAGAAACTAAATGGAAATTGTTTTCTCGAGTAATTCTGAGTGAAAAAGTGATGGAGATTGAGGTATATTATCTTGAAGATAAGCCTTTTCTTAAAGAGGAAGAACATTTAATATATGAGATTGCACAACGTTTAAGAGTAATTATAGAAAGAAAGGAAACAGAACAAGAACTTATCAACACATTGGAGAACACAAAAAAATTAAATCGAGAATTACAAGAGTTTGTATATGTTGCTTCTCATGATTTGCAAGAACCTTTACGAATGGTAATAAGTTTTACACAGCTTATAGCAAAAAAATTAGAAGATAAACTTGATGATGATACAAAAGAATTTATCAACTACGCAGTTGATGGTGCCACGAGAATGAAAAATTTGATTAATGATCTTTTATCCTATTCAAGGGTTACAACTCGTGGAGAAACATTCAAAAAGGTTAATATTAAGAAAGTTTTGGAAGAGGTTATTCTAAATTTACAAATAAAAATTAAAGAAACAGGCGCAAAAATTACTTACGGTGAATTTCCTAGTTTATTAGCAGATAGAACGCAAATTCTTCAATTATTTCAAAATTTAATTAGTAATGCAATAAAATTTCGAAGTAAAGAAAATCCCCTAATACATATATCTGTCAAGAGAGCAAATCAGGAGTTGATTTTTTCTGTGGAAGATAATGGGATTGGGATAGAAAAACGTTTTTTTGATAAAATCTTTATCATTTTCCAACGACTGCACACTAGGAATGAATATCCAGGAACTGGTATTGGTTTAGCTATTTGTAAAAAAATTATTGAAAGATTAGATGGTCGTATCTGGGTAGTATCTGAAGTCGGAAAAGGTACAATTTTTAAGTTCGTGATTCCTATTAGAAAATAAAAAATTAAATTAAATGAATTAATAGTTGGTGTAAGGGATAGAATATGGTTTTAAGGGGAGGACTTAAAATAATAGAAATTTTATTAGTAGAAGATAGCCCAGGGGATATCCGTTTAACACAAGAAGCACTGAAGGAAAGCAAAATCTCTAATAATTTACATGTTGTAATGGACGGTGAAGAAGCAATAGCTTTTCTTAAAAAAGAAGGTAAATTCTCTGAAAAACCTCGCCCAGATCTAATTCTCCTTGATTTAAACTTGCCTAAAAAAGACGGCCGTGATGTTTTGGCTGAAATTAAAAAAGACAAAGATCTGAAGAGAATTCCTGTAGTAGTTCTTACTATATCTGAAGCTGAAGAGGATGTTTTAAAATCTTACAATTTATATGCTAATTGTTATATAACTAAACCTGTTGATCTTAATCAGTTTCTTAAAGTTATATTATCTATTGAAAATTTTTGGTTTACTATAGTAAAATTACCAAATGGAACAGGATAATATAAAGATCCATTTAACTAAACCTGAATTTTATTGAAAAATTAGTAAAACAAAATATTATAAATTACTGCTTTTATTATAAATTAGCTTGCATAACTACTTTTATTATAAATTAACTTGTACTTGTGCTAGAAAATGATAGACAAAAACATCGATTTATTGGTGATTGAAGACAATCCCGGCGATGCTCGTATAATTGAAGAGTGTCTTAAAGATATTTCGAATCCAAAATTTAACTTAAAATTTAGTATAAGGCTTACTGAGGCTATTAAAATACTTGAAAAAACCAAATTTGATTTAATTTTATTAGATTTATATCTACCTGATAGTAAGAAAGCTGAAACATTGTCTACACTTTTAGACAAAAATCTTAATATTCCAATAATTATTTTAACAGGTCTCGACGATAAAGAACATGCAATTGCGTCAGTTAAAAAAGGAGCTCAAGATTACTTAGTTAAAGGTGAATTAGATAAAGTAGTTTTATCCCGTTCGATTTTGTATGCTATAGAACGATTTAGAATAGATAAAAAATTAAAAAAATCTGAAGAAAAATATAAGAATGAACGCGATAATTTAATGAATATTCTTGAGTCATTACAAGATGGGGTCTTAATTATCAATGAACAATACGATATTGATTATGTTAATCCCGTATTTATCAAGGAATTTGGAACCTATGAAGGAAAAAAATGCTACCAATATTTATTTGATAATTCAAGTTTTTGTACTAGCTGTAAAAAAAATAAAATATTGTCAGGAAATACTGTTAGAGAGGAATTCCCTCTAAAAAATATTCAAAAGATATATGATTTTGTTGGAACTTCCTTAAATAATCCAGATGGGAGTACATCGATTTTAATTATTTTTCATGATATTACTAGATTGAAACAAGTTGAGAAAAAATTAAGAGAGATTAATATACTAAAGACAGAATTTTTGAACAGAGCTTCACATGAATTGAAAACACCCTTAGTTGTGATAAAGGGTTATCTTGATCTTATATTAGATCAATATAGACTAGAATTAAACTCAGATACAATTGAATGGTTGGAAGAAATGGATAAAGGATATGAAAGATTGCATAAAAAAATTGAAATCTTAATTAAAACCTCTCATTTAGATTCTCCTACTTATAACTTCAATCCCGAAATAGAAAACTTATCTTTTCTTGTTAAACTTTGCATAAGAGATTTAAATTCTAATCTGAAACTAAGAAATCTTACATTAAAATTAGAACTTGATGAAAGTATTTATGGAGAATTTGTCAAAGAAGAAATTTATGAGGTTGTAACTAATTTATTAAGTAATGCCATAAATAATACTCCGAAGGGTGGAAAAATAAAGATAAAATCAGAAATAAATGATAATAAAATAATTATTTCAATACAAGACAATGGAGTGGGGATAACCAAAGAAGAAAAAAATCAATTATTCGAAAAATTTGGAAAAATTGAAAGGTATGGGAAGGAATTAGACGTTTTAGTCGACGGAAGTGGTTTAGGTTTATATATTTCGAAAAAAATTATTAACTTTCATGGTGGAAATATATGGGTAGAATCAGAGGGAAGAAATAAAGGTAGTACCTTCTACTTTTCTTTACCCAACGAGAATGTGAAGAAACACCAGGAGTTTTTATTAAGTTAAGTGCTTTTAGAGCACTTTCTGGGTTTCTTAGCTTTTCTTTTACAAAAATTAGTTTAGAAAAACTCTTAATATAAATAAAAATAATCTATTTTCAGTATTCCAAATCAAAAATAATTATATAAAAATATTATAAATAATTATATAAGTACAAATAATTAAAATTCAATAATTTAAAATGAAAATAAGTCTAGTTGGATTAAGTGGTTGTGGAAAAACCTCTGTGTATTCTGTTGCCTTTGCTGCAAAGACTCCTGAAGACACCAAAGGTTTAGCACCGACAATCCTATATGAAACAAGGAGACCATGAAAGAAATTTCTTACTTCATTCTCTAAATCCGTTTCTAGGGTTACAAGTGGGTATTTTTGACTTCGGGGGGCAAGAAGAATTCAGAAGAGAGTATATGGATAAACCTGAAATATTTAGGGGAACAGATATTTTAATTCCAATAGTCTCACTACATGAACCTAATAATTTCGAAGAAGCTAAAGAATATTTCACCAGTTTATTAGATTTATACCGAAAAAATAACGAAAAACCGAAAATTTTCTTATTTCTTCATAAATGGGATGTTGAGGATTATCAAAAAGAACTTTTGGATACTAATGTTAAGAGGGCAAAAGAAATTTTCTTGGGGATGTTTAGCGATTATGATTTTAACTTCATCCTTACCAGTATTTATGAGCAGGATAAATTAACAAAAGTTTTCAGAGATATTTTAATTTCACAATATGCTGAATTAAAGACTCACGTCGAAAAAGCAGAAAAACAACTTGACGAAATTAAAGCAAAGGTTATTATTGCAGATATTTCTGGTAATGTAATCGTTCACAATGTTCAAGGGGTAAGTAGCGGATTTACATTAAGAGGAGATTTAAGGGATTTTATTAATGCCTGCAACACAGTAAGAGAAAACATATTCATGTCAGATTCAGCTAAATTTGAGGGCCGTAATGAGGGTGGAAAAGAAATTGAGCTTCACATTTTTAAATATATCATTTCCGTGTTATTATTGAAATCAGAAGAATTAAGCAGAGAATCTCAAGATAAGTTAAACATGTTGCTAAAGGACATGAAACTTTTTGCAGATTTGATCATCTCGGCACATACAGATTAAGATAAGCTAATTTTACACTAATTTTTTTGATCTATTAGGGGCATTTTGGACATTCTGGGCATTATATAAAGATAAGGATGGAAAATAATGGTAATTCGATGTAAATGGGCTGAAAACGATGATCTTATGAGGAAATATCATGATGAAGAATGGGGTGTTCCGGTTCACGATGATTTGCTTCACTTTGAGTTTTTAATATTAGAGGGAAATCAGGCAGGTTTATCTTGGGTTACAATTTTGAACAAACGTGAAAATTTTAGAAAAGCATTCGATAATTTTGATTATACTAAAATAGCGAGTTATACAGAGCAAAAAGTAGAAGATCTACTTACTAATAAAGGGATTATTAGGAATAGACTTAAAATCGGGGCAACCATCGGGAATGCTAAAGCATTTTTAAAAGTTCAAAAAGAATTTGGTTCATTTGATAAGTACATTTGGCGATTTGTCGATGGCAAAACTATAATTAATAACTTCAAAAATCTAGAAGATTTGCCCCCAAAAACTATAGTCTCTGAACAAATAAGCAAGGATTTAAAAAAGCGGGGATTTAAATTTGTAGGTCCTACAATTATATATGCTCATATGCAAGCAATTGGTCTAGTCAATGATCATGTGCTAGATTGTTTTAGATATAACGAAATCAATCAACTTATAAAAAAATAATCTGAAATCCTTTTTTTTAGCTTAAAACTACATTCAAACCTTGAAAGCTTAATTAGAAAACCAAAAATAGTAGTTTTATTGAAATTTAAATAAATAGATTTTTATTCTTTTATATCATAAATGAAGATTGGGTGCGATTATTTATTAGATGTGCAATTTGCTTGCGGAAAACTGAATTGTTCATGTGCTTTACTACAGGAAAGAAAAAAGAGGTCTACCTTTGCGTCTCTTGTTTGGGTAAATCGTTACTAGAGGAATCTTCTGAAGTGAAAATCTACTCCATGAATAAGCTAGGATATACATGGAAAAAAGCTCAAGAAGTTAAAAAAACATCAGATTAAGATTTTAATTAAGTAAATCTAAATTTAGCTAAAATTCAATACCCCATTACATTTTTATATCTAAATTACTTTCTTTACATAGTTTAGTTATTAATTACATTATCCAAATGTAATAATAAATCTATAGAAATATATATAAGGATACCAAAAAACAATTTATTAGTTAAGAAAGGAAACCAATTTGATTCTATAATGTGGGATCGTTCTTATGAAGAAGAAAACTAAATACCTATCAATGGTTCTGGCAATAATCGTTATTTCTTCAGGATTAGTGGGAATTTATCTATTAGTTACTTTTACTGAAAGCCGAACTCCAGTAGGTAGATATGGTCCTGGAACGGTATACGATTCTCAATTACAAAAAACAATAATTTTTGGAGGAGGGACTCAAGATATATCAGGTTTTGATCTTTTTAATGACACGTGGACTTACGATTCTACAGCTAATATATGGGGCGAGATTGTTACGACTAATAAACCTTCAGAAAGATCGGGACACACCATGGTCTACGACGCTGTAAGCCATAAAACGATTCTCTTCGGAGGTTGGGGTGAAAATATAGGATTAACAAACGAAACTTGGATATATGACTCTCAAACTAATCAATGGACCGAAGTTTATCCCAATTCTTCACCAGAGAATAGGCAAAGTCAAGCAATGTATTACGATCCAATATTTCAGAAAGTTATCTTATTTGGAGGCTATAGAGATTCAGGACCCCATTTTAGCGACACTTGGGAGTATAATTACTCCAACAATACATGGACTGAATTAAACCCATCAAATAGTCCTTCTGGCAGATATGGATCTCGAATAGTTTATGATCCCATAAACCAAAGAGCAATTCTCTTTGGAGGTCGTGCGACCAGTATAATGGATGATACTTGGATTTATTATTACGGAAATAATACGTGGACCGAATTGAATACTACGGGTAGCCCAGACACTCGCTACTGGCATGGTATGGTGTACGATTCTCATAACCATAAAGTAATAGTGTTTGGAGGAAGGCACGATGGAGCTCCGGGAGCCGCACTAGAAGACACTTGGATATTAGATCCCTCGACTAATCAATGGACAGAGGTTTTACCTTCAAGTCATCCTTCCAATAGAATGGATTTCTCTATGGTATATGACACAAATAGTCAAAAAACAGTTTTATTTGGAGGGTTCCGTTTCCCAGGTAACACTCTTGGAGATGCATGGACATACGCTTATAGCGGTAATAGTTGGAACATTGTGTTAGGTGAAGATCCTTAGTTTAAAAAAAAGATAATTCCCCAATTTCTCATAACGTTCATAAAATATTTACCATATCCTAAACTTGTTTTAATATAAAGTCACTATTCGAACCTCTAAAGCTAAATTAGAGATCTCCAAACTTAATAATAAAAAATTATTATTAAAATATTTCTTTTAATAAAATTAATATACAAAACTTCATCAAATCTATTTAG
>LAZR01001635.1_pt1 | contig 13948 bp, 16 predicted proteins | sample 329461 | NCBI WGS metagenome assembly LAZR01 (sample SAMN03002196, study PRJNA259156) | marine sediment metagenome | biome: sea floor; feature: Hydrothermal impacted sediments; material: marine sediment; isolation source: Loki non-amplified sample from Loki's castle hydrothermal vent sediment ...
CATATTTACCGAGCATTGTAGTGGATAAAACAAACCCCATGGATATGGCGTAGAGATAAACTTGATGGTACTTCTCAGCAACCTTGTCCCAAGCTACCAATATTATGATGGTGCAGGTGGCCAAGATCAGCAGAACGGGCGCTATCCACCACCCGTAGTGGGCACCCACAGCGACCATCCCCAGAAGCGCTCCGGTTATTATGCCTGCCTTCAATTATCTCCCTTCGTGCAGAAGCCGTATTTTTTCCTCTGAATTATCTCTACCGGCAACTTATCTTGAGCCAAAGCTATCATTAACTTCTTCCGGTTGTTGCTATCCACCTTTTCACACAGTGGAACTTGGCTCAGAAGATGGACTAGCCTTTTGTCGATATATGGAAGGTGCACCTCGACATTGCCTGAATTATGATTTAATGGTCCCAAGTGTTCCTCTTGGAGTCGATAAAGGTAATCGTAATAGACTTCTTCGTTAAGTTCTTTCTGGTGGGCATAATATCCTGCCATATATTCATCTATTCCATCTCCAGCGATGATGGAGCCGGTATAGTGGGCCAGCTCATTATAGAATCTAGCTACCGCAGGATTCCCCTCTTCCTCATCCGGGAAGACGAATACATGCTTGTCGATATGGACGCCAAATTGTCTCTCAAAATAGTCCAGGGCAATACGGGCGTAGGCAATATCAGGATGCCCCGCTTCTAGGCCCATTGTAAAAGTCCTTACTTTACGGCCTAATCTGAGCATGTGATAAAGGAGCAAACTTGAATCTATGCCACCGGAGAAAGATAGGTCATTACATTCTATTTCCCCAATTACCTCCAGGAGTGCATCCCCTATATGGGTAATTTCTACCCTTTGCCCTACTGTGGCCCAATCCACCGGGGTTACTATCACAGAGGCCTCCCGAGATAACTTTCCGGAGGACTGTCGATACGGACCCCAGAAGCCATGGCGTAGCCGTAGCCCAGCCTTTTAGGGAAGCGGAACCATTGGGGCTTGCCTCCCCGCCCATGACCTTTTGCATAAGGCAGGCTTATCTGATGCCTACCATGGAGATGCACTATCCTGTAGGGATTGCTTAACGGTCCAGTGCAATGGGTTCTTCCTTCAGGGCTATGTTCAAAGTTATGGAAGAACTGTCCCACACCAGTATATCTCCGGGGTCTCTTCCTATTTTTCATTGCCTCACTTCCCAAAATCTCCACTTCAATGTCCCCAGGGCTACGCCCAGGCCATGCGTGATCGGATTCTTGGTAGAGTTCTCGCTCAGTTTATCGTGATATATGCAACTGATCGGAACCTCGACAATCCTCAGCCCTCTTGACCTAGCCCTGATAAGCACCTCCGTGCTGAAGGTGAAACCATCCTCAACGGCATGGATGAACTCGAAGACCATAACGTGGAATGCCCGGAAACAGGATTGGCCATCCACTATCTTGCGCCCGCTCCCTACGTTATAGAGCCAGGTGATCACATCAATCCCGAACTTGCGATACCGGGCTATCTTGTAATCCTCCAGAAAGCGCGAACCTATCACAATATCTGCCCGGCCACTCCATATCGGCTCCAACAGCCGCGGTATCTCCTCCGGGTTATGCTGTCCATCCCCATCAAGAGTCACAATCATGGTGGCCTCAGGATAGCGTTCCTTAACCGCGTTTAACCCCACCATTGTGGCCCTCCCCTGGCCCACCGGGCCCGCAACACCGGCAAGGGCGACATGAGCGCCAGCCATTTTGGCCACCCGAAAGGTATCATCCGTGGAGGCGTCATCCACCACCACCACGGCGTCCACATGTTGCCGGACTTCGCGAACTATTTTACCGATGTACTTTGCCTCATTGTGGCAAGGAATAATGGCCACGATACTCATATTCTACCCCTTTATTTTACTGATAACTGTTCCGGGGGTCCGCTTTTTGCTCTTCTTCTTTTTCTTGGTAACTTTCCGTTTCTTCGAAAAAGTATCAATCCCTCTCACGTCGGCGCTCCCAGGCTTGGTTTTCCAGCGTTCCGTTTCGGGGTCATCCACAGCCAAGACCTGCGAATGCGCTTTGCTCTCATCCATGGCCTGGGACCGCTCAGTGCGCTTTTCATGCACGGCCTCAAGCTCTGACTTCTTTTTAGCTTTGGCCTCTTTTTTCCTTTCTTTTGCGATTGCTTTCTCGGCCCTCTTTACCTCCGCGGCTGTAGGAACTGCCACCTCGGGCTCCGGCTCGGGGGTAAGCTCAATTAAGAGTTTATGGTATTCATCCAGGGTAGTTTGCGGGATTGTCTTACCTATCTTAATTGCTGCCGCAATAATTTCTACATAGTCGTTAACATCCCCAAATTCAGTAAAACCAAGAAACTCATCCTTAGTCATTTCCCAAGGGGGTTTTGAGGGTTTTACAGGCGGAATATCAGCTAGAGACTCAGGAGTAGGGGGGGTAGGTTCCTCCGCCCCTACCAACTCAAAGGCTGAGGGTGCATCGGGATCGCCAGTCAAGACCATCCATGCGGTATCTTTGTCGGCCTGACTCATGCGCTTTGGGTTTATCGCATCTAGTAGGCCCTTCTGGAAATCTGCTCTACTACCCCCGTCGCGCTCGTTTTCCTTTTTTGCCTCAGCCAATAACCATTCGTCCGCCTTTATAGAGTCCTTCTTAGCAACTATCTGCGAAGTAACCCTGATCTTCGGCGGCGTTATTCGCCTTCCACTTGTGGTCACAACCTCAGCGATACTCGGGGCCGCTACGGGCTCCATATGTTCCTTTATCATCCGCCCATATTATGACGGCAACTTCGGCAGTGCTTGCACCCTCTTTTGTAAATTCGCCAATCATTTCCATGATCTCTCGGTTACGCAATACATCACCAACAGTGCTTATCTTCTTCCCCAATTTATAAGGCCTATCACCTCGGGATTTCGTAGTCTCTGCCACTATGCTCTCCTAAATATGTAATCGCTTTTTATTACCGAGCCCGAACTCACCCCAGCCAGCACCCACCAGTAGGGTGCCATCTGTGTCCAAATATAATGGTCGAATACACCCATAGTCAAGACAACCGCCCATGCGTACTTCCATTTAGTCCTCACCAGGCACGCCACAGCGATGAACAGCCACGCTAACCCGGCAACCGGGCCGATCTGGTCTGTGATAATCAGGGGGACGTTGTGGACGGTCTCCACGGTGTATTTGGTGAGTTCCAATCCATGCCCAAGCGGCTTTATATCGCTCATGGCTTCATTGATCACCCGCCACCTTCCCGGTATCGCGCCCTCCCTCTTCTCAGGGTCCAGCGTCAGGGGGTAGAGCGCCTTGGTCCCATCCGCTGTCTGAGCCACCCAAGCCGTCTGTAGATACAAAGGCCTGCCATACCCCACTATCAAAAGCACCGCCAATAAGGGAAGTAGGGCCAGCGGAACTATAATTCTCTTGCCCCAATCTCTTCGGACAACCATCACCACGGCCATCACGGCCAGGATGAATACTGCCTCTGGTGCGCCGGTGAAGAACATACCCACAATGGCCAGGCTCACCAATACCCACTGCCACTTCCAAAAGGCAGCTATGGCACCAAAGGCCATGAACCCGGCTGCGATATTATAGTTTGGCGTGGTCATATAATTATTGCTTACATCGTAGTTATGGAGCGACGGGCTGGTTATGAATCCACCAGCGAATTGCTCTGGGTTGCTGATCCCCTGCCAAACCACGCTCCCGGCCTCCAATAATACGAAGGGAATAAGGGCCAGGAAGATACCATGGCCTAACTGCCGGGAAACAATATAGAGGAAAAAGAAAACCAATCCGACCGTGAGCCCGGCCAGGCTATGCATACTGAAGTCCAGCACCAACCTCAGCCCCATGGAGCCCACGATAACCGCCATGGGAGCCCAAATCCACCATGGCCCCCAGTCGAACTTCCGGGCACCATCCGCAAAGAACATGCCTACGCATATAGCGATCATGGCCAGGCCAATCGTGGGAAGGAAAATATACGTCTCCCCCTGGCTGTTGTTGAAAGTGATGGACTTATTATGGGTGGCGAAGAGTACGAGCCCCAAGCCCAATCCCCCAGCCAGGAGCCGGGGATCATAGGCAATCTTGCGTTCTTCCATATTATAGGTTAGCAGTTTCACTCGCTCAGTCACCAACCCTTACAGTAGTTAGAGTTACCTGCGCTATAGATAGGTTTTGCGTTCCATCCAAATTGACCGCATATAGCGCTATTTTATCGCTAGTCACCAAGGTCATGTCAGCCCCGTTTCCCATCCCGTCCAAGTCGGAGCCAGACACTATCCGGTGTGCGAGGTGGGCTCCCGAGAACTTAACATCCACATTTCCGGTATCCGCATCGTATGCACCATTACCCGCTACACTAGCCCCGGTGAGGCTGTAAGCCTCGAATGTGTCCGCCGTCGCCGTATTGACTATGAAACTACCGTTAGCGGCGGTATTTCCGGTGACGCCAGATATAATCACCATGTCACCATCCACAAGTCCGTGGCCCGTACTGGTAATAACGATTGGGTCTGTATTGGTCGCTCCGGTGATATCAAGCGGAGTATTTAACACCGTGCCTACGGCCATCATCACCTGTTTATTGGCCCCGCCCACAACAGTTAGGGAGGTATCAAACCTTGTTATATAAACACCGTCGCCGCTAGCCCCGATGGTTATGGTACCCGCCGAGGCATCCCCCACGGCATTGCCCAGGTCGTCCTCATCCTCAATTTGAGAAAAAATGTCAACCAACAAGGTGAACACGCCCTGCGTTGATATAGTTAGGATTGTCGCCGCTATGTCATGGTACCACAGTCCGGAGAAAGCATTTCCGTGTACCAGATGTTCCGTACCTGCGCCGTCTTGAAAATATAGGCTGTTGTCTGGCTTGGTATAGATTTGCCCGGTGTCCGCGACGGGTGCGGGTGTGGTTGTCTCAGGCAGTAATACACTGGTCGGCGTAACACCTGCCCCCGCAGTTAGGTTGTACTCCTTACCCGTGTCGTCTTTAGAATAAACCTTGCCGTCCACCTTGGCGAAGATGTTGACGTACCCGGTGTCGGGCTGGTTATTCACGGCCTGTTCGATTAGGACAATTTCTCCGTCTGCCCCGACAGAGAAGTTGAGTACCCCCGCGCCGATCACGATAATCAAAGATGCCGCAATCAGCAGCCCCACAATAATGCCGCCTACAAACGATGGCTTACGCTCGAAAAGAGTCTTACGCTTCATCATGATCTCCCCGATGGACGCCGCTTTTGCCCTCTAACCCTATCCCGCGTTTTATGGTACCTCTCCCAATATTCATCCATGGCGTCATCGTTGTCTTCGCTAATATGGTCCCCAACAGAATCATCCTTATCTCCCTTCCCGACACGGGCAGCGGAAAGTGCTGTGCCCATAACCATCGCCATGGATATGAAGAAAGTCCCATAGAAGATGTCCCATGGCCCCGCGGATAGGGTGTAGTTATACAGCCCGAAAAGCAGCCACCCACCGGTTGCACCCCACCATAGGATGCCCTGCTTGAGTGTGGCCCCCAGGGCAGTCATGCCCAGGGCCATGGCCATCAGGAGGTACATGTAGATGGCTTGGGCCTGTGTCATTTCATATACCTAGCCCATTCTCCATTCCGCTATAAGGAATATCGGGTAGAGGATGAAGACGGCAAACAATACGGCGAATGGGCTGATCACCCGGTCCTCGTTCACTCCTGTACTGCTGCCTTGGCCGGTCCGGTAAGTTGGATTTCGATCAGAAGGCCGCCCACATACAGGCTCAGGTGTGGGGTCTCGCTGCCCTTCCAGCCCACAAGGTAAACCTTATCCACTTCCTGGACGCTCTGGATCACGCCATCCTGGGCTTGGTTCTTCACCGCTATGGTCACTTCTCCCAGAACCTGGCTCCGGTGGCGCTTGTCCAACTCCCCCGGCACCACAAAGGAAGCGGCCACTCCGAGCCCCGCCACAATGATGACTGCTATAAATACCAGGGCCTTCCATTTCTTTACGCTCCACATAACGCTCCACATATACTTGTTCCCCCTATTCCATTGTTATTGGTAACCTGCCCTGCTCCAGGGCTATGTGATCCTGGATATTTGTTACTTTCTTGTTAGCCAAATCCTTCTGGGCTAAGGCAGAATCCAGTTCCCCTTGGGTAGAGGCAACATCCACGTTAGCCTGAGCCAGCACAACGCCTGCCTGAGCCTGGACCAACTGCGGATTGAGTATATCCAGTTGCTTCTGTACTCTCTGCTCTACGGTAGTGATTACCCAATCCGTGGGTAGGGGACCCAAACTACCTGTTGTTGCTGCAATCTTAGCAGCGTCGTGGTGTTCCAGTTCCCGCATGACGAAGAAGTCACCATTGGGAAATAGGGCACCGAACTGCTGAAGACCCGGATGGGGCTTCCTCAGGATATACCTAACTTCGGTCTCGGAGGGGTAGGTAAATATTGGGGAATCTAGAGCGGTTGTCTCTTGGGCGAACATATCTGTACTACCATCCTGGAACACTGCAACAAGATCAGTAAGAGCCCCCCCGCCTTCAAAAGCGTATATCCGGGCAGTATTAGCCGCACCAGCGCCGGGAGCAGCTATCTCAGTCATTTCGTAGTAGGCATCCACCCATATGTTGCCAGCGCTGCCGAGTGTCATGGCTACATTACTGCCACCGGCCAGGAGAGTGGTCCACTCATGTTCACCGTCTGGGCTGGCATTGGAGGGGTCCTCTATCATAATCGAGTAAGTACCGTAAACTACTGTATTCTGGGGGGCATCGTTATCCTGGCCAACCCCTTGGAGCGTAGTAATTGTGTCAGTAGCAGAGGGAGAGGTACTGACAACCGATCCCCTGTATGTAAACCCTGCCGTGCCCTCAGTGGTCAATGTCCCTATCACACCGGCACTGGTACTTGTGGTATTTATTTTAACATTGGTCGCACCAGCTTCGAATGCCTGGTTGTTGATTACTATAGCACCGCCAAGGGTATAGGCATCTATAGTAAGGGTCCCAGTCCCAGATATCGTACCGGTTCCCAGAGTTACATCACTGTCAGGATACAGTATACCGTCAATCTCAATCGCACCACCAAAGAGCACATCATTAGCCCCTAAACCATGCCCTGTAGCAGCGCTAGCACCTAAGGAAAGATAACTACCAACTCCTGTCAGTAGAGGTAGATTAGCAGCAGTAGTAAACGCAGCGTAGTCGTCGATATCTCCAGAAGCCCTTATATCAATAGTACCAGCCTGCCTTATACCCCCATCAGGATAGATAATGCCGTCTACTTCAATATCCTCTCCAAACAATACGTCGTTAACGCCAGTAGCACTACCTGCGACAGCGTCTACTCCCATTACAAGGTAATTACCAGTACCTGTAATTAGCGGTCTGTCGGCAGTAGTTAAAAGGGTAATATAGTCGCTGGTATCACCCGAAGGCATAATGTCGATGGCACCGGGATTCCTGAAATCGTCAATCCAGGCTTGGGCGAACTCAAGAGCCGTAGCCCCCAGGTCCAGGGTGCTATTGGTTGTGGGAATGATATCGCCCGAAACATCGAGGCCAACATATGTGACGCCCAGGAGTAAGTTTTCCCGCACAAACCCTGTGGTGGCCCCCATGTCCACACCACCAGCATCGGTAGAAAAATCCCTGAATACCCAGTTGTTACCACCGGCTGTGAAGACCGGTGCGGCGGCATTGCGGTTGATTAGGGTTCCCCGGCCGGTGCCCTGAATGGTTATATTGGCGATGGCACGGGTGACACCGGCAGCGAATTGGTAGGTCCCGGCCAGGACCCTTAGCTTACCCCCACCGGCTGGCAGCGCATCCAGGGCCGCCTGGAACTGGACATCATCGGCTACTCCATCGGTAACGTAGTCCACCGTTCCTGCGGCTTCAACATCAGTGCCTATGGTTAAGGTGATCTTTTGCCCGATAGTGGGTATACCGATGATTACATCATGGCCGCCATTGCTAACCTGGTCCACCGGCGATATCTGAACCGCTGGCCCAATGAGGATGGCCACCAGGGCCAGCACCATGGCCAACGCAAAAGAGAGCCCCAACTTACCCTTCATGTTCCTGCCTCCTGTTCGTTGCCTTAATCAGCCCTCATTGTCGTCGCAAGACTGCTGTGGATGAGAGTCCTGACAATCGCCTCCACCTTATTGGATGGCATCCCAGTCTGTTGGGATATATCACTCACGGTGGATGGCCCCTGCTCACTGAGTACGGTCAGCACATCGAATTTCGGCCCCTCCGCCTCGAACTTCTCAGCCTTCGTTTTCCCCAGTGGCGTTAGGCCAACAGTGACGTTGCTGGTCAAAGATTGTCTGCGGCTGAATAATCCCATAATTGTTTCCTCCCTATAGCTTTATACTCATCCGGGTCATCTGAGGTGCGGATTTACTGTTGTAAAGCTGAAAGTATTTCTTGCCACCCAACTCTGCACGGGGCCTCCCCCCATCAATGATCATGTTGATCATCTTCCCCTTCATCTCCAATACCCCAGCGGTCCCCACATACCTCACCGGATAGATATGGTAAACGCCGGTGTTAGGCAGGGTCTTGGCCCACTGGCACCGGACCTCATGCGTAACATATGGTAAGCAGGATATCCGATCCAACTCTTGCTTTTGCTGAGCCGTTCCGAGAACTAGGAGGTCCATATGCCGCCAGTTCTTTAGTATACCACCAACAGCAATACCCATGGGGTTGAAAGGGTTCCGGTTATGCATATAGCGCCAGAACTCAGTAAGGTACAAAACGGAGTTCTGTAGCTTTACCCCCCCCGCGCTCGTAAACCACTTGTTGGAGATGGAAGCCACGTTGGTGATTGTTTCCGTGTCAGTACGGCTAATCTCCTTGGGCAATCCCCCTACGGCAACTACCTTCATCTTTCGGAATTCTTCCATGAGCACAGTTTCATCGAACGGCTCATACCACCCGTAAAGACGCCTGGGCCTCTCATCCCTCAGCACCTTCTTATCCCGGAAGTATCGCTTGAGCTTCCAACTGAGAACATTGCCGTACAGGTCTTTCCCGGCCCCAGGCATCCCGGTAACAATCATAACGCCGCGGCTGAACGGGTAAAGCCTCAATGCCTCTTTCACCTCTGCATCCGAGAGGCCAGGGTTCAGGCGGGTCTCATATATCTCATCAGGTTCCAGCGTATCATCGAATAGGTCGGCATCACCTTCTATTGTGAGTACGTCCCGGTTTTCCTTCTCCATTATAGCTGTGGCCATGCTACCCATTATAGGTCAAAGGGGTCCTTTCCTCCGTCATCCTCTTTGTCTGCGCCCTCTTTCTCTGCGAGCATGGTGCCCCGGACAAGGTGCTGACCCCCCACGCTCCTGAGAAGCCGGTAGTAGTTCTGCAGCCATATCTTGCTGAGGGGTATTTCCCGGTTTGGATCGAATACTATATCCGGCCTCAGCGTTTCCATCATGGAAAGGGGGAGAGCGGACCGGGCTGAAATATGGGTCAGTTCAGCCATCCTCTCCTCTGGTGTATCATAGAGGAGATTGGTCAGCCTAAGGGCGGCATCCTCACTACCATTATCTGAGTCCATTTTCTTTTCGGCCATTTACTGCACCCCGATTCCGGCCTTGATTACCTCAAGAGAGGAATACATCTGATACACGAAATAGACCGCCACACCGCTGGCCGCTACCGATATCCCTATCAGTACATACAGGACCATCGGGTTGATCACCTGCGTTAGCTTATCCTCCAACTCCTGTATCTGTTTTGAGGCGGCGAGGGCCAGGGCAGTAAAACCTTCATCCATGGTGTTCGCAATGAGCGCCGGGGTCCCTATCTGCTTATTGCCCCTCTTCACTGCAGGCTCAGTATGCCCCTCGTAGAATATGGCCTTCTTTACCACGGCGGCCAGAAATGTCAGCGGGCCCTGCGAAGGGTATTTGACGTTATTCGTCGCTTCCTTCCCGATGAAGTATTTCACGGTCTCTCCCTTGATAACCTTGCCCTCACTGTCCTTCTTGGGCACGACAACAAAGTTGCCTATAATTGGATGCAATTCCTCATAGGATGTCCCGATCTCCGTGATGAACTCGCAGAGCACCTTCCCCACAACGGCTTTGCGTATTTGGTAGCGCTCCCACTCCATCCAAATCACGCAGGCCAGGCCCATAAACAGGATGAGAGCTATAATGCTGATCCAAGTTAATATGTTACTTTCCATAGTTTCCCCATACCCCCTTTCTTTCTATTTATACTCCTTTTGTTCAGAAGTGGTAAGAGGGTTATTATTCTACTCCGATATCCTTTCCTTTATGCCTCAGCCTAGCCATGGTCTGCTCCAAGTTAATGCCATCCGTGTTCATCCTCTGGGCCTTGAGCAACTGACTAGCCCGGCTGACGTTGCTGGTGGGCAACGTAATCACTTCGAACTGCCCATCACATTTAGAGTAACCTACCCCCTGGGCATCTTGCTCATTATTGTATGGCCCCAGCAGGACTGCCTTCCCCTTCACTACAGCCTTTATCCAGTAATAATTCCCCAGGGGCGACCGCATCTGTCCTTGCCGGTTAGAAAGCGCCTCATCATAATCCTTCGGTTTCTTTATATCTCCCATTTTCCTACCTTACCAGTATGGCTCTCGCCACTCCTCCCATGGCAGATGCAATCTTCAGACTTGCGGTTAAAACAAACCCCGTACTTATCACCATGAGTAGCCACCTGATATACTGCATCTCACCTTCTTTGAGGTAGTTGAAGTCCCACATCACGAGCCTGGGGATGGACGTGGTGATGAATCTCCAAAAGAAGATCGGCATAGAGATGGCCCCCACGGTTGTCCCTGTGGTGGCAATGTCAAACCCCAATGCATAATTGATGATGCTCGAACTGGGGCTATATACCTTTCCGGGCGCATTGTGGACAGCCGCCACAGTGTTGTCGTAGCCGCGGGTTAGGCCGGTGAGTGTCGTCGGCGTGGTCCCGGTATATCTGACTCTCTCATTCTGGAGCACGACATATCCTGAATCGAGAAACCCAGAGGTGTTATTGACGGTCATGGTCACTGCCGTGGAGGAGAGGTCGGCGGTGAGCCGTGTGGTTACAATACCACCCCCACCCTCCATGATCCCACTGAGGAGCGCGCCCACGAAGAATAAGAATGTAAAGGTGACTGTTAGTTTATTCATAGCACTCTTAGAGTGACGGGCTCCTTTCCATCGTGGCTGCGCCAAGTATAAACAGTATATCCGGTATAAAGAGCCACCAAGGCACTGCCCCCATGGCGACGAAAAATCCCGTCACTATCAAAGCCGCAAATCCGGCAAGGAACAAGTGTTTGAGATATTTGTATGTCAGCGCCATCGCAACCATCATTGTAATTGCGTAAAGAAACCACCACATCAACTGGATCGGGGTATTGCTCATTGTGGCGAACGTGTTGATAAACGGGTAGAGGAAGCTGTCAGTTACCTCCATCTCCACATCTGTCGGAAACATATTGCTTGGCTGGTTGATCTCCCCAGCAGCATCCGGGGTAGTGGTCCTCCCAACAGTGGATGGTACCGGTTCATCCGTGGCGACAAGGCTACCTATTGTAACGGCTACAGTACCAGGGTTGGTTCCCCAGGTTATGACTCCATTCTGAGCAGCACCCTCTCGATCCGGCATGACTGTGGTGGCGATGATATCATTGGGCTGATACCAGACAATAAGCGTGCCGCCCACCGTGTGCTGATAGTAGTCGGCATACGGGAGCACGTTAGTCTCTCCAATAGTCCAATCTTCATTGTTGTCCGGCACACTGGCACCACCAAGTGCCGCTGTATCCTGGAGTGCGCCATCAATATACAGTTCGAGGTTGACGGTATCGGCCAGGGTGCGAACGATTGCCTCCCCGCTGGTAAGGGCTGCCTGAGTTACAGTGACCTGGGCCGCATCCTCCGCGAAGTGAGCCTCATGGATATTGGCAACCTGCGCTCCCCCATCACTATCCTGGAACCTGATCCTCAAGGCCGTCACCTGTTGCCAGTTGGCCATGGTCTGCGTTTCATATGCTCCCGTTGCGAAGGCACCCTGGAACACATCATTCCATCCTCCACTGTAGAAGGCGTCCAGGTCCAGGACGTTTACGGACACATCACCAACGGTTACCCAGTACCTGATCCTATCCGTCCACAGGGAAGCATGGGTAAGCTCCAGGTAATCACTCCATACGCCTGCCCCACTGAAGGCATCGCTGTCGGAAAACGTCGCTGTGTTATTATCCCAGGCATTGGCCTCATTGTTCCAGGTCCCCCCTCCATCTACAGCACCCGTTGGCACCGTCCACGTAAAGGCACCCATGATGGAAGAGGTTACGGTCCCCGCGGCTGAAATACGGGACCAGTAAGCGCCCCGCTTGAAGAGAATGTTCTTATTGGTACCTGCGCCGGTATCCACGAAGCCAGAGTTGTCGAACTGGAAATCATCTCCCGGCTCCAAAGCAGCCGCATCGGCCATAGTGATGTAGCCGCCAAAGCCCAATGTGATATCGTAGTTCACCAGCGCCGCATTACCGGTGGTGAAGTCCAGGTCTTGTGAGGTCCCTCCGGGCACCGGGTAGGCAAAGAGAAGCTTATCATCCGCCAGGAGATGGGGTTGGTCCACACCGCCAACCTCTACTCTGGTATCAAGCCCTGTGGCTGTAATAAAGCCATTGGCCACAAGATACGTGGTCCCCAGGGCTACTCGCACCGGGAACATCGTATAGTCAGTCCCATTGCTCTCAATCAGTTGGATGTCAGCGGTATAGGCGGCTAATACTGGAACCGCTATCAGCAATAGGGCTAATATGGCTACCAGAATTGATTTCTTTATGGTGCCCCCTTATAGAAGAATACGTAGGCAAGGACCACTGCGCTCATAAAGGCCGCCACTATGGCGACTAGCGGCGACAGGAACCCGGCCAGGGCTCCCACCGGCATCATCACAAGTATAACAGGTAGAGCTATTTTAGTTGACCCGGCCACCTTTGTCACTCCCCAGGCCATGAATGCGGAGATGATAAGCCAGATCACAGAACTCAGCCACATCCGGGACACGTTGATCGCCGTGGCCAGATTGGTCATATCAAAGGTGGTGCCCAACAACCTATCCTCCAGCGAATCCGCATATAAAGTGGATGATATGGAAGCACCAGATGTCGCGAACATGAAGTCGGCAGCAACATGGGCCGTCCAATTCAACGCGGCGATATCAAGGGTAGTATATGTTGCACTGGGGCCTATTGTGGGAATTGAGATAATGCCGGGCGATTGTATTATCATGATACTGGCCGGGCTCTCTATCACATTCCCACCGGCATAATTCCCGGAGGAGTCCTCCCTCCATTGCACGAGGTTAGAGGAATCACCCGCATTGTCATCAAGATAGAGTACATATACTGTATCTGTCACAACGGTGTAGTCGGCTGCGAAGGCTATCTCCTCGAACTGCCCACCCGCATCAGTGGTAAAGGTATTCGCGTTTATGGTGCCCGTGGCAAGGTCAGCGCCAGTTGGGAAACCCCCGGAAGTCGCCCGCATATGTAGGGTAAGCGTCCCAGGGCTCCCCTCCCGAAGGAGGCGGAAACGCGCGCCGGTCATATCGTAGCCACCAGACGCAGTGAATGTCTGCCCCCACAACCACTCGCCCATCACATCTTCTTCGGTGTTATCCCCACCTGTGTAACCATCATCGACCTGAACATCCTCTTCGAATATCGCCGCAGTGAGGATGGCCACAAAGAGTTCCGGGGTCATTGTCCGCACATCGGCTATGGTGTTCTCGAAATATTCCTCACCATCAGCAGTGAGCTTCAATTCACCGGCGACGGTCTCGATGAGATCCCGGATCCAGGCATTCTCAAGCAAGGTCGCCAGGGCGCGGAAGCGGGAAAGCAACCGGGTTTGTGTGGCGGCTACTGGGCCTCCATCATACCAAAGGG
>LAZR01001636.1_pt1 | contig 13943 bp, 11 predicted proteins | sample 329461 | NCBI WGS metagenome assembly LAZR01 (sample SAMN03002196, study PRJNA259156) | marine sediment metagenome | biome: sea floor; feature: Hydrothermal impacted sediments; material: marine sediment; isolation source: Loki non-amplified sample from Loki's castle hydrothermal vent sediment ...
TCATAGGGTTAAACCTAATTTGTAATCCCAATGGTTCAATAAAGTTCGATAAGTGTCTTATTAAATTTTGAAAATAAACGGATTCATTTTTCCCATAAATGTTTAAAGCTTTAAAAATTTCATCCTGAGTTGCTCCCATTTGAAAGCTATCAATCTTTTTACTTAGCAAATACATTAAAATCGTGATTTCATTCATTTTCCTAAGCCCTTGTTATATATATAAGAAATTTGTTTCTTTTTGGAATTTGATTATTCCTTGTTGGAGAAGATGTAGAATATATACAAAATATTCATAGATTTTAGTTTGATCTTGCTCATTTTCAAATATACTTTCAAACGAGCATGGTAATTTTTTTTTGATATCCTTCAAGTATTCCATCATCTTTTCTGTAAATTTCTGTTCTGGGACCTCTAACAAAAAACTTTGATTTACTTTCACTTTCTCTAAATGCTTTATTATGGGGGGATAATTTTTTTGAATATTTAATCTATCCCTTGATGATTCAAGAAAATTTAATGAAAGTGTTTCAATATTGAAGGGTTTTATCCAGCAATTATTTAATAAATTAAGAATTACAGAATCTTTCGGATTTGTTTTTAAGAATTCTAAGAACCTCTCTTCTCCATCTAAACTGTTAATCAATATTTTTAATTCTTCAAATTTTTGTATGAGTAGTTGAAACACTTTTTTGTAAGTTATGGAATAATTTTCTATATTATCAATATTAAGTGAAGTTTTTAAGTTCTCAAAATAGGATACTAATTCTATGTCTAAAATTGAAACTTCTCCCGATAAAATTTTATTTTTAGTTTCCTCTATTTTCCTACTTATTTCCTCAGAATAGTCTATGTAATCTTCTTTCATCTTCTTTTATTTCTTTCTAATTAATTTTGGTTTAAAAACTGTAGAAATTTCATTTTTTCCAACTCTGGCTATTCCAATTATTTTTTCGGCAAGCAAAAACAAAGATGAGGAAGACTTCGGCAAGAACATGAACATCTGGATTGGATTCTGTTCTAATGTTGATTTTATTAATTGGTATGCAACTTCTGAGTTTTTTTCATCTAAAAACATTCCAGCTTCATCTAACATACAGAGTGGAGAAGGTTTAATCTCTTGCAGAGATAAAATTAAACAAATTGAAATGAGTGAAACCTGTCCTCCACTAAGTGCTGTGAAAGATTTTAATTGCTCTTTAGAAGTTGCAGCTTTTATATCTATTCCTAGACTCTCAAAATTTCCTGTGAGTTTAAGGGAACAATATGACCTTACTTGAGAATTCTTAAATTTTTGATTAACCTTTGCTTGTAGGTTCTCAAGAATAATACTAAATTTATCGTAATATGTTTTTTCTAGTTTATTTTCAGTTTTTATCGCCGCCTTTATGTCTTGTTGTAAACTATTTTGGTTTTTATCAATTTCTTTAAGAGAAATTAATATTTGGTCCTTTTCAACTAGTAGTAGATCATCAACATCTAAATACTTAATTAATTTCTTATCAATATTTGAAAGATCTTCATTAATCTCTTCAATTGACCGAATTTCCATTATTTGTTTTGAAATTAAGGGACCTATCTCAGTTTCTATTCTCTCAAAATCTCTTTTTTTTGACTCATTATCTTGATTTAATGTATGTAATTTGATATTTTCATGCTCTAAATTAAGGATAATTTGGATATTATTTTTCTCGTTCTCATTCTTTTTATTTTGAAATTGCTCTTTAATTTCTTTTAGTTGAGAAATGTCACTTTCTATCTTTTCAATATTATCTTCAGTATCCCCTAATTGTCTGTAGGTTTCAAAGGCGGTTTTATCTGCTTTTTGGAAACTTTCTTTCTTCTTTTCATACTCTATTTGTACGATATTAAATCCATTTTTTTGGGAATTTAATTCTTCTTTAACTTCTCTAAGGATATTTGAACTTTCATCTCTCTTCAAGTCCCATTTCTTCTTTTCTGAAGATAGCAATGTTAATTCACTTGGGATTTCGTTGAGTCTGTCATTCCATTTGAAGAAATTAGGATCTGATTGTGCCTTTAAATCATTAATTTGTAATTCTAATTTTTTAATTGTATTTATTGAAAAAGAATTTTCTTCCTCTAAATCATGCATCTGTTTATATAACTGATTTTTTTTGGTAGTTATCCTTTGTTTTTGATTAAAATTATATAGAAGATCATTAAATGATTCTTTTTTCTTATAAACCTCTTTCTGTATATTATCTAATCCCGATTGTTCCACTCTTAATTCTGAAATTGAATTATTTAAAGATTTAAGCTCTAACTCTAAAATATTAGATTGTTCCTTTTGAGTAACAGCACTAAATAACCCTTTTAATCTTTTTGAATAAGGGGTTTCATATACATATTTATATGAGATGATTTGTTCACCAGCTAAAGTTACACATTTTCCTTTGAAATTAAGTTTGTTATAAATTTCTCTTCCAGTATGATAATCCTTAACAACCAAACAATTTTTAACTTTCGAATGTATAACCTTTTTAATATCAATATCATTTTTGACGATTTCTATTAAGTTTGCTAAATATCCAAGAGCACCTTCAGCAGAAATCCTAGCCAATGGTGTAACGTTTAATTTTTTTGTTAGGTAAATATTACAATATGCCCCGTATTTTTCTTTTAACCTTTTTAATAATGTTAAAGTATTCCAATCCTTTGTTACAAAGCTATAGAGTAATTTTTCACCTAGTACAGATTCAATTGCGTAGCTTAAAGAATCGTCATATTTTAGATATTCTATTAATGGACCTTTAGCTTGTAACTCTCTTTTGCTAATCTCCTCTTTGAGAATTGAAATACTTGAGGGAAGTATAACTTTACGCTCTCTAAGCGAAGATTGAAGGAGTTTCAGTTTATTTATTTGTTTTGTTTTACCAATCTCCATTCGTTTTATTTCCGAATCAATCTCAAAGATCCGTAGAGAACTCTTTTGTAATTCTTTATTTAACTCTTGCAATAAATTTGTAGACGGATTTTCCAAAAACCATTTATTTTTTTCCATTTTGTGTTCAATATCCCTAAAACTTTGAAATAGTTGGTTGATTTCATTATTTATCAGGGCTATTTTTTTTTCATTATCTTGAATTTTTGAGAGTCTATCAGTTTTTTCCTTATCAATCTTGTTATATTCCTCAATTAATTCTTTATTTCGTTTTATTTTTTTAACTAACTGATTTTGTTCTATTATTAGATTTTGAACCTTTTTATCTAAGATGTTAATTTCTTTCTTAATCTTTTGTGAATCACTTTCCAGTCTTTCCTTTTGCTTTTCAAAATTAACAATTACTTTTTCCGACTCCCCCAATTTTTTAGATAAAACATCTAATTCTTGCTTAGCAAATTTTTTTTCATTTTGCCAATTCTGTATTTTTGAAATTAAATCTTTTTGCTTGTAGTTTAATTCCCCGAGGATTTTAATAAGGTTTTTTATATTTTGGTCTTCGGTACTAATTTTATCAGTCAGATCTTCGATTTCTTTATCATATTTAGTCTTCTTCTTTTTAATTCCTTCAATAACTTGTAGGAGGCTTTCGATATTCTTCGCATTATTCTGTATTTCTTTTTTTAATTTTTCTCTATTTGCCCATAAAAGCTCATCTTGATACTTCTTCCTAGATTTTAACAGTAAATTTTTTTGTTCTAATCGAATTAACTTAGGTGTTATCAATTCCAAGCTGATGTTCAAAGTATTTTTCCTACTTATCAGAGCCCTTAAATCATTTCTTAGAGTGATAACATTCTTTTTTTGTTGTAAAATTTCTTGCCTGAGAGAGCTCAAACCGATTCCTTCCTCAAGAAAAGAACATAATTCAAAAGGTTTTAAATTCTTAATTGAATCAATTTTACCTTGGCTCACAAAAGCAAATTGATTATCAGGGTTGATGTTTAGATCCATTATTTCTTTTTGAATTTCATTAGCCTGAATTTTCCTAAATTCTGTATCATTCTTCCTTTTTATTTTATAAAAAGGAGACTGTCCTCTGATAACAAATCTCCTAATCTGTATGAGATCCTCATTGTGTTGAATATGAATTTCAACCATGGCATGATTTTGCCCATCTCTAATAAAACTAGACCATTTAGTATAACGATCATCTCTTTCATTACTTCCCAAAACAAATTTAATAGCTTGAAAGACAGATGTTTTTCCACTCCAGTTAGGCCCCACAATAATGACAAATTTAGCGTTTCCAAAATTTACCTCATCCTTCTGGAATGATAAGAAATTTTCTAAAATTACTTTCTTGATGAAAATCTTTCCTTTTTGCTCTTTATATATATCACTTTTCTTGTTCTGGGAACGTGATTGACCAGCCAAATTTATCTCATCTCGTTGTTCTTTATTTACCAAATGCTTGTTTTATACTATTAACCCTCTTTTTAGCCTTTTCTAAGTGAATTTGTGCTTTATTTGGAGGATCGTTTAAAATGAAAGGGTAATTAGCCAATAACCTTCTATCATTCTCTTCTAATGGTTCCTTCTTCTGAATTTTATCAATAATTAGGATTAGTTCAGTATAATTTTTATAAGCTGCATTTTCATATAACTGATTTAACATAAATTCTGAGGTGCGTAACTCTCGGATATTTTTTACATATTCGTCAACATTCTTAATTGTAATTGATTGATCATCCTCTAATCTTTCGATCTGTTTTTTGACAGGTTGATTTTCTTCACCATCTTCATCAGGCTGTTGATTTTTAATTATATTTGGTGAGAATGAAGGTAGGAATTCACCAGAATCTACCAAATCGAGTAAAATTTGGGTAATTTCATTACTTATATCGTTTAAATCTGAATTTAGAAATTGTTTAAAAATTCCAATTTTTAGTAATTGTTTTATATCCTTTACCTCCCAATTTTCGGTCTGTTTTATCATAACGTCTACGTCAAATACTATTTTAGAATTCTTTTCTAGGAAGTTTCTATATACCGTTTCCCTCTCAAAATTATTCAGTAAGGGTACTTTTATTAGTAAATCGAATGTATTATAAAGAGTCGATGAAATGTCCATGATGTCTTGAATTTCATAATTAATCCAAACTACAATTAAATTTGAATCAAGAAAATTCAAACTATTATTATGCTGATTGTTAACAAGGATTTCTAACAAATTATATTTGTTTAATGAATACTTTAGACTAACTCGGTGATCAACTATTAATAATTTTCTCTCGATTTTCTCATCGGGTTGATCTAAATCTTTATCCTCAATTCCTTTAACTTCTTTTAAATCCTTTATCTTATCAATATTTAATCTAAATGACTTAATAAATGAAGTAAAGCTTTTTATAAATTTTTCAGGAGCGATTTTTATCTCATTATAGTCAAATTCTATAAGTTCTAAATTAAAGTTAGAAGAAATTAATTTTAAAAAATCGGATATATCTGTACCAGGGTTAATATTTATCAAAATTGCCCCTTTGGGTTTAAAATAGTCTGCTAAAGAATTATCTTCATGGAATGTTATCATGGTCTTAATATAATTAATAATCTCATTGTATTTGTCCCGATAAAAAATATCCTCCTTATTGATGCTAATCTCTGAAGGAGATACAACTCGAAAATACTTTGGAAATCCCGGAATATCCTCTAAATCATTCATATGTAGTTTCAATTGCAATTAATGATTTTTATAAACACAATGTTAATGACGATTTACACATATATATTTAGCGTTGAATATACCTATCGACGAGTACATTTTCCGACTAAAACCATAAGACTTAAATACCCTTATTTTTCTCAATTAACTTTACAACGTTTCAAGATATTGTCTAAATTATCCACATTTTATTTTAATGTTTTAGCTGCAAAAATTAAATAAAAGAATTAGACAGAAAGAATTTTATAATTTATAATTAATTATCTTTACAGCTTTTCTTCAAAGAAAGGACTCAATACAAAAATCGAAATGTTAATTTATCATATATGGGCATATTCTATTTAATAAGTCTGTACTTTCTTAGAAAACTCAAATTAAATAAATAACTTTTAGTTATAGCGTTTAATTGTAAAAGATCTTTCAAGGTTCTCCATCATTTTTTAGATAGGGTGCATAGTAACTAGTATATTTTACAGCATCATCTGGCGAGATAATAACTGCTAATCCTTCATGACTTTTAGCATATTCCAATGCAACAGCTAAAATTGCACCAGTAGAGGGACCCACTAAAATCCCGTTTTTTCTTGCCAATTCAATTCCAGTTTTATAAGCACTTTCGTCATTTACCTCGAAAATTTCATCTATAACTGATCTATCCAAAATTTTTGGGATTAAATCTTCATCCAAGTCAGATATTCTTTTCATTCCTGGAATGCTATGATGGGGTTCTGAAGGTTCTATTCCTAAAATCTTGATTGATGGTTTCTTTTCCTTCAAATACTTTCCCACTCCTGTAATTGTACCACACGTACCTGTAGCAGAAAAAAAATAATCAATTTTTCCATTGGTTTGTGTCCAAATTTCTGGACCAGTAGTTGTATAATGCGCCTGAACATTCAAATAATTTTCATATTGGTTTGGATGAAAATATCTCTCTCCTCCTACGCTATTTAATAATCCATTAATTACTCCTCTAGCGCCTTCATTTGGGAATTTAGGGCATAGATCATCATCAGCCTCCCACAAAACATCAACGCCTAACATTTTTAAAAGTAGCTTTTTTTCCTCTGGAATTCTAGTTGGGACAGCAAGTTCAATTGGGATACCTTTAGCATTGGCTAAGGAAGCTAGAGCTATTCCAGTATTTCCAGAAGTTGGTTCTAAAATACATTTACCTTCCTGAAAAGTAACATTTTTCAACATTGAATACGCAATTCTATCTTTGATTGACCCAAACGGATTAAAACGCTCTAACTTAATATAAATTGGAAAATCCTTATTTGGATTAATGCTATCATTTAACTTAACTAAGGGAGTTGGATTGTGTTCATTTGCGATTAGATCTTCAATATTTTCAAATACTCTTAATCTATTATTTACTCGCAATTTCCCGTTCCCCTTATTATATAATTTAACCTTCATATTTTCATCCTAATTAGTATACATTAATAATATAAAATTCCACAATTTTAACCAAACAATCGTTTTATGGGAGAGAAGTGTTGATGGTTAATTGAGAATTAATGATACTGTTGTTTAACGACAACAGCAACAACGACTACAACAAGCAGTAAAAAAGTTTACCGTATTCTGATAGTTAATTCTCATCGATTTAAGAAATAATTGTTAATTTAAATTATTTATGGATTTCAAACAAAAATTCAACAATTAATGCACCATATCCCTAAAAAGTAAAACATTAATTCACAAAAAAAAAAGAATTTAAAGGAATTTATTAAGTCTGAATTCCTATTTTTTTTATTTCTGAAACCAAGGAGCACAAAAAAAGCCCTTTTCTAATTCATATTTGGGAAACAAACCACATCCAAAACAACTGCATCCCTTATCTTCTACTTGGTCTTTTGGTTTCTCTGTTTGCCCTCTTGAGCAAAATAGAGCATGTGGTTCAAACTCATTGAGTTTATTCGGTTTGAATGAAGGACAAGGTCCACAGAATTTTCTATGCTAACGAGGAGAAATTCCTCAATTCCTACACACATCCATGGAAGCCTCATCATCAGGAACTGGTTTAGCCATAATTTTCACTTCAAATTGGATTCAAATTTATTTTTGCGTATTTAGTTAAAAATTTATGTTTTATAAATCTTAATTATAGATTACGATTAAAATAAGAAGATTACTTTTTAAATTTAATAATTATAAACTAAAGGGTATTACTATAACTGTGTTTATACAATTTCATATTTTTTTGAATAAAATCAAATAAATCTTTCATTTTATTTTAAAATTTTAAAAAACTATTTCTTAGTTAATTATTTTTTTTTTACATGGAAAAAGGAAAGCATATTGAGTTCCAAGAAAGAAGAGAGAAGTTTTTGAATATTAAATATAAGACTCCTCTCAAACAGATCTGATCAAATGGATACAATATGGTACCCAAATGAACGAGGAGAAGAATTTACAAGGGGCCTAGCTGTTTTGGAGAGCAGACTAGATTTTGTTGAAAGTAAAGAATTTCCTTCCTTTTACATGTTTACACCTTTAATTAACGAAAAACTTGAGTCAGATTGGCCTGAGAAAGTAGAAGTAAGTAATAAAATAGATTATCTAAGACTTTTACTTGATAATATTGTTGAATTTAAACAATCTGCCGAACCTTTTTATAGTGATATTATTGCTGAATAAAAAATCAATTAAAATAATTTCAATATCAAGAAATTACAGATGTGTTTATCCTTTTATATTCAATTAAATACTATTTCAAATAATTCGGTTTCTGATGAAATACCCCCCATTTTCCTAAAAAAAAAGTACGAAGGTTTTTACCGTGAAAACCCAAACAAAAATCTCTCCGTTTAAGAATAAAACTCTAGATCAATGGTTTATATGAAATTACCGAAAGAATTACAGAAAAATTATAAAAAAAAACAAAGGATTAACAGAAATACCACAATACTTAAAAATTTACCAGAGAAAGGTTCCTTTGATGAATTGAGAGATCATCTAAATATAGAATCTGCTAAAAATAGGAAGATTAACATCGCAGAACATCAAAAAATGATGAAACAAATCTCATCATTACACCCAGTTATTAAAACTAATATTTTAGAGAAAATTGAAGAATTAGAGTTAATATTGAGAAATTATAATCCAATTCATCTCCTACACTATCTTTGCATTAAGTATACCTTTTACAATCCAGAGACTTATAGGGAGTCTGAAACTATGAATCTATCGTTTTGGGTGGAGTTTGCTTTAAGTTTTGCAACATCCATCCAATTGCGATTACCCCTCGAGACACCTAATAGTGATACTTTTAGTATATTCGAAGATCTGATAAAAAGCATTACTAATTTAACTACTCAGTATTATATGACTGAAGCTGCAGATGATAAGCAATACAACCCATTAAAAGGAATTAGATTCAAATCAATATTAGATTATATGTTAACTCGGGGTGATTCATATGAAAGTCATCATAAAGATTTAGTTTTTCAAACTTTCCAATTACATGATATTTTTTTAAAAGATAACTTTGGATACACAATAAAAGAGATTCTTGAATATGTTGATAATATTCGTGATGAAGTATTAGACCATATAAAACATGATGCTAATAGACAAAATTATTATAAAACACTTGAAGAATTAATAAAAAAATACAGAATAAGTGAGGATGGCGCATTAACGGAGAAAGATATAGAAATTTTTGAAAGCAATAAAGAAATGCTAAAGCTCAAAGAAGAATATCAAGAGTATATGCAGTCTTATGAACCTTTTTATTATAGATTAAGACCGAGTAAAAGAGTCCCAAGTGATTTATTAGACTTACTTTGTATCGAATTTGGTGAGAACAAATTATTTTTAGAAGGGGATAAATGCTGGCCTCTTAACAATTCCCTAATCTATTTAAAACCAATTATAAAATATGATAATGGATACTATGGATTTGGAGCAAATATTCTATATAATAATATAATTGAGATTGTAGAATCACTAATTCATAAAAAAAATCAAAAATATTATGAAGAAAAATATCTAAAAAGAAAGTCCACTCTACTAGAGGATTTATCGCTTATATATTTAAATAAAATCATGCCAAAAGCGGAAGTATATAGCAAATTAAATTATTATAGGAATAATGAAGGAGATCGTACTAGATATGAAACTGATGGGTTTATAATATTTGATGAGAATATTCTAATTGTCGAGGCTAAATCCCATAAACTCACTATTCCTGCAAAAAGAGGGTCTTTACCAAGAATCGAAAATAGAACTAAGAAGATTATAGGAGATGCTTATAATCAAGGAATTCGGTGTAAGCAATATATAATCAACAATAAACAAGCTGAGTTTTATGATAAGAATAACAAAAAAGTTCTTACAATAGAAGGAGAAAACTATAGATCATTTCATATAATTAATACAACTTATGAAAATCTAGGGCATTTATCTACTCAGTTGCATATTTTGAAGAATTTCAACATTATAGAAGGGAAAGATTGGCCTTGGACAGTCTTTATAAATGATTTAAGAATCATTTCAGAGATTATTGAAAGTCCCTCAATTTTTTTGCTGTATCTCCAACGAAGAATTTGGATGAATAATTTGGGACTGATAACGAACTCAGATGAATTGGACTATTTTATGTTTTTTTTAAGGACGGGATTATATTTTGAAGATATTTTTATCTCTGAGAATCAAAAAATTAGCCTTTTTGGTGAAACTGATGAATTAGACAGATATTACTTTTATCTTCAAGGTTTAATTGAAGAGAAGGTAGAAAAACCTATTTTTTGTATACCAGATTTCTATAAAGAATTAGTTTATAAACTGGAAGATTCAGGCAAAAAAGGTTTTTCAAATGCAAGCCTTTCTCTAGTTTTAATTGACTCTAAGGATTTTGAAAAAATATCAGCCCAATTATCCAAATACAAAAAACTATCTTTTGAGACAGGAAAAAGTTATAAATTGTTCCTTTATTATAGAAAACCAAAAAAGGGTTTATTGTTTGTTATAAAAACAGGTTCAAAAACTAGCACCTGGACACAATTTCGAGAATATCTTAAATTAATGAAATACAAGTATAAACTTAAATTAGCGATAATGTATAAACTTGTTTTCAATAATCAGTCTGATATAATTCCTGAAGTTGATTTTGAGATATTAGAAGAGGGGTGGAAGTTCAATCCAAAATTAGATAGAATAGTCAGAAAAGAAAAATTTACAGGAATGAGAAAAATTAAAAAAAATGAACCACTTGATTTGTAAAGTAAAAAGCTAGAAATTTTTTTGATTACTTAATTAATTTATAAACTTTAATATCTAAACTATAATCACCTTGTTCTAAATTCATATTTGTTGTACCTCTAAGTATAACTTGGAATTTTATTGTACTACCCCCATTTGTATTTTATTTGTTTCGCTATATCTTGTAAACTATTATAAGTGACTATCCATGGAATTGATAATTTCCCTTTAATTTCCATGTGCTGAATCCTTTCCAGATGTGTGAAGAACGCGGAAGTAGATTATCAGAGGGTCAAAAACTATTGATCTCATTTGCCAGAGCTCTCATATTAAATCCTCCTATACTTATATTGGATGAAGCTATTTCATCAATCGACCCTTATAGTGAACTTCTAATTCAGTAAGCATTAGAAACCTTATTAAAAAATCGCACAAGCATTTCAATAGCTCATCGGCTTTCAACAATAATAAATTCAGATCGTATAATAGTTTTAGATAAAGGGAAAATTATTGAAGAAGGTTCGCATCAAACTTTGGTGGATTTAGACGGTTTTTATAACCAACTTTATCAAATGCAATTCAAAGATCCATTCAAAAAAGAAAAAATTGATGAAGAAGTTTTACCTGAAATTGATATTAGAGATGACTCTTTAGATAAAGGAGGTCGGTTCTCAAGATTTATATAAATTAAACAATTTCTTGTTTTATTAATTCCATCCAAAATTCGTATTTTTCTTTAACAAAATCATAATGGGTAAACTTTCCTTTTTTCCACCCTTTTACCAATCCAACTTTTTCAAGAATTTTTAAATGATGAGATATAGAGGGTTGAGATTCATCTAATATGGCTTCTAATTCACAAACGCATCGATCTTTTTCCCTCAATATTTTTAAAATCTGGACCCGTTTTTTATTTGCTAAAGCATTTAGAGTTATAATCAGATCTTCAGACTTTGAATTTTGCATCAATTTATTCCCCATTAATCTCAACTGTTCGAAATGTTTCTCTGGGTTCTTTACATCCTCACATTTAACTAACTTCGCTATAATTTCTTCCTTATGTTTGTTTTTCATAAATAATCACTACTTTTGAGTGCCGTGGGAAATACATAAATCTAAGATACCTAATTCAAATCAACAAATTTTTATTTGAATAAAAATTTTCTTATTTAAAATTAATATTTATCTAAAAATTAAAACTTTAAGCCGACAATTCATGAGTGAAGAAGAAGGTAAAACAATCAGTTTTTTCGAGAAATATCTTACAATATGGGTTGCGCTTTGCATTGTAATTGGAATTGTTTTTTCTCTATTTATTCCTAAACTAGGTGAAGCCATAAATTCTTTTAGTATAGGACAAATTTCAATACCAATTGGAATCTGTTTATTCTTAATGATGTATCCCGCTATGTTAAATATCCAAGGTTCTGAATTAAGAAAGTTAGGAAAAAATCCCAAACCAATAATCTTAACTATAATATCCAACTGGCTTGTAGCACCCTTTATTGGATTATTAATGGTTAACCTGTTTTTACAAGGAAATGAAGAATTATCCGTAGCTGTAATATTACTATCGAGTTCTCCCTGCACAGCAATGGTTCTAGTCTGGGGGTGGATGGCTAAGGGAAATCAAGAACAAAATGTGATCAACACGAGCTTAAATACAATAACTATCATTTTTGGTTATGTTCCGATGGTAACTTTATTAACGGGAATTCAGAATATTCAAGTTGATTGGATACTTTTATTGGTCTCTATGTTTATTTTTATTGGACTCCCATTGGTTTTTGGATTAATTAGCAAAAGACTTCTAATTAGTTCTAAAGGAGAAGATTGGTTTAATAATACATACAAACCCCTAGTGGGAAAAATTTCAATAGTAGCACTATTAACAACTCTGGTAGTTCTTTTTTCGTTAAATGGTGATGGCCTGATAAGAAATCCCGATTTATTACTACTAATTTCAATTCCGATTTTACTCGGATTTTTTATAGTAGTTGGTTATAATATTCTAATTACCAAGCTCACTAAATTGAAATATAAAGAAGCCATAATTACAGTTATTATTGGGTCCTCGAGCCATTTTGAGATAGCTATCGCTACTGCTATAGCAATGTATGGGGTTGGGTCTGTAGCCGCCTTAGGGACTACAATGGGGCTTTTTTGGGAGGTGCCGATAATGCTTTCTATCGTATATTTAGGCCGTTATCTTAAGAAACGCGGTTTCTGGGATTCAAAAGAACTAAATTTAATACCATAAAATATATTTTTAGATAAAGTTTATATTATTTAATCAAAAACCTAAAGTAAAAATTTATGACAGAAGAAGAAATAGATAAAACAGTTAAGAAAGTAATGAAAGAAATCCGTGAATCCGATGATTATCAGGGAAATTCTTGTTGTGCTCAATCTAACTCTGAATGTCAACAAAATAATTTAATTAGAGAAGCTAATACCTCAAGCTCATTGCTTGATAGCCCGTTTTGTGAAGCAGATGCTAAAGATTGATAATAGAAATAACTCTCTCAACTTTAAAGTTAATTTCCAAGTTATAAATAAAATGTGGTGAATATAAATGAAAGAAATAAATCTTACAATCTTTGCACCCGATCCTGAAAAAAAATTAACTCAAGGCGCGAATTATATTGCAAATATAAATGATGAGGGAACAATCATCGATGCTTTAAGCGCCATTGATAAACAAGTATACAACGATCCTGATAAGAAGATATTTCCCATCTATAAAGGTCTAATACATAGCTTTCTACAATTAATATGGGATATTGAAGAGAATTCTATTTATGATGATTGTGCTGTAAATGCATACGGTCCCCCCCCAAATAAAAAATTTATTCCACTTCAAGATAACATTAATTTCAATTTGTATCCTTCCAGCGAAATAACAATTGTTGTTCACGCTGACTGATGAGCTGATGTTATGAAAGAAAGATTAAATTTCGGTGCTTTTAAAAAGATAATCATGAAGAACTATGGAAAAGATCATGCCTTATTTGAGCAGTATTTTACCATTAAAAGAAAAACTTAATAATTTGAATGAAATCTTTCAATAAATGTTAGTGAAAGATTGACAATAGGACTGCCTCC
>LAZR01001637.1_pt1 | contig 13940 bp, 14 predicted proteins | sample 329461 | NCBI WGS metagenome assembly LAZR01 (sample SAMN03002196, study PRJNA259156) | marine sediment metagenome | biome: sea floor; feature: Hydrothermal impacted sediments; material: marine sediment; isolation source: Loki non-amplified sample from Loki's castle hydrothermal vent sediment ...
TACCGGCAAGGCCTTGAGTTTCAAGGGTGGCTTGTCTCAGATTGCCTATGAGTTCCAGAACAAAGATCGTATCGGGTCAACGACGGTATCAAATGACGGCGGCACTGTCGATACCCCGGAGCTTGGTTTGCTGAAACATACCAAGGAATTATTGAAGCCGTCTTTGCATCCGCTGCATACAGGTACTTAATAATGGCTGGCGATGGATTCAAAGTTGAAGCGGTCAATCTGGCTGAAGTCCAGCAGTATCTGGACGATCTGCCCGAGGACACCTTCGATGATGCCAAGCTGGTATTCCAGACAGCTGTGCTGGAAGCGCACAAGACAGTATCTAAGAATTTGAAGTCCAAACTCAATTCGCGGACTGGCACATTGGCTCGTTCGATCAGGACGGAGGTCAAGGGCACCACGCTAAGGACGCTGAGGGCAGCGTTATTTGGCGCCAGGGACGTCGGGGGCAAGGAATTGGTCTATACCTTGGTACAGGAATTTGGTACTGGAGGATTGCCCGGAGGGGTGATCAGGGCCAAGAATGCTTACAAGGGTGTACCGGGCGGGCCGTATCTGAATATCCCGGTCGGTGTCAACCTGACCCCGGCAGGGGTCCAGCGCCTAAGTGCACGGGAAGTATTCAGTCAGCAAGGTGCTCATATAAGGGGCCGGGCTGTATTTGTTGGTGACAAGATGATGTTTGCCTTGGTAAAGCAAGTGAAGATCAAACCCAGGCTGGGGATGCGGGATGCGGTAGATGCAGAAATTCCAACTGTGCTGAGCAGCCTGCAGGATTTGATAGGAGAATAGATGGGCACAACCCCTGCTATATTGACGATCATGGACGAAGTTGAAGCCCGGCTTGGTAACATATCAGCCTCCAACGGGTATTGGTTTGACCCCAAGAAGATCAGCCGTGCTCGCCTCAAGGCTTGGGAAGGGTATGATCTGCCGGCGATCAATTACTGGGGTACCAATGTTGAGAATGACCGTGCTGCCTATGCTAATGATGAGCGGGGCTTCAGCCTGTTCACTGAGATGCACAGCCAGACCCGTGATGATCCTTTCATAGATATTGCGGAGAAGATGGCCAGCGATGTGATAACAGCTATGGTGCGACTGCCGGCTGCAACAGCAGGAAGCTCAGTTGGTCAAGACGGATCTCGCACTGATATGTCCGGGGAGTCTGATACTAAGTTCAAGATCTCAGCCGACGGCGATGCGGTAGAAGAAGTCACTTGCGATTGGTCATCAGCTACGACCGGGGCATTGACAGCTGCCCAGATGCAAACTCAGATCCGCGCCTTGGGCAGCAACAAGGCAACTGTGACTGTAGTGTTCCAGCGCGGGCGATATGTGATTACATCCAGCACAACCGGGGCCAGTTCTGCTATTGTAATTACAGCCGGAAGTACCCTGGATTGTTCTGACCAACTGAGGATAGGTCTGGCCAATAGCGGAAGCGAAAGCACAGGGCTGGCTTCCGCACCTACAGTTGCTGCCGATCCGAATTATGATCTGAACTCGACTGTGAAAGATCTTGTATATGCAGGTCATGACTACATAATTGGAGAAGGCCAACAACCGTGGTGTGGCGTCTTGGTCAGATGGACAATCAACTATTATGCTGATCCATTCAATATGTTCACTTATAGAGAGGATTAATGATGGCAACCCCTAAGAAGAAGGCCAACAAGAAGAAGAGGACACGAAGTACTCCGAAGAAGGCCAAGGAGCAAATAGCGCAAGCGGAACTGCCTGAACTTGATCAATCTCCGGGCCAAAAGAAGATCGCTGTAATTTGCTCTCCAGGGCTGGACGGCCATCTCAGCGAGATCGCTGATCACTTCAAGGCCAAGGGTGAAGTCAAATTGTGCGTCACCGGCAATCTGGATCAGGTTTTTGAAGCCATAGCCTGGGCTGATGTAGTCTGGATTGAGTGGGCTAACCAGCTGGCTGTAACGATCACTTCCTATGGACACCTGATGTATAACAAACAGGTCATACTGCGGTTGCATAGCTACGAAGCGTTCACGCAGGATCTTCTCTATATCAATTGGGGATATGTGACTGATCTGATATTCATCGCAGAGCACATCAAGCGATATGTAATGATCGCTTGTCCGGCTATAGAGTTCAATGTGGACCGAATCCATGTCATCCCCAACGGTATCGACACTGAACGATTCAACATTCCTAAGAAGCCGGTTGCAAACGTAGCTGACCATGTTGATCGGCCCAGTGATAGGAAGAAGATCGCATATTTGGGCTACCTCAATTTCAAGAAAGGTACCCAGCTGATGTTCCGGGCCTTTGCAGAGCTGGTCCGATGTGACCCGGAGTTCACCTTGTGGATTGGTGGCCAGTTTCAAGAACCACGGTATGTTGAATATCTGCGGCAGATGCAAGAGCAGAATCCGCTGTTGCGTGATCGGATCTTCTTCCAAGGGTGGCAGAATGATCCGGTGTTGTTTCTGTCGGATAAGTCTCATGTGATTTGTACCAGCTTGCTTGAGAGCCAGGGGAAGTTCATCATGGAAGGGATGGCGATGGGGCTGAAGCCTTTGATCCATAACTTTGTCGGGGCAAAAGAGATCTATCCACTGGGGGTGATTTGGGATGACATCTATGAGTTCACTAATTTGGCTATGAGCCCGATTGGCAATCCTGCTGAGTATCGGAAATTCGTCGCTGACAATTATAACACGGTGGATGTTCTGGAACGGATTGATGATGTGATTGAAGCCCAGCCTGAACCGATACCGGTATTCAAGCCTGGTGATGATCATCCCCCGGTAAAGATCGCGGCTACGATGATTATGCGAGATGAGGAAAAGAACTTGGACAGGTGCCTTAATTCCATCAAGGATCTGTGTGATGAAATTGTTATAGTAGATACTGGGTCAAAGGACAAGAGCGTGAGGATCGCTAAGTCCTTTGGCGCAAAGGTGTATAAACATAAGTGGGCAGACGACTTCTCCTATCATCGTAATCAAGCCTTCGATTATGCCCCGGAAGATTGTGAATGGAACTTAGTTATTGATTGTGACGAGGAACTGACTGGGAACATTAAAGGGATGAAGGATATATTGGCCCAGGTCAATGAAGGCTACAACGCAATGTCCATCAATGTTAGGGATGCCCATGCTGATATTGGTAATGAGGTCAACGGCACCCGGTTGTTTCGCCGGGGCAAATGCCGGTATCGTCGTGTGTGGCATAATGTCCCAATTGCGGAAGGGATGGAGAAGACCGGCTCGGTGATGTTTGATGGAGTAGAAATAATCCATCATGGATCAATCAACGCTATGACGGGTGAGGATCAGATGAAGAAGGCGCTGCGAACTAAGGTGCTGCTGGAGAAAGCGTTGGAACAAGACCCGGAAGACCATGAGCTTTTCTTCTACATGATGCAAGTGTATGGTATTGAGGAAAAATGGCAAGCAGCAGCCAATGTCGGAGAGAAGTATATCGCAGCCCGTAACAAGCTCAACGGATTCCAGCTGGCTGCGTATTATACAGTTCTTAGGATTCATGCTTATCACTTAGACAACGTTGGCCGGGCAATGGAGCTGCTTAATGAAGCCAAGATCCTACTGCCTGAAGATTTGGATATTGCATGGGCTGAGTGTGAACTCGGCGCTTCAATAGGTAATGCGGAAATGTTATTGGCCGGAGCACGGCGGTTTGTACATCTGTATAAGGTCTTCAAAGATCGCCCGGATGCCAAGGCCGGACGGTTTGTTTTCAACATGAAGCCTGAGTCGCTGTTCTTTTGCCTGAAACATATGACTGCGTATTTATTGAAAGATGGGATTGATTGCTTGAAGCTTTTGCAGGGATCAATCGCGGAGTTTCCAGCCGGACAGCAAACAGCGGTTGAAAAGGAGATCGCCGAAGTATTGGGACCGTTGAATATTGACACACATTAACAAGGAGAAAGAAAATGTCAACATCAGAAGTAGCAAAGATTAGTATTGAAACAGGCCAGACGCTTGTTGCTTATGCGGTGATGACCGATGCTGGAGATCACCAGATCTTTAGTCTCGGTACGATTTGGTCCGGTAAGTCTGGCTTCACACCGATCGTGCGTCCAGATGGTATTGTGTCTGGTCGGAATGTACTATCGATCCACGCATCGAATGACACGATTACCATTGGTGGATTCACTGCCTACGTGAAAGGGGTACTGTATACAGTAGCGGCCACGACGGATACCTTCACACGCGGTACGGGTCCGGGTAAGGCTAAGGTGATTTCAATTACCATGGATTGTGCCGGAGCAAAGGCTGTTGTGCCTGGGGAGGAAGGTGCCGGGGCAGCGTATAGTGAAGTTCGTGCTGCGGCCGGCGGTCCTCCGTTGATCCCGGTAAGTTCAGTTGAGATCGGGCAGATCAGGACCACAGTGAGTACTGCTCAGGCTGTAACGGCTGCGGAAATCTTCCAGGTGGTGGGGACACACAGCGAGCGGTTTGACTTCCCCAACTGGGATGAGAAGAATCTGGGTGATGGGATCAACGCGGCTTCGTCTGCTGAACAGCAGTCTCATATCAAGTTGACCTCGGCATTGAACCCTGACCATGTTGGTCCTACGTACAAAAACGTCTATGTCCAGTATTACACTCCGGTGTTTGCTGAGCTGCAAAAGACACTGGACCATGTGCCGGCGGACAATGCTCACTCGATTAGTTCCACTCAGTATTATAATGGGACAATCGGAAGTTCAGCTACGACGCTTGGGGCGGGGAGTTTTACGGCTCTGCTCAGCGATGCCATATCTGATGCGATCATCGCTGAGCAAGATCAGATCATCACAGTGAAATTCTTGCCTGACCGGAATAAAGCTCCATTTATTCTCACGCAGGGGAAACTCGGGCTTGCCCGGACGTTCCCGGTTACCGAGCAGAATCAGGTGGCTGTGACAGTTGCCGCAGAGAGCAAATCTGCGTCGTTCTTATCTTAACCATACAACCCTTCGGGTGTAGCCAGGAACGCCCGAAGGATCGCCGATTAGGCCAGGAGATAGGTGAATACAATGGGATTTGATATAACAAAGTTCGATCAGGCAAAAATAGTTGACCGGACAGTTGAGATACCGGTGCCGGAACTGGCAGTATTTTTTGCTGAGGATGAAAAGCCGATTTGGAAAGTTCGGCAATTGGGCGCGCTGGAACTTGCTATCGCAAATGAAGCCAAGAATGTAAACAAAAACTTGCAAGAATTGATTGACAAACTCTTATCATCAGTACCCGAAGATAAGGTTGAAGCCTTGCTGGAATCATTAGGGTTGACACAGCGTAAGCCGGACACGCCCGCGCCGGAAGATTATGTATATCGGGTTGCCTGTTTATATCAGGGGTCGGTTGAACCCGAGATCGATCAAGTCCAAGCGGTTCGACTTGCGTTGATGAACGGCAATGTATTCTACAAGCTGTCAAATAAGATCATACAGCTTTCAGGGCAGGGTGCGCAGTTGGGGGAATAGAACGCCTTTGGAGCGATGTGCGGGTGAGAAATATGTTGAACCTATGCTCCGGGGGCTTTGGTGGACCGCAAAGATTTTTGTACGAGGTTGCACCAGACATTTTCCCGCAAGGATTTTTGACCCAGGTCGAAATTGGTCTCTGGGTTAAGTGGCAGGAGAGCAGGCCGAAGTCGCCCATGCCACATTAGGTAAGGATCATGGCAGATAGTGTACAAAAAATAATCGAGATAGTATTTGCCGGTGATGACCAGCTTAGTGGGGTCATTGGCAGTGTCAGTGGAAATGTATCCGCGTTCGGCGAAGGCTTGGGAAATATCACTGGGCCGCTGGCCGGGGTAGCTGATAATATCCTCAAGCTGGATGCCGCCTTGGGTGCTCTTGCTATTGGCGGTCTGGCCTTTGCCTTTACTAAGTCGATTGAGTTTGAATCGTCCATGGTCGAACTGAGAAAGGTTGTAGGTGATCAACCAGAAGTCCTTGAAGCGGCTAAGAAGGCCGCGCTGGACTTATCAAATACATACGGCGAGTCAGCTTCAGATATTCTCCTATCCACTGCGGATTTCAAGCAAGCCGGTTTTGATATTGACGAGGCAATGACGCTGACATCCGACGCGTTGAATTTAGTTATTGCCGGCGGTTTGGGAGCATCAGAAGCAAGCGCACTTCTTGTTTCTACTCTCAAAGGGTTCAAGGCGCCAGCATCAGAAGCCGGGCGGCTGATTGATATTCTCAATGAGGTTTCTAACAACTACGCAACGAATGTGCAAGAACTTGCTATTGGTATGGCAGGGCTTTCTCCGATTGCGTCCACCATGGGATTTAGCTTTGAAGAGACAGCCGGGGTATTGACCCCGGTGATTGAGATCTTCCGGTCTGGCTCTGAAGCATCCAACGCTCTCAAGGTTGGTCTGCTGCAACTGATTAGTGATACAGCACCAGTATCAGAAGCACTTGAAAAATTGGGCGTGTCACAGAAGGATGCCAATGGTCAGCTGCGATCCGGTAAGGATATTCTTGCCGATGTGGGCGTAGCCTTTCAATCGGTGGATGAAAATCAGAAGCTGTACTTTGCTTCTCAATTAGTAGGGATCAGACAAGCTGCCCGGATGGTTGAGGTATTTGATGGCCTGGGCAAGAGCACAGAGATCACAGCTGTTGCGATGGGCGCGGCTGGATCGGCCGCTTTGGAAGTTGCTGCTCGGTTGGAATCTGGTGAGGTTGCGGTCAACCGGTTCAAGGCGGGGTTTGAAAATCTGGCCATTGCAATTGGTGATGAGTTCAGGGAATCAGCCAAGGCGGCTATCAATGGTGCTACTGAGATTGAAAACGCAATAAATGAAATGGTGACGGATAAAGCATTCGATCCTCTATTCAAAGTGCTCAGGGACTTTTCAACTGCGTTGGGAGAAACTCTCAGCGGCATTGCCACAGCGTTACCTGACGCATTTGAGAAGGTAGATTTCACTGGACTGATTGATTCAGTAAAGGGTCTGGGTGGTGAGTTTGCCGAGATGTTTGAAGGATTGGATTTGACCAAACCGGAAGATCTGGCTAAGGCCATCCAGTTTGGGGTTGATTCGATTGAAAGCTTGATTCGGGTAACGGAAGGAATGGTCGGCCCGCTGGGGATATTCATCCAGGGGATTTTTGATGCTGTTGAAGCATTCAATAGTTTAGACGACGGGACCAAAGAGAGCACCGGCGAGATCCTCGGATGGGCCAAGGTTATAGATACCGTGATCGGTCCATTAGGGGCTGTCTTGAAAGCTGTAGAGTCATTGGCGATAGGGCTCAATGTTTTGGTAGGTGTTCAGATCGTGAGGCTGTTAGCTTCTTGGGGTGGGGCATTTAGTACGCTCACAACTACCGTTGGGGTCTTCGGTATTGATGCTGTGGCTGCAATAGCTGGAGTAGCGACATCGACTGCTGCGTTGACTCTTGGGATGGGCGCATTAGCGTTAGGGGTCGGCGTGGCTATTGGGTCTTTAATAAGCATGATTCCTGGAGTGGACGAAGCAACTCAATCGGTAATAGGATTCCTTGATGTTCTATTTGGATTTTCAGATATCCCTGATATTGAGTTGGAATTAGAAGCTTCTGAAGCCGATAAGAAAATAGCCCAGATCAAACATGACCTCTTGGTATTGGAGCTTACGAAGACAACCGTGGAAGTTGAAGTTGAATCGGCCTCGGCCGAACAAAATCTGGCTGATATCAATGAAGCACTTGCCAAAGCCGGGGTGTTAGTGTTGGCGACTGAGACGGTTGGGTTTCAGGGTGAAGTAGATGCGGCAATTGCTGAAGCTGAAGAAAAGCAAGTTGAACTTGAAACAACATTACAGAAACAGCAGTTTGAAAGAGAGCTGCTTGAGATTAAAACACAAGCAGATTTGATTGATACCACTATAGAGTTCACTGCCCGGATTGATATTGCCCAGATTGAAGCTGATGCTGCAACGGCGGTGGCGGCCTTCGAGGGAATTGCGACGACTGTGACAGCTGTTTCTGCCGGCGTTAGCGATATGTTTACTGTCCTGGCCGGAGATCCGTCACTGACCACAGACCTGTTTTTCCGCGATGCTTTTCAGGATCAACTGGCAATACAGGCGGCACTGGTGCAATCTCAGATAGATTTGAACCGGGCACAAGCTGAGTTCCTTGAGGCTAAAGCTGATGCTCTGGGTGGTGGGGACGCCCTGATTGACATTACAGCAGACGGGCTTGAGCCGGAGATAGAAGCGTTCATGTGGAAGATAATTGAGAAGGTTCAGGTGCGGGCTGCGGCTGAAGCATCTGAATTTCTACTCGGGATATAGACAGATGATATCGATTAGCAAAGCGGTGCCAGACGGCTCCAATGATAGCGTGATAATAACCGACTACAAGACCGGGTCAAAGTTGTCCGACGCTGAGTCACGAGTCACCAAGACCAAGACTTTAGATGGTGGGGTTGTTCTTGTACATGGTGGATTTGTTGAAGAAGATCGGAAGTTCCAAGTTGATGCCCGGATGGCAGTGGCAGACATTGCAATACTTTGGGCTATCTATACCAGCGAAACATATGTTGTATTTTCTTTTGATGATCAGGTTGCCGGGGTAGCCGGAGTTTATGATGTTGCAATTTCGAAGCTGACCAATCGGGCCGGGCGGATAAAATTCACCGCATTGGTCAGGGAGAAGCTCAGTGGTTAAACGAAAGAAGGAAGAGCCATTTACAGAAAAGCCTTTGAAGTTTCAACGCTTGGGCAAGCCCGGAACTATTAAACAGGATGGTGCCGGATCTGATGATCAAACATTCGGCATCAAGTTCAAAATCAAGAAAAGCAGCGGTGGGTGATGAAAAGCAAAGCGAGGTCAGGTGCGAAGTTTGAAGCAGAATTGATCAAGGCCAAAAAGCCACGAACACGATTGCTGGTCATGAGAGTCCCAGGTGGGGTCATGGCTGTAAAGCTCATTCCAAAGGAGAAGTGAAAATGTCAGAAGAACAAAGTGCTCTGATTGAGAGCGAATGGACAGTTGAACATTGGCGTGATGGAAAGATGATTGACAAGACTGTTGATCGTAACATCGTGACGGATGAGGGGCTGAATCAACTCTTGCGGATCATGTTTATCGACGGGACGCAGATCGCTGAAGCGAATTGGTTTGTGCTGATCTTCAAGACAGATACTACACCGGCAGCAGGTACGACCTATGGCACGCCGGTGTTCACTGAGGAAACTGACTATGATAGTGCTACGAGACCTATCTGGGATGGCGGTGCGGTCAGCAGTGAGTCGGTTGACAATTCAGCTGCCAAGGCCACGTTCGTTTTTGATGCTACCTCAGATGGAAATACGATCTATGGCGCAGCCATGGTTGGTGGAGTTGGCGCCGGCGTCAAGGGCAACACGGCCGACACTGATGGCCGGATGTATGCGGCTGCGAAGTTTGGTGCTTCCAAGGCTATAGAAGACAATGATACCCTGAAAGTGACGATCACCTTGACGGCAGCTGACGCGTAGGAACAATGACTATTTTTGATGACACATTGACAGAAGCTGTTGGTCTGACAGATACTATTGAGGGGTTGAACTGGACCCAATGGCTTGCGGAGAACGAACTGTTTACGGTTGTCCGGTATTATTTGACCTTGACCGGGGATGCTGAATCATCGCCTGTAGCTGACCTCACCTTGCCGATGAGTTCCTTCACTCTTCGTACCAATAAGGATACTGACAATGATAGTGTGTTCAAATCGTTGATTGCCTATGTGCCCTCGATACAGTATGCAGCGCAGATTGCAGCCCGGCCGAACGGGGATTTGATCTTGACCATGACATATGAGATCGATGGCGTCATTGAACAGACAGTTGAGTTGGTCCGGGTGGACTTTGATTCGGTGAGTAGTTTCAGTGGGCCGTCGAGCAAGTCCACTTCGCTGTCCGGCAGCCGGACGACTACTGCATCTGTACAAGAAGCGGTATTAGTCAACACAACATTTTCAAGTACAGTTGCTGGCGTGGTCCGTTACCGGTTTGCCCTGCCGGACTTCTTCATGCGGTCGGGGGATCTGGTAACGGTTGACGGTGGGTCGTCTTTTACCGTAGGAGAGGTTGTGTATACGGTTTCGGTGGTGGCTCAGACAATGGAGATAGTTGAAGGAGAACGGACGCCGACAGTTGAGGAAAGGGATTTGACTGAGGCTATTGATTTGACAGATGGCATTATCGTTGAGATGATCGTTGAAAAAACTTTGACTGAAGCCATTGATCTGACTGACGCCGTAGCAGTTGAAGCAATCTTTGTGAAGGCAATAACTGAAGCGGTCGTGCTCGGTGATAGCAACGCGGCTGACCATCTCGTTGTATCTTTGGCCGAAGCTGTGGCTTTGAATGACAGTAACGCAACGGATCATTTGGTGACGGTTTTGACCGAAGCTGTGGTGCTGAACGATACAGTAGTTGCCAAGAACCAAGATAGAAAGCTTATCGAAGCTGTAGTTCTGGATGATAGTAATGTAGCTGATCATCTCGTCGGGGCTTTGACTGAAGCCATTGTATTGACGGATGTCGTCACCGAAGATCATCTCGTTGGAGCCTTGACTGAAGGCATAGATGTCGATGATACTATTGCCGGTGAACTTACAGTGACATTTGTCACCGCCAAGAGCGTGATTTTTGATATAGCCGGGTCATATAATGGGCCGAGTTCCGGGACATTTGTTGGGATTCGACAAATTGATTTTTATTTAGGCATCAGTAAGGAATCCTTACCGGGTACAGGTTACACGGCTTATTCTACATCTATTGTAAACGGTGACTTTGTACCTGCAAATGTATTTAATACAAGCCTAGACAAGACATCAGAAGCAACCAGTAACAGTTGGGCAAGCGCTAATGATCCTAATGATGAGGACCAGCGTGTTATTATTGTGTTCGATAGCCCAACTGAAATTGATGGGATTAGGATCAATAATTATCATCATTTTGGTGGCTTTATAAGTCGCGGGGCGAAGGGTGTAGAGATTTGGTATAGTACTGATGAGATCACGTCGACCGTTTATCAAGAAGCTATATCTAACTCGACAAGAATTTTTAACAATGATTTCGGTCAACATGCAGCAGCAGACGGAGAGGATGAAGAAAACCTTGTATTGACGTTGGGTGGGGTATAATGGGCAAGGGCACAATCATAGCGAACACCGGGGCCGGACAATATACTGTCCAGGTCAACTACAACCGGGATGCGCTGGCTGCCGAGATCGCCAGGCTCAATAGCCGGGTCACGAAGCTCACGGCTGAGATCGCCGGGTTGGATCCAGCCGATGATGCTGAACAGATATCATTGTTGATCCTACAGAGATTGGAATATGAAAAGAGGATTGTGCTACTGGAGAGACTGCCGGACGATCCCACAGTTGCCGGCGTTTGGTGCACAGACAAGACTGAAGAACTTAGCGGTGAGGTCGGGCTGATAGAGGTCTCTGGGGAAAGAACCCACGGGTTGAACATACAGCCGGGGGGGAATGGCAATGCGGTGTATGATGAGGTCCGTGACGGGGCATTGCAGTATACGCTCGGCATGAGTCCGTCTGGTACGGTGTACAATCTGGCCATGATGCCCGGTTGGCAAAAGTGGAAGCCGCTTTATAAGCTGGGGACGATATCATTTGTAAACGAGGACAACGACACTTGTAATTTGACATTGGATGACCGTACCAGTTCGATACGTAGTATAGACATTGTTGATACACTTGAACTGACTGATGTGCCCATTGAATATATGGATTGTAACGCGGAAGTGTTTAGTGAGGGCCATAGGGTTGTGGTTGAGTTTCTTAATCAAGATCCTGATGACCCGCTGGTGATCGGGTTTGAAGATACCCCGCTTGATTGTTGCTTTTGGAATGAAAGATGGGACAGTATCCTTGGTATCGGTGGATGGACTTATACTGGGTTGACCGATGCCGATTGGACAATATCAGCCGATGGAGAATTACATGTGCTCGGGGAAATAGGGGTGAATGTACCTCCGCGTCTTGACGGTCCCAGATCTGCAATATTTAATGTTAGGCGTGCGGCCGGTAGTGATATATCCAGGACGTTGTCATGGGATACTTCGAACGTTTCTGCATCGGTTAGTGATTCGTCTGGAAGAGCTTATGGCCAGGTGCGGATACATTATTTTCATCCACATGAGCATACTGTTGATTTAATTTTCGTACAAGACCGTGAGTATGTATGGACACCGCCGAGTATGTTTGTTGGTTCAGGACCGCAAAGCTTTCCGCTGTCGCTGTTTGTTCCGGTGGATGCTACCAGTATTGAAATATCTGTGAATTTCTTTTTGAATGCAGCTTCATTAGGTCATACGGCAGAGGTTGCCGCTGATATGGATTACATCAAATTGTGCATTACATAAAAGGAGATTGGTAAAATGACAGTCCAAAATATGATTAGCCGAACACTGGGGCGCAAGCCGGGTTACCATCACACGGAACAACTACTGGACGGGGTCACGGGCGATCCTGTTATCATCCCGCCACTGAATGGACAACCGGTCACCTGTAGCATGATCATCACCGGGGTCAGCGGGAAGTTCCAGACCACTACTTCCACTGATGCACTGGTTGCTGCCGGAACTGCTGTGTGGGAAGATTGGCCGGAAGGGACCGTGACTGTGAATACAGATGATAGGCTTTTGTCACCTGTTACAGCAGTGCGCGGTGTCTCAGTCTCAGGCGTTGTCGATATCAATATAGTAATGTAAGAAAGGGGGCAATCATGGGAATTTGGCAGAGTCAAATAAATGATGCTGCTATAGGTATAGGCGGAGCACCTTGGACTGCCAGGGGGATAAAGACTTTGGCGAGCGGCGTGTTGGACGCTTCGGACGGCCCAGGGCGTTATATCGTTGCGTCCGAGGCTGGTGCAACAGATGCGCTCACTCAGATCACCGGGTTGGCCGTGGGTGAACGCATAGCGATTGGCCCGGATACCGGTGACACGATCACGGTTACAGACGGCACCAATTTGCTTCTGGCCGGGGTGAACTTTACGATGAACCACGTAGATGACACGATGGATCTCGAAGTGAAGTCTGCCGGGGTGATGAAAGAGATTGGGCGATCGAGTAACAACTAAGGAGACAATATTATGAAACAACGAATCTTGATATACCTGATGATTCTAATATTCAGCCTGGCGCCACAAGCACTTGGGGTTGATGGTGATCTGGTCTATGAAGGCAAAGCTGTTGGCGGGACGCTGAAAACTTTCCAGGGGGCGGATGTAACTGCTGCTGGCGCTATGACCCTGGGCACCGGTAACATCTTTGACATCGCTGGTAATACGACAATCAATACTATCGTGTCCAAGGGTATCGGAACAAGGATCACATTGCAATTTGATGGGACTCCACAACTGACACATAGCGCTGATCTTTTTCTTCCAACTGCTGCCAATATCACCGCTGCTGCCGGCGACATCGCTGTATTCTATGAATATGCTACCGGGGATTGGCGATGCGAGAGTTATACGCGGGCCGATGGAACACCTTTGGTAGGCAGTGCACCAACCGACGCAACTTATATCACTCAGACTGCCGACGGAGGATTGGCCAATGAGCAGGCACTTGCTGCGCTTTCTTCAGGGATTATGCGCGTGGCTACAACTACCGGTGTTGTAACTGCCTTGACTGATTCCTCCGGTGTGTTTGCCAACGTCTCCGATGAGACTGGCGGCACGGGCGTCATGGTCGGCGGTACTTCTCCGGTATTCACTATATCTATTTTACCAAGTGGTTCTGGCGCAACCGATATCGGGACAACGGCCCTTGAGTGGGGAGATCTCTATTTAGGAAGTGACAAGAAGGCATACTTCGGCGACGGCCAAGAGTTCTATTGGGAATACGAATCTGCAGAGCTTCACATTGGATTGCGCGACGGAGCCGATAATGAGTTTATATCCTTTGAAGACCTGGG
>LAZR01001638.1_pt1 | contig 13938 bp, 15 predicted proteins | sample 329461 | NCBI WGS metagenome assembly LAZR01 (sample SAMN03002196, study PRJNA259156) | marine sediment metagenome | biome: sea floor; feature: Hydrothermal impacted sediments; material: marine sediment; isolation source: Loki non-amplified sample from Loki's castle hydrothermal vent sediment ...
GTTCAAGAGTCCACCATACCAAACGATAAGTCCCACTGCAATCGATGAAACAATCTCGGCAATCGGGAAAAAAATGGAGTTATACCAAACCGTTTTCAACCAAGCATTTTGATGTTTTTCGTTTATGATTCGAAACTTGTCGCTCTCAATTTTTTCACGGGTAAATAATTGTACAATTTTCATACCCGTAATACGTTCCTGTACGAACGAATTTAAGTTGGCTACTTGTGCCCTTACCTCGGTAAAAGCCACTTTCATAGCTTTTTGAAACTGTCGGGTGGCGTACATGATAATCGGAAGCAACACGAAAACGATTAAAGCCAACTTCCAGTTCATGTATAACATGACCCCTGCGGCTACCAACATCTTCAGTAAATCGGCGACAATCTGAAAAAAGCCTTGGCTAAAAATTTCCCCAATACGCTGCATATCGGCAACGGCCCTGGTGACCAAAACGCCCAATGACGAGCTGTCAAAATATTTCATACGAAAGCCGAGCATGTGCTGAAACAAGTTGACCCGAATATCCTTAATAACCGATTCACCGAGCCAGTTTGCGTAGTAATTAAAGCCTAGTTGACTGACCACTTGACCTATAAGCACTCCTAACATGGCCAAGGTCAGGTACAAAAGACGGTCGGCATTGGGTTGTTTTATCGCGTCGTCGATAATCTGTTGTAAAATTATGGGGGTCAATACGGCAAATATGGACAAAAGAATGGCGGCAAGGGCAACACCATAAAACGTCAACCGATACGGGCGGGTTTTTTCCAATAAACGGTTGAAAAGTCCTAAGTCGAACGCTTTTCCAGAATCGTTATTATCCATGTACTATCTTGATTACTTTTATGACCCTTGGTATTCTTAAAGAAAACGGATAAAAGCGATTGCGTATTGCCTTCCATTTTCGGAACCGTTCAAACCGATTTTAAGGGTATAAAACCGATGTCAAATATAAAGCTTTTGCAGGTACCGATGGACCAGCTTTAGACCGGTCTTTGCTATTTATTATCCTTTTAACATCGTCGACCGTGCGTTTGCCCAGTCCAACCTCCAGCAGGGTACCGACAATCGCACGCACCATGTTTCGCAAAAAACGGTCGGCAACAATGGTAAATATGAGTTTATCGTCCTTCAACTCCCAAGTTGCCTTGCTTATATTACACCGATACGTTTTTACGTCGGTATTCGATTTTGAAAAGCATTGGAAATCCTCGAAATTCAATAAAAGGGCAGCCGCTTCGTTCATTGCCAAAATATCTAGAGGATGTTTTATAAAGTGGGCATAGTCGGAATAAAAAGGATTTTTGTCTTGAAGTACCCAATACTCATAGGTTCTTTGGATGGCATCGAAACGGGCATGTGCATCAATAGAAACTTCATAGATATTCTGAACCGCAATCGCTTCGGGAAGTAAGGCGTTCAAACGGTATACAAGATTGGTCTCCTTATCAATACCATCCGTTTCAAAATGGGCGAACATTTGTTTGGCATGTACCCCGGTGTCGGTACGCCCCGCTCCTACCGTTTCTATGGGATGTCTCAATATTGTTGATAAGGCTTCATCTAAAACTTGCTGCACCGTAATCGCATTCGGTTGCTTTTGCCAACCATGAAACTGTTTTCCTAAGTAGGAAAATTGTATAAAATATCTCAAGAGCTATGCTTTGTTTCGAACGGCAAAGATACTGGATACAGTCGTAGTATAAAAAACGGAATTTAGCGCCTGAATCCATATGTGCGGACCTAACGCAATACGGATACAAGGTCTGATATTTGTTCCGAACAAGAGGACCGTACTTGATCAACAACTTTCTAAAGCCGTATTTTTGCTTTCGATATACTACAATAAAGAATGATTCGCATACTCCTACTCTCCGATACACATTCACATATGGACGAAGGCATACTTAAATATGTTCGCCAGGCTGATGAAGTATGGCATGCCGGCGATATCGGAAGCCTTGCTGTAACCGATTCCCTTTCAAAGATAAAACCCGTGCGCGCAGTTTATGGGAATATCGATGACACCAACATTCAAATGGAATTTCCGTTAAACAATAGATTCAAAAGTGAAGATGTTGATGTACTGATGACCCATATCGGAGGCTATCCACCCAAATATAATGCTCGCACCAAGGCGCTAATCGCTGAAAATCGACCCAAACTATTTATTTGTGGACATTCCCATATCTTAAAGGTAATGTGGGATAAAAAACAAAATATTCTACACATGAATCCAGGTGCCTGCGGTAAGCACGGATTTCACCAAATAAGAACGATGCTACGCTTCGTTATCGATGGGAAAGACATTAAGGATCTGGAAATAATAGAGCTGGGAAAACGAGGTGGTTTAAAATAATATACCTGAGCCCGTCGCGACACTATTTCAGTATTAAAGCGGATATCTGACCTAATATTCGCGTGTTTATTCCATTGTGAATAGGCTGACCTAGGCGCTCTTATCTAGTTTATTCGCTACTGAATTTACTTAGCTAAAAATTAGTTAGAGGATAGGGAAAGCCATAAAATTCTTAATTGGATGTTGGCAAGCCTATTGAATTTTTAAAACCTAATCTTGGTTCATGACCAATTAAATATTCACATCCGATTTGACAAAAAGATTGAAAATGAATCGGTCATAATTACAACTAAAAGCTATCTATTTATACGATATTGGATGGAAAATTTCAATTTTACTTAGCGTATAACCTGTATTCGCTTAGAAGATATTTTTCTCATTGAACATAATTTATATGTTGCGAAATACTTTTACTTATAATTAGCGTCCGAAAATTCGAATAATGACTTTGAATTAATCAAAAAAAAGGGGGAACGACCCCACGACGTTCCCCCTAGTATAGTTATGTGTTCTCGTTAATAAAACTACACAACTTACATATCTTCGATTTCTTTATTTAAAATATTTTCGAAAATATGATATTGCAAGATGCACCATATAATAATTAAAACCAATAATTTCAATCTCGATTTTAACGGCTGATAGAGACCTTGCTACTGTTCACTACATTAGTTTAATTAATTACATAACCTAGCAACCAGTATAAAACAATAAAAATAACAACGGCGAAACAACCACATTTTCCACCGCTCAATTTTTTGGCGCCCCATCCAGCTAGTAGCGCTTTGATAATACCTTTCATTTTTTCATTTTAAAGTTCGAATTCCGTTGTAACTTATATAATATAGTTTAACGAATTTTGATTGTTGTTCTAGTTTCAAATATAGGATTAGTAGGTTAATTTATCATCATATGCGTAATTCAAATTACTTTGATTCCCAGCAGAACAATTATCCGTTAACTGTGAATCCGGGATAGCAAGTCATTCCCCCATCTACGAAAATTGTGGTGCCATTGATATATTCCGATTCGTCGGAAGCCAACCAACTTGCCACGCTACCAATATCTTCAGGTTCACCGATACGTTTGTAAGGAATCAGTTTCAACATGCCTTCACGACCTTCTTTGGTACTCCAAACATCTTCATTGATATCGGTCTTGACTGCTCCTGGACCAATGCTATTGCATCGTATTTTTTTTGGACCATATTCTTGACATATACTTTGCATTAACATGGTCAACGCCCCTTTTGTGGCAGCATAATTTGCGTGACCGGCCCAAGGAATGATTTCATGAACCGAACTCATGTGAATGATTTTACCCAATGATTTCGAAACATCCTTTCGCATTCCCCTACGCAAAAACTCCCTTATCGCCTCACGTGCGCACAAGAACTGTCCGGTCAAATTTATGTCCACTACCTTTTGCCAAGCATCCAATGGCATCTCATGTAGGGGGTGGTCAATTTGAATACCGGCGTTCGCAACACACACATCTACAGTGCCAAAATGGGATATCGTCTTTTTGAACATCGCTAGCACGTCTTTCTCCTTACTGACGTCACATTGGACAACGATCGCTTCTCCGCAATCTTTATTTTTGTTAATCCAGTCGGCAACTTCCTCCGCTTCTTCTTTTCCGCTATGATAATTGACGACAATATTAGCGCCTTCCGTACCCATAGCCTTCGCAACGGCCTTACCAATACCAGAGCTAGATCCGGTTATAATACAGGTTTGATTTAATAATCTCTTATTAGGCTTTTGCATAATTATTTTTTTCTTCGGATAAATGTATTGAAAATTATAATCCTATTTTCAATACATCCATTTGGGATAAAATTAAGGGCGTTTGCATTCAAAAAAAGGCCCTGATGCTTCCATCAAGGCCTTACACACTTATACTACTAAGCAGATGTTGGTCTTATCGCAACCGATCCACAGATTTCACGAGATCTTCATCCTTCTTGATGGCCCTATTTGCAAGGACCAACAAAACGATAGAAATTACAGGAATCAGCATCCCAATACCCTTCTCCGAGACCAAAGTCCCTCCAGATAGATTTAGTGAGCGGTAAACGAAAAATCCCAATAAAAAAAGGTTCAATATCATATTCAGTCTGTTCAGCACAAACTGATTTTTTCTTTTCTTGTATATAACTATGGCGACCAAGGCCAACAGGGCCGATATGTAAAAGGCACTGGATATCAAAATATCATTTTTTGCGAATATTATGTTTCCGTCGGGATCGGACCATAAGTTTACCCAAAACGGCAGTATTCCCGAAACTAGCATCACAAAAAACAAATAAACGGTCTGAATTCTTTGAATCATACTTTAATAAAGGTTTCGGATGCCAAAAATACAGGCTTTTTGAAAAAAAACGAGGTCGTATTGAAAATAATTTGTAATATTGTTTCGTTATTAGTGATATTACTTGCCTCAGCGGAATTCTTTCCCAAATAACATTCAACATTTATACACTTCTTTACGATTCTTAAAAGAAACATAACTTATATCATACTTAATGTTTGAAATTTCAGATTTAAAAGCAAAAAAGCTGCCTGAGCTTCAGGAAATAGCTAAAAGCCTTAATGTTCCCAAGTTCAGAACCCAAAAAAAATTGGATCTTGTTTATCAGATTCTAGACCTACAAGCAGCAAACCCTAAAGTTGTTTCAGAAGTCGCTTCGGCGGAGAAATCTGAAAAACAGGATAGACCCAAGCCTAATCCAAGGCCAAAACCGAAAGCAAGGGTGCCTAGGGCCAAAATAGCGAAGGATACGAACAAAAGTTCAGACGAAAATACCTCGAGTGCTTCGACCGAACCAAAAACTAATGATTCAAAGAATACTAAGGATTCAAAGGATACCAATGATTCGAAAGATTCAAAGGATACCAATGATACAAAGGATTCGGAATCGAGTAAAAAACCTACTCCGAAACCTAGACCTCGGCCTCAGAACCCCAAATCAAATCCTTCAAAAAAAGAAGTAAAAAGTAGCTCGAGCCATAAAAACCAAAACACGCCCAATAAAAATCCGCGGCACCAGAAGAGCAGTTACGACAAAAGTAACTTTGACAAAGACCTGAAGAACCGCTATAAGGCACCCGATTTTGAATTCGATAGTATTATCGAGAGCGAGGGCGTACTAGACATTATGCAAGATGGTTACGGCTTTCTGCGTTCTTCCGACTACAATTACCTGTCATCACCCGATGATATTTATGTATCGCAGTCCCAGATTCGACTGTTCGGATTGAAAACCGGAGATACCGTATTGGGAAATGTTCGTCCACCGAAAGAAGGAGAAAAGTATTTTCCACTGATCAAGGTCAATAAAATCAACGGCATCGACCCACAGGTTGTCAGAGATCGTGTTTCGTTTGAACATTTGACCCCATTATTTCCACAGGAAAAATTTAATCTTGCCGACCGTCAAAGTAACCTCTCGACTCGAATTATCGATTTGTTCGCGCCTATAGGTAAAGGTCAAAGAGGTATGATCGTTTCCCAACCAAAAACGGGTAAGACGATGCTACTGAAAGCCATTGCCAATGCAATTTCGGCTAATCATCCGGAAGTATTCCAGATTATTCTATTAATCGATGAGCGCCCCGAAGAGGTTACGGATATGCAACGGAACGTACGTGGCGAAGTAGTGGCTTCTACCTTTGATAAAGAACCTACCGAACATGTTCGGGTAGCCAATATCGTTCTAGAGAAAGCGAAACGTTTGGTAGAATGTGGCCATGATGTGGTAATTTTATTAGATTCCATTACCCGTTTGGCCAGAGCCTATAACACGGTACAGCCTCCTTCAGGAAAAGTACTTAGTGGTGGTGTAGATGCCAACGCTTTGCACAAACCCAAACGCTTCTTTGGTGCAGCCCGAAATATTGAAGGTGGTGGTTCGCTATCAATAATAGCTACAGCACTGACGGATACCGGTTCAAAAATGGACGAGGTTATCTTTGAAGAATTCAAGGGAACGGGAAATATGGAATTACAGCTCGATCGTAAAATTTCGAACCGTAGAATATTCCCAGCAATCGACCTTACTTCCTCAAGTACAAGACGCGATGATTTGTTATTGGATGACAATACCATTCAACGCATGTGGATACTACGTAAATATTTAGCGGATATGAATCCCGTTGAAGCTATGGAATTCATTGAGCAGCGTATTAAGCAGACTAAAAATAATGAGGAATTCTTATTGACGATGAATCAATAATATCGTTTATAACATCCTTTTTATTTCCGATTTCTATCGGATAAATCCCAAATTCTAACACTTAGGCTAGAATTTGGGATTTTTTGTTAGAGATAATTATTTACATTTTATGCTTGAGTATCCATATTTTGGGATATCTTTAACGCAATTATTATAGCTTCCCCCAATTTTCACGTTCCCCCAATCCTGCCATCCCCCGCAGGCAGCATTTACATGTTAAAATTTAACCCAATAACTGTACGTCATGAAAAATGCTTGCAAAATATCTTTTAAAATTAGTATCGCCCTTATTTTGATAACCGGTAGTCTTAGCCTCGTAGGTTGTGAACCCGCAGAAGAGAAAGCCATTATTACCACAAAGGATGTTCAGGACATAATTATTCCTACCGAACAGGCGCAAGAGCTTTACAACACTTACACCAAGCGTCGCGTCGGAATAATTCGTAATTATGAGAATGAGATTGACAGTGTTGGGCAAGAAGTAGGGTCTCAAGACAATGACCCCAAAGGGCAGTACAGAAAAGAACAAATCCGAAAAGCGGAAGCACAGAAGAAAATGGAACAGGCAGATGATGCAGGGTTTAAACCCACTCGCTATGCTTTTTACGACTATAAATCCCTTAAAAAATATATGGCCTTCATAGAGCAGGAAGCGGATAAGGCCAATGTGGATATTTCTACCCTTCGCTTTTATTTTGCAAATTATCCCAATAAAGACAGTTTTGACAATAATAGTCCAATTACGGAACGTCGACGCAATACACTGGTCTTTATTCCGACCGTTAATACCGGAAGTCAGGAATTTGCATTTTACACAGCAGATGATAGCGACGACGGCGAAAGAAAGGCATTTTTGTTGAATGAAGAACTAATTGAAAACAAGCAAACCTTTGGTGGAAAAGGTACGTCGGAAGCTTCCTTTACCTTTACCCCTTCTCTAAATTCCCTTTCCGCACCATTAGCACCCCAGAACGCACAGAGTCTTGCCGGAAATGAATTTGGGTTGAGACCTCCAAAGTAGTACCCCTCACCCAAATTAAATATTAAAGGCCATCGATACCTTTGTTGAAAATTCGTTTATTCTTATTTATGGGGCAACCCTTGTAGTTGCCATGATGCGTTATCCCAAATATTTTGATACCTCTTTAAAATATTTTCCAATCTTAATTCTGTACACGCTGCTCAACGAATTACTTGGTGTGCTTATTTATAAATTCGACACGTTTAGTCTCGAATTCAACAACATGTATTCAGATAACTACATCGTAATTTATACTATTTACAACATCCTTTTCTTTCTATATTTTTTCTATTTGTTCAGATTTTACATTACGAACGAAGCATTCAAAAAGCTCATCAAATACGGTAGTATGTTTTTTCTAGCAACATGTCTAATCAATCCTGTTTTTCAAAATTTATATACTCAATACCAATATTTCATTTTTTTCTCCGGCGCACTATTGTTGATCATGTCAGTTCTGCTATATATTAAGGAACAAAAGGAAAACGGATTTCAAAATTTGAAGAACAACGTTTTATTTTGGATTGGCTTAGGTCTACTGTTGTATCATGTTGGCTATATACCCATTAAAGTGATACGCTTTCAAAACGAATTGACCGGCCAAACTGAGATTTCCACTTTGAGAACAATCCACTTTATGCTTTTAGTGTTTATGTATACTTGCTTTATCATAGGTTTTTTACGATTGAAAAAAAGACTTCCTAGATAAAAAACTAAACCATTCTATGAGGGATTAACTTCTAAAATGTAACCACCAGCTTTTCTATATCCTGACACTATTGCAGTATAAAATCGACAATATTGCAGACATGCATTTTCATAAAGGTCCCTGTTACTTTTTATCTTTAAATAGATTTAGTGGTATTCATCATCCCTTAGCGACTTCGTCGTAGGACTTAAGGAAGATATTTTCCACAATACTTCTAATCGTATTGCAAAAAAAATTCATTTTAACTCAAACCAATAGCGCTTCCGTATGGTTGTTGTTCCATTAGGTTCGAAATAGATAACAAACCTAAAACGTAAAAATGAAAGTATTAGTAATAGGCGCGGGCAATATGGGTTTAACCTATGCGGAGGCCATGTCAAAATCAAAGTTGCTTAATAAAAGAAACGTAATGATTTTAGACAATTCTGCTGAGAAAATTTTATCCCTTGAAAAAATATCACATTTTGATGTTTTCAATGATATGGAAGATTGTCTACCACAGGCTGATTTGGTTTTTATTGCTGTAAAACCCTACCATAGTGCCGACCTTTTTTCAAAGATGAAATCCCTAATAAATCCAGGGCAAATCATTATCTCCATTATGGCGGGTATCACTATTAAAGGTATGAAAGATGCTTTGGGCATCCATAAAATTGTTAGAGCCATGCCAAATTTACCGGCGCAAGTTGGTAAAGGCATCACCTCTTACATCGCATCAGACGAAGTCAGTCGTGTTGAGTTATTGACCGTTGAGAACCTTTTGGATACTACTGGGAAATCAATTCGGGTACAATCGGAGAACTATATCGACGCCTCTACCGGAATTTCAGGAAGCGGACCGGCCTATGTATTTTATTTTATGCACAGTATGATGGAAGCTGCCCTAAAAATGGGCTTTTCCAAAAACGACTCCAAAGTACTGGTAAGCCAAACCTTTGCAGGCGCGGTAGAATTGTTCAACCAATCAGATCTCTCCCCTAACTCATGGATGGACAAAGTAGCATCTAAAGGGGGAACTACGCGTGCGGCATTAGATTCTATGGATGACAATAACGTAAAGGAATTAATCGAAGAAGCAGCCTATGCGGCCTTTAACCGAGCCATTGAATTGGGAAAAGAAAAATAATATGTATAAACAAAGAGTAGTTATAAAGGTCGGCACGAATGTTATGACCAATAAAGACAATCGAATCGTTCGGCCCATCCTAAAAAAGTTAGTTAAACAAATCGCCGAACTTTACGAAAACGATATCATGGTGGTATTAGTTTCATCGGGGTCGGTCATTGCTGGGATGGAGGTCATGGGTGATTGCAAAATTGCGGACAAGACCGTTCGCAGACAGGTGTATTCCGCTACCGGTCAGCCCCGTATGATGCGACTTTATTATAATATTTTTCGGGATTATGGGATGAAGTGCGCCCAAGTACTAGCGACGAAGCGGGATTTTAATGTGGGTGTACACCGTGAAAATATGATTAATTGTTATGAAGGATTAATGTCTGAAGGTATAGTACCCATCGCCAACGAAGATGATGCGGTATCCGTTACCACTTCGATGTTCTCTGATAATGACGAACTGGCAAGCTTGGTGGCGGAGCTGATTCAGGCGGATAAATTTATCATACTCACCGACATTGACGGTCTTTATACAGGTCATCCCGACGATGAACATACCAAAGTAATCGAAAATGTAGGGGTAGATGAAAATGTTGAGAAATATGTGGCGGAAGTGAAAAAAGGTGAAGCAGAAGGTCGGGGCGGTATGGGCTCGAAATTAAGTATTGCCAAGAAGACCGCTTCGATGAACATCCCTACCTTTATTGCCAACGGAAAAAAAGATAATATTATACTCGATATTGTGGCCGATAAGCAGGTAGGCACTCGAATAATGGCTTAGTAATCTATATTGTAATTACATTCTGCATTGGCCGATTGAAAGATCGAATACAATTTTATCATAAATACAGTTATATGAAAATTATAGATACCGATATTAAAAACAAAGTACTAAAATCGATGATTTCGATTTTGGATAAAGACAGAAATAAGATTCTAGAAGCTAATAAGAAAGACTGTTCCCTATTTAAAAAAGACGACCAAGCGCTATATGACCGACTCGTTGTCACCGATAAAAAGGTCGATGGAATGATTGCTTCGGTAAAGGATGTTATGGGTCAAGAAGACCCAGTAGGTAAAATTAAATCTGAGCGGACACTGGAAAACGGTCTCGTAATCAAGAACAGGACCGCTCCCTTCGGAACCATTATGATTATCTATGAGTCCCGTCCCGATGTCACGGTTGAAGCCGCCGTACTAGCTTTCAAGGCCAATAATAAAATTCTTCTTAAGGGCGGTAAAGAGGCCTTTCATAGCAATCAGGTTCTTGAAGCTTGTTGGCATAAAGCCTTGGAGGAAAACGGACTGCCTACCGATTGGATTCGTCTGTTAACTATGAACCGAACGGAAACCCAAGACTTTCTGAAAAATCCTCCTGAAAAATTGGACCTCATCGTACCCCGCGGGGGCGAAAGATTGATAGCTTTCGTTAAAGAACACGCCCGATGTGCCGTACTCGTGAGTGGCCGTGGCAATAATTTTCTATACGTGGATAAAATGGCGGACTGGCAAAAAAGCTTAGACGTCATTCTCAATGCCAAAACCCAAAAAATATCGGCCTGTAATGCACTTGATAAGCCTATATGTTAGGATTAAGTAAATGGGGAGGGAAAGAACAACGAATTCTCCATGTAATCTCCGTATCTGGCGGCGAGGCAACGGAAATATTGAACACTTATCGGTATGCATGGTCTCCTGACAGTAAAGAGCTTGCACTCCTCTCTCGGTCAGCTGGGTATGGAAAGAATTGGATGCCCTTCTAAGCAAAAATGGCGTTTCTATTTTGGTGGATGAAAAAACGGCAACGACATTAAAAGATAGGACTGTCATCGAAGACGAGTCCGTGTGGAAAGAAGAATTTCTCGCACTGAAATGCTGTATCGGCACGGTACATGGTCTGGACGCCGCTATCGATAAAATCAATGCATTTTCAGGAGGACATTCCACCACTATCATGACCGCTGATGAAATAGCGGCCTTACAATTTATGGAACAGGTCGATTCTGCAGCCGTCTATCATAATGCTTCAACCCGTTTTACAGATGGTGGGGCGATGGGCGTGGGTGCAGAGCTTGCCATCAGTACGGATAAATTGCATCATAGGGGGCCATTAGGACTTGAACAGTTAGTCACCAATAAATATTATGTCTATGGAAATGGTCAGGTTAGGGACTAACTTTTTATGAACTAACTTATCGTTTCACCACACAATAACTGAAAAAGCCCCAACAGATAAATCCGTTGGGGCTTTTTCGAAATTATAAAAATCAATTCCGACTTAAAGCTCAGCGATATGCTTGGCTAATTTACTTTTTAAGTTGGCCGCTTTATTATCATGTATGATATTCCGCTTAGCTAACCTGTCGATCATACTATAAACACTAGGCAATAAAGCCGCAGCGTCTTCTTTCTTTTCTTCGCCACGCAATTTTTTAATCGCGTTACGTGTTGTTTTATGCTGATATCGGTTGCGAAGACGTACTGTTTCATTTCTTCTGATGCGTTTCAACGCCGACTTGTGATTTGCCATTTTTCTCTAAATTATGTTTTCAAAACTATGGTTTACGAATAAAGAGCTATTTAACGCTTTATTCTGCACTCATAGCCCTATCTTATTTATAGTAGCCCGTAGGGGAATCGAACCCCTGTTACCAGGATGAAAACCTGGCGTCCTAACCCCTAGACGAACGGGCCCTTTTCAATTTGTGGATTTTGAGTTGATCGCTATGTCTTCAATCACCATAACGCTCAACCCAATACCCATATCTAATTTACTGTAGCCCGTAGGGGAATCGAACCCCTGTTACCAGGATGAAAACCTGGCGTCCTAACCCCTAGACGAACGGGCCAAATGATAAGTAAGAAACAAAACGTACGGAACACAAATGAAATATGGTGTAAATCGCACTAACAATCTACTCTTAGGTAGACTGATTTCGAACCTATAATTGCGGATGCAAAAATACAATTATTTTTTACTACCGCAAGACCTGTGAATTATTTTTTAAAATTCGCTTTACCGCTAAAGGCGGTCTTAAAGTACCACATCTAAAATCTGGGCAAAAATTGGCTTTAGATTCAATACGCTTTTGCGAACAAAACCCTTGCTTGCGAGGGCTTTCCGGTAACCATACATTGGCCGGATTGCTTCTCCCCTTCAAAAGGCACACAGCGGATGGTCGCCTTGGTTTCGTCCTTTATCTTATTTTCAGTTTCGAGGGAACCGTCCCAATGTGCAGAAATAAACCCACCTTTTTCTTCCAACTGAACTTTAAACTCATCGTATGAATTCACTTCGGTAATATGTGTATCCCTGTAGTCTAAAGCTTTTTTAAATATGTTTTTCTGAATATCCTCCAATAAAAATTCGATTTTGGCTACTACCTCATCCATCGGCACAACTTCTTTAGTTAGGGTATCCCTACGAGCAACCTCATAGGTGCCATTTTCAAGATCTCGCTGTCCTACGGCCAAGCGTACCGGTACACCCTTCAGTTCATATTCATTGAACTTGAACCCAGGTTTATGGGTATCCCTATCATCGAATTTTACCGAAATCCCCTTTTTACGCAGCTCTTTCACCAAAGGATCGATTTTATCGGCTATAACTTCCAACTGCTCTATTCCCTTATATATGGGTACGATAACAACTTGTATAGGCGCCAATTTAGGAGGCAGTACCAGTCCATTATCATCGCTATGGGTCATAATCAGGGCGCCCATCAATCGGGTAGATGCCCCCCATGAGGTTGCCCAAACATATTCTTGCTTACCTTCCTTGGTCGCAAATTTCACATCGAAAGCCTTTGCGAAATTTTGGCCAAGAAAATGGGACGTACCGGCTTGCAAAGCTTTGCCGTCTTGCATAAGGGCTTCAATACAATAGGTCTCAATAGCACCAGCGAAACGCTCGCTCTCCGTTTTTATTCCACGTATTACGGGCATTGCCATATGGTCCTCGGCAAAATTCGCATATAAGTGCATGATTTTTTCGGCTTCCTCAATAGCTTCTGGTTCGGTAGCATGTGCTGTATGACCCTCTTGCCATAGAAATTCCGCAGTACGGAGAAACAAACGGGTACGCATCTCCCAGCGAACGACATTGGCCCATTGATTGATTAAAAGTGGCAAGTCTCTATACGATTGTATCCATCTTCTAAAAGTATCCCAAATTATAGTTTCGGAAGTAGGCCTTACGATAAGTTCTTCTTCGAGTTTGGCATCCGGATCCACGATAATACCGCTACCATCCTCGGCGTTCTTCAATCGGTAGTGGGTAACCACCGCACATTCCTTTGCAAAGCCAGCAACATGACTAGCCTCCTTACTTAAATAGGACTTCGGAATAAATAATGGAAAATAAAATAGTACAAGGATGGAATATAGAATACACTCCAGCAGGGTATTGGATATGTGAGGACTGTGAATATGTATTTACTATTGTTACTAATTTTAAGGACAATGGAAGTATAAAGGCGGATGTGTATAAATC
>LAZR01001640.1_pt1 | contig 13932 bp, 12 predicted proteins | sample 329461 | NCBI WGS metagenome assembly LAZR01 (sample SAMN03002196, study PRJNA259156) | marine sediment metagenome | biome: sea floor; feature: Hydrothermal impacted sediments; material: marine sediment; isolation source: Loki non-amplified sample from Loki's castle hydrothermal vent sediment ...
GTCTATTGCAGTATGTACTCAATTTGTGAAAAGTTAAATTTCAACAAGAATCTTAATAAAATTTCGCTTATCAGTAGGTTCTAAGTATCTTTCGAAAGTCTTTTGAATATCCTTCAAAGGAACTACCTCTGATATGAAACTGCTTGCATCTATTTTATTATCCGCAAATAATTCAATGGCAGCCAAAATATCATCACGATCATGACCTAAACATCCTTTTAAAGTTACTTCCTTAGAATTTATCATGAAGATAGGAAATGTGATACTCCCTTTATGTATCCCCTCTAATAAAATTGTCCCACCTTTTTTAATAAAATTAACCGAATTTGATATCGTCTCTTCATTTCCTACACAATCAAAAATAAAAGTAGGCTCACCAAGCTTTTTTGTAATCTTTCTTATTTTTGCTCTGCTCGGGGGTATCGCATATGATGCGCCAATTTCTATTGCTTTATTTCTAAGGAACTCATGAGGTTCAACGACAGTAATATAATTTGGGTTCTTCTCAATCAACAATGCTTTTAAAAAACATAAACCAACATTTCCAGCGCCAATAACGAGAATTTTTTCACTTTTATCAATTTTAGATAATTTAAAAGCCTTCATGGCCAATGCGAACGTTTCAATCATAACAGCATCTTTTATTGAAATATTTTCAGGAACGTGAAATAAAGATCTCTTTGGTACTTTAACGTACTCCTGAAATCCACCGTCTTGAAACATTCCCATCCCTACCAGGTTACCCTCACTAACATCGAAAGACACATTAAAACATATAACCTTATCTCCTACTTTTGCTTCGGAGACGTTTTGTCCAACTTCTGCTACCTCTCCTGCTATTTCATGACCCATTACTAAAGGAACTTGATACATTTTATATTTGAAATTAGTTATATCACTCCCACAAATTCCACAGTAATGAACTTTAACTAATGCTTCATCTGGGCCAGGAATTGGTTTAGGATAATCTTCTCTATATACAATCTTCTGGATTTCTTCAAAAACCGCTGCTTTAATTTAATACTCAACTCATAAATATTTATATATTCTAATTTCTAAATCACAATCATATTTAATTTGTGAGAGGTACTTACTAGTTATAAATCTTTCTTTAGCATATAATGAGTAATCCAAAAAATAAAAATCACGATTAAATTGAGTTCTTAGTTTAGAATTTTCTATGTAACAAGAGCTTACGGGATAATTTTAAATCTAATCTGTCAAAAATCCATCTCTCACTTTTCTTAATTCCTTTTTTCTTTTAAAAGTAATTTTCTCGTGGATAATGGAAGGGTCACAATATTGTAAAAAATAATCAACAAACGCCCCGGTAACATCTTTAAATTCTATTGTTGTATAGGGGTGCCCATAAATCCATGGTCCTCTTACTTTTGAACGATCGAATTTTAACCGGATATTATATAAATGTAATTTTTTTCTTTGAGTAATTAGCGGAATCAATACTAAAAGAACAAATACAAAATTTCCAGCTATATTATATAAAGCGGCTCTATCAATTATTTGTGAAATAACAATCAATAAAAAAACAAAAAACAAAAATACAAAGAAAATAAGCTGATAAATTGGAACCGCCCTTTTTGCTTTAACTCTTACTAGGGCTTCAAACGGCATTTTCCCATAATCATACATTCCACTATCAATTGCCGATAATCGATTATATTGCAACTTCTTTAGCGCATTTCTATAATTTTTTGGATTTGCAGGATTTAATAAGAGTAAAAGCGCACATTTTACATCATTGACTCTGGAAGTCCTTATTTTATCACGTATAAAAATGTTCTTATTTGAAAGTATTAAAGCAGATTTTTTCCTACGTACGATGAAAAACCAAATTGTTAATTCAAAAAATACACAAATAATCCCGGCTATCGTAAAAAAATTCCCTAACACAATACCAGTTACTTCATTCGCTACTTCAATATTAGTAGGATCGATCGGTGGAACAAAACCGTTTATTATGCCATTAATAAACTCAGGAGGGTTAAAAAATAGGAGTTCTATAATATGAAATATGTAAAGTAGTAAATAAAAATAATAAATATAAAAAATGCCATTTGCCGTGATAATCCCCGTTTGAAACAACGGTATGATTAGAAACATGTAAAACAATATTAGTACCCCAGCTTTAGCTAATTTTGCTACGCTACGAAAACCTAAAATAAAATATATCATTATTGGAACAGAAAAAGCTCGAACCGTAGCATCGATAGGAGCTGTCATTCCATCTTCAAAAAAAAACACTATAACGGCATAGATTGAAACGTAAATGTATAATACAAGGAAATTATGAGATTTTTCGCGGACTGAGGTAACATATTTAGTTCTATGAGGCATCCATTCTGTAAAAAGGAACTGATCATCTGATTTGAGCTTTGGTATCTCATATTCACTATCAAGCCAGGAATATTCATAAGGTTCTTTAAAAATCCTTTTTATAATACTTCTAGATACGCGTTTTTTTGAAGGTTGAATCTCTCTAAATCCCTCATCTACCTTTCTCAGATACTCCTTTTCCAAGCTTAGGTCAGATTTATACCTATATAGATCTAATCCAATATTTATTATTCTAATTAATACATAAAGCCAGAAAAAAATATTAAGAATCAAACTTATTGAAAAAGTATATGTACTAAAAGCAACATCAATCTTAAATAGCCCTAATGGTGCGAATACCATAACTGCGACAATAAATGCCGCAATAATTTTAGCAAATTCAATGATAAGTCCAACAAACCAAGAAGCAATAAGTAAGAAAATGCATATATAGAAGAAAATCCTAAAAATCGAGAGAAATACTACTGATTCACCCATAATACCAATGGTGATTTTTTCTAATTCAGGTATTAAAGATGGATACCAATATAGAAAATCTTGAATCGCCAAATCAACAGTTAAAAACAAGACTGCTAAGGCTACATAAAGGAGGGTTAAGTAAAGTCCCTTAGTTTTATTAACTCTATAAAGGAGTTCTTTTAGAGCTTTCTTCATCTATAAATACACCTCCATAAACAGTTTTATAGCCCATATAAGATCGACTTTTACATTGAAATTGATAGGAAGAATTCCTAAATTTGCATAAACATCAAGAGAAAGCCAGAGACCTATGTCTAAAAATTCAGTTTTGAGGTATTCTATTATATGTTCATAAAAAAAGAACCCTCCAGCTATGATTGAATTATAGGTTGCATTCACTAACACGCGATATGTTGATTGAAGGATTCCCTGTACTAATGTGGCAACTTTAATACTCATTCCCAAACTTTCTCCTTTTGAGAGTGTAGTAGTAGCACTTTGAATTAAACGAATTGGTTCTCCATAAATTAAGTCAACCTCTACATTGACATTCGTAATTGGGAAAATACCCTCGTAACCGATATAAAAATAAACTAGATCATCCCATGAAGAAGGTAAAAGTTTGGGAATTTCCCACTTGAAAACAGATTCATAAATTGGATCAATAATTTCTCGCGGAACCGTATAATTTCGTAGAGCTGTCATTAAATCACTCAAATTTGCAATTGGATGTCCTAAAAAATTACTCAAAGGAGCAATTATAGTATTATTGATTAATACGTTTCCAAAAGCTTGAGTAACGTTAAGACCACTGCTTAAATCCAAAAGTGGTTCAATAAATGAATTTGCATACTCTTGCACTTCAGCAACAAGATCGTATACATCAAATTTACTCATGCTTGATACATTTGTTTGTGCATTAATACTCATGCTTGCCATCCTCGCTGGAAAGGGGATGGTTGGTTCCAACGAAAAGGTAACATTTTTCAAAGAATTAAAATAAGCATACTGATATAATATAGGTGTTATAAAAAGACCTATCCATACAACTATTTTAAGTAATCCAATCCTCTGTATTTTTTTTTTTCTTTTGAAAGCTTTTTCTTTTTGTAATTTCAATTTCCATCTTTCCATTTCCACTTTAGAGGGCTTGTTATTGTCGTTGCTCATTATTTTGGATTTCTTATCAATTTTTATACTATATTTTCTTTCTTTAATTAAATTAAATTGCTAAAATTAATTTAAGATAGGTATTCTTACACCGTAAGTATAATATAAATCTTTTTAGTCTAAAAATATGAATGACAAGAAAAAATTCTATTGTAGGCATTGTGACGAGGAAATAACAGCTCTACAAAAAAAGAATTATCGGGGATTATGTCCAGAGTGTGCGAGCTTAGTAGATACTAAAAAAACCTTAAAGTCCTCTTTTTTGAATGGATTAATTATAGTTCCACTGCTCGCTGTTGTGATGTGGTTTATGTTAAATTTTGCAGTGATAGGAGTTGAACTTATAACAAGTGGAGATTTCTTTTCGGAATGGGTTAATTTTTATCAGACTTACGATTTTCTCAAAGAACCCTTCGACATATTATATCATCCAATATTTTTTTCATTGATTTTATCATTATTCTCCTTTATTATAGTCGCACGTGGAATCCGTTTAAAAAAAAAACCTGATTATTACATCATATTTTTCATTGGATGGATAATTACACTGATAATTTATGTGTTTTTAGTCATTGTTCTTTTCTCTTAGACTTTCAAGTTAAGGAAAAGGAAGTTTATTTATTTTAATTCGTTTTTATAATCATAATTTAATTTTTAGATTTAGTCAAATCATGAGAGTAATTGCAATCAATAGTAGTCCAAAGATGGATAAAGGGAATATAGCTCTTATCCTTAATCCTTTCTTAGAAGGGATAAAAGACGCGGGAGCAGAAGTTAAACTTTTTTACACAAAGAAATTAAACATCAATCCTTGCCAAGGAGAATACTCCTGTTCTAGAAAAACTCCTGGAAAATGTTTTCAAAAAGATGATATGCAAATTTTATATCCGAAATTGCATAGTGCAGATGTTTGGATATTTGCAACTCCTCTCTATGTAAGTAATATGACCGGTCCGATGAAAACCGTAGTAGATCGCATACTTATTCCTATGGGAAAACCTCAGTTAGAACTACACGAAGGTCACTGTCATCACCCGTTACGAGAAGTCGTAGAAAATGGCAAAATAGTATTAATTTCAAATTGTGGTTATTGGGAATTAGATAACTTCGATTTATTAATTGATCAAATTAAAGCCTTGTGTATTCATGCTGAGAGAGAATATGCAGGGGCATTATTACGTCCTCACGGAGTTATAGTAAAATCAATGATAGCTCGAGGAGCAGATTTAAATGATATTTTTGAAGCCGCAAAAGAAGCAGGTAAACAACTCATTAATGATGGAAAAATGAATCCTGAAACATTAAAAATTGTTTGTCGTGAGCTTGTGCCCCTAGAGAGCTATATAGCACCCAGAGCATAATCGTTAATTGATGCGGTTTTAATAGTAAAAAAAGAAAAAAATTTGTAGATTGCTAATAATTTAGTTTTCTATTTTTTTTGTGTTAACTTGGCTATTATTATATGTGCTCCTAATCCTATAGCCCATCCCCCTAAGGCAATCGCACTCCAGAGAAATGCAGGCATAAATAATAGGTTAATGGTTACCAACAAAGGTATAGCACCTATATACGCTGCGATGTGAAGTATTGCTGTCCACATTAGAAAGCCTCTAATTTGTTTCAGCGCTACAATATACATAGCACCATGAACTAGTAACCCGATCAACCATCCGAATGCAATAATAGCCAACAAATCTAAAGCTTCTACAGTAATATAAACAGATAAGGCTGCTGCAAATCCAGTAGTTAAGGGAAATATAAGAATCAATCCGAGGATATAGGCAAATATGTGTGCTATGAAGGTAAACTGCCAAAACAGTACCCAATATGTCAGCCTTTGATACTTATATTCTTCAAGTCCTTCTCGAGATCGACTTTTAACTTTTTCAAGGGCACCTGGGTTTATAGAATCCCATTTTAGGGTAATTAAAACATGAATGCCTATAAAAAAAAGCCATAAAAGGACGGGAATATGCCACCAAAATATTGCTGAGGAGTCAATTGCAAGTCGAGAAAGTTGCTCCCAAAGACCTATGAAGATAAGTCCGACATACGCTATAAGGTGTAGAATCAAACCTTTCATTACTATCGATAATTTTTCGTTATAATTAAAAAGATAGTATGCAAATACATGTAAGCCAAGGAAAAGTCCCCATCCAATTGTAGTCTGAATAACGCTCTCGATAGTATAGCCGACGATTACCCAAATTTGAGATGCATATGATAGGACGGCAACTATTACAAAGTAGGTAAAATGCAATAATAATATTTCGATTCCTAAGAGTTTTGATGTTGCTAATTCTTTTAATCTTTGGTCTGAATAATCGGGGTATTTCCCATGGAGTTTTTCCTTTTGTTGTGCGAAACTTTTCTCCCATGTAAAAAACCCGAAAGCGTGGAAGCCAAATGCAACTCCCCATCCCCCTAGGGGCCAGAAAAACCATATTGAGTTAAACAGGTCCAATGTAGTAAGATTGAGAATCAACAGAAAAACATTTATACTAATATAAAACCACGCGTGAAAGATAAATAAAATTTTGAATCCAGATTGGGTTCTTAATTCTGAAAGATATTTTATCTTGTCATTGTACATTAGATATATCAAAGCATGAAATCCCAAAAAAAAACCCCAACCAAAGATTGGAAGGAAGGGTATAAAGTAAGTTGTTGGAAGTAGTGGCAAACTAACAGCCCAAATTAATACAAGTAGAAGATTTACAGCTACATAGACAAATAAGTGTAGTAAAAATAGAATCCTATGTGAGAATATTCTAATTAATCCAGAGGGTCTCTGATTTTCACTCAATTCTTTTCACTTTATTTTTTTTATTTGATTAGATTTACAAAAATATAAAAATGTTATTCCTAATAGGTTTTCTTTTATTTATAAACTTTTAACTTATTTGGGTTAATAAAAAGAAAAGGGTGCAAAATTTACACCTTTTTACAAAGTTTCAAATTATTTGTTGAGGAGTGCTTTCATTTTATCAAGAATATAATCTATTTCAGCATCAAATTTCTCACCTTGATTAAAAAATATGTTATTTACTTGGATTAATTGTGAAACTGCAAATTCAGGCGATTGATTAATTTGTTTTGCCATTTTAATAGCGATATCAAGAACTTCTCCTTTCTCAACTAGTTTATTTAGAATATTTAATCTGTATGCTTCTTCAGCAGTTAGAAAAGTTTCCCGTGTTCCTGTATTTAAAACAATTTCAAGAGCCTTACCTCGTCCTACAAGTGTCATATAAGGAAAAAATAATGGACATGCTCCAAATCTTATCTCAGGGTGCCCAAAAAGTGCTCCTTTTGAAGCAACACGTAAATGGCATATAACCGCAAGATCGAAGGCTCCAGCTAACGCATAACCGTTTACAGCGGCGATCATTAACTTGGGATATTCAAAAATGGTCTGGTGAAATAGATGATTTGAATCAACGAAGCTCTGATAATCTCTTTCTCCTTGAATCACAGCTTGAACTTCATCTCTATCAAAACCAGCAGAAAAAAAATCTTCTCCCCCATAGAAAATAATTGTTTTAATTCTTTTTTCCTCCTTTAGTAAAGATAAAGCGTCCAGAATTTCTGATCTCATAACTTCACTAAAAGCATTTTTCTTCTCTGGACGGTTAAATCTTATGATTGCCGCTTTACCTTTCCTCTCTATAATGATAAATTTGTAAGTTTGATTTTCTATTTTAATCACCTTTAAAGTTAAATAAGTATTAATTAAGATTTAGTTAGACGAACTTAAATTTCTTTTAGATTATAACACGAAAAATTTTAACAAGAAAAAATATACTATTCTCAAATTATTAAAGAATATAAGAGTGAAAATCAAATGTTTTCAATATGTACTGCTTATATTGAAGAGGGAAAATTAGAAGAAAATTTAAAAGAGTTCGCAGAATCAGAAAAAAAATTTACTAAAGAAATTGGCGTTATCTTTAGGAAATTCTTTCAGTGTAAAATTCAACCTCATATTATTTGGTCGGTAACAGAATGGGAAACGGAAGGGGCACATCATGACGCAGCACAATCAATAATGAAAACTAGAAGAGATGATAGATTTGCATCAATCGCGTTTGGTCCCGACCCCTACTTTGAAATATTTTGTAATGAGGAGGAACCATTTAAAGTAGGAAATTTCTCAAAAAATCATAATTATATTATAATTGTACATGGATTAATAAGTGAAACTGCAAGAGATAAATATTTAGAATTAAGGAAAACTCGTTTTGAGGAAGTTAAAGAAAAATTTCAATGGATTAGTGTTTACCATAATAAATATAATTCAAATGAATTTATGGTATTTATGGGGTTTGAGAGTGAGGAATATTTTAATAGCATTAGAAAAATTGATGACTTTTTTTTAGAGGAATATATATTTACAGGGCTTAGAAATCCCCTTGGGATGTCATACATAGCAAGTTATAATCAATTTATATGTAAACCAATTAACTTCTAAATGAGTGCCATGCGACCTCCGATATGTAGAATATGTGAAAAAAGAATGGAGGATATAAACGATGGTGGTTTAATATATTTCAAAAAACGTCAATCGGATATAGAATGGGAAAAAAATATGGAAGAAATTGGAGGAGTGGGGCACCCCCCATATGCTGAATGGTTCTGTAAAAATAATTATGAAAAGGCAAATGATCTAAGAGATCTAACCCTTAGAAATGCAATTAGATTATTAAAAACTGAATAATTCTTCTGTATTTTAACTAATTTTTTAAAATTGTAAAGGAAAAGAGTAAAAGGAAGGTAATTTCAATCACAAGTCAATATAAGTAGATAAAATAAAACATTTAATTCTATCAAGGGCGAAATCCAATTAAGATCGAATTAAATTCCTTTTATGAAAAACAATAAAAATTCTTTATATATTTAAATGCAACTTTGGCATCTGATATTTTAAAGCTAATAAATTAAATCAAACCTCATAATTTAAAGATCTTGAGTTTCAGACTGAATTTTTTCCCCGTTTATAATATTTAAATGAAACTGAAACCGAAGATAATGTTTAAATTAACCATATTCCATAAATGTTAAATAAATATGTGAAGAATAATATTTAAGAAGAAGTTTTTAATTTTATCAACAGATCCTTATGATTGTAGAAGATAAGTACTCTGTTTCAGATGATGAAGAAATAGACAATTTATATTCTTTATCTCCATCAAGTAAATTTTTATTATACTTATTGAAACAAATAGGACCGTTAAGTCAAATTGCGATTATAAAGAAAACTCTTCTCCCTAAACGTACTGTTGCATATGCATTAAAAAAGCTTCAAGAAAAGAATTTTGTAAAAAAAACTAAAGACAATGATGACAAACGTATAAGTATTTTTGAAGTATTGATTTGAACTTTTTATTTATTTTCATTAAGCCACCATTGAGCATGTACTTTTCCATCCTACTTGAAGCTATTCTAAACTTTAAGTAAGAAATATTTAATCAACAATAGCTATTGTTTCATTCTCTTCAAGTTCTTCCACTTTAATCCTCTCTAGGAAGTATGGATCTATTATTTTTGAGATTTGTTTAAAGTCGTAATGTTTTGCATCAATTGCTTTTAATCTGCAGACAGATGAGCACTTACCGCATCCCTTACAGAGTGCTGGATTAATAACGGCTTTTTTAATAGGTAAATTAACATCTTCATATGTTCTCTGCATATCAACGAGATCTATGGCGTTAAAAGCACAGACTTCTTCGCATCTCCCACAACCATTACATTTTTCGGGGTTAACGATTAAGTCCTTGAAAAAGCATTCAATTGAAAGTAGAGATGATAAGTATTCTAACTTTGTTGTAGATATTTGTTTCCTACTTAAAAATCTGCTTGCTCTTCCAGCAGCGCCTTGTGCTTGAGCTATTGAATCTTGTATATTCTTTGGAAACTCAGCGCTACCACAGATGAAAACTCCATTAGTCACAAAATCTAACGGTCTCAATTTCTCATGGGCTTCTGGAAAAAAGCCATTTTCATCCAAAGGAACACCTAACATTTCAGCAAGTTCTATTAAATTTGGGGAAGGAACTAAAGGAGTAGTTAATACAATGAGATCGGTTTCTTGATCAATTAAATTATTTAAATCATCACGTACTTGTATACGATACTTTTCGGGGGTCTTGGTGACCTTAGTGATTTCTGGAATATTATTTAAATTATACCTTAAGCATTTCGCAATTGTGTTCTGTTCATTAAAGATATCTTCGAATTCTGTTTTCACTGTATGAAGATCTCTGTAATACACAAGCATTTCTAGCTCAGGTTTTAATTCTTTTAAGATATTAATGTTTTTCAAAGCATTGTTGCAACACACGTTAGAACAGTATGGAAATCCATCCATTTGTCTTGAATTAACACATAAAATAGTTGTAATATGATAGATTTTATCAAGCCAAGATCGATCTTCATTTTTTAATTTTTGTTCTAACTCTAATAACGTTATTACATTCTGGTTCTCCTCATCATATTGGAATAACCTTTTTGGCTTAAATTCTTGACTACCTGTCGCAACAATTATAACTCCAATATTTAAACTGTGAAGATTTCCGTTGTTATCTCCGGTTTTGACTAAATAATTTCCAATACTTCCATTAATTTCTCTAACCTGGGAATGTAACAAAACATGAATGGTTTTACAGTCATAAACTTCTTTGATTATATTATTTATAAATTCAGACGCCTTTTGTTGGGTTGGAGTCAACTGGTAAATATCATTTAAAATTCCACCAAGTTTGTTCTCTTTTTCTACAATATATGCTTCAAAACCTTGCTTGCTTATATTGAGAGCAGCTGTCATTCCTGAAACCCCACCTCCTATAATCAAGGTAGTAGGTGTAATATTTATTATATTTTCTTTCGGTAATACATCAATTTCTCGTTCTTTAATTTGAGAATATTTAGCAGAGGATAATAAAGCAGCAATTTGCCCTGCAACCCCACTAGAATTAACAACTGTTTCAGAAATATTCATTGGGCCTTTACACAATCCAGATAAGAAGATTCCGTCTCTTGAAGATAAAGAATTGTTAAAGTAGGTTCTCTCTTTAAAAAAATTATAGTTATCTAATTCAATCCCTAAGATTTTGGCTAAATCTTTTGTACCACTAGAAGGAACCAATGGAGCAGAGAGCACTACTAAGTTTGCTCGAAACTTTTTTGACTCGCCTGTTTTTAAATCGTCGTAGCGGATAATTAAATCATTTGTATCTTGATCTTCTTCAATTTTGCTGATTTTAGAATGAATAAATTCAATTTCATAATCCTCGTGGGCATTTTTAGTATACTCATAGAAATTTTTCCCAAATACTCTGATATTGTGACGGAATACAGTTATCTCTGAATTTTCAGAGCTTATTTTTGTATTAACTGCGTTTTTCGTGGTATACATACAACAAACTCGAGAGCAATAGGGAGCATCTTCCTCTGACATAATACATGAGATAAATGCAATATTTTTAGGTTCTTGTTCATCACTAGGTCTTAAAATATGTCCTCCAAAAGGACCTGAGGAGCTTATAATTCTCTCGTATTCCAAAGCGTTGACAACATTTTTAAATTGATAACCCCATTTTGATGATAATTCCTCACCAAGCATTTCAAATCCAGTTGAAACCACAATTGCTCCTACATTTAATTCAATTTCGTCAGGTTCTTGTTCGAAATCAATGGCTCCTGCTTGACAAACCTTTTTACACACACCACAGACTTGTCTTTGTAGATATAAACACAAATCAGGATCAAGTAGATATACTGGTGGTGTAGCTTGTGGGAATGGCAAATATGCTGACTTTCTTTTTCCAAGATTCATATCAAACACATTAGGAACTTCTATTTTAGGACATTTTGCAGAACAATCTCCACATCCTCTACATATTGCCTCATCTACATAGCGTGGCTTTTTCAGAATTTTAATCTTGAAATCACCTACTTCTCCGGTAACTCCCTGAACTTCACTTAACGTCAGCAATTCAATATCTGGATTCCTATAAACTGCCACCATTTTAGGGGCAAGAACACACAAACTACAATCATTCGCAGGAAATAATTTATCAAACTGCGCCATTCTACCCCCGATTGAAGGTTCTTTTTCTATCAGATAAACTTTAAACCCTAATTCGGTCAAATCTAAAGAAGCTTGTATACCAGCTATGCCTCCTCCAATAACTAAAACAGAACCATTCATCATTTCAATTCTCCTTTTTATTTAAACTATTTTTTTAAAAATTGTGACAATTCTAAACTTATCAATATTGACAAGTCAGTTAAGTAATAAAAGAGCAACTAAATTTATATATATGTTTTGATTTCAAATTATTAAAATTCGACATAATTTATGGGGAAGTGATCTTTCTCTTTCATTAATCTAATTGAAGTTATGGGGAAGTGACATAAAATTACTTTTTAGTGTTGACTCCGTCTGCAATGAATGATACTAGTAATAATAACTAAAAAAGTGATCTTTATCAGAGAAAATGAGAATATCATCTTATTTAATTGGATGGTTTTGAATAATAATTATTAAAATGGTAGTTCTTAAATAGGACCTAATTCTATAATTTGATGTGTAAATTCTGTGATTAAATCAGCAAATCTTTTACCTTCAGAAGCGCTTATCCACTCGAGTTTAACACGTCTTCCATCGATACCTAATTGTTGAATAATAATACTATGTAATCTTTTAAACCGTTCTTCGGTATACTCATTTCCAGAGATGTAGTGACAATCACCTATGTGGCATCCAGAAATCAAGATTCCATCTGCCTTACTCTTTAAAGCTTTTATGATAAATGAGGGATCAACTCTTCCTGAGCACATTACACGCACTATTCTCATATTAGGAGGATATTGAAATCGAGAAACTCCCGCTAAATCGGCTCCAGCATAGGAGCACCAATTACAGCAGAAGACGAGTATCTCTGGATTGAAATCTTCTTCTATATCATTTTTCTTTGATTTTGACATTAGTCCCAACTTCTTTTTTAATTATATTTGTCTAAATACGTTTCAATCATGGATATAATTTGATCAAAATCGTAATGTTTTACTGCTATTGCTCCATTTGGACAGGTAGCAGCGCAAGTTCCACATCCTTTACACAGTGCAGGATGAATAAATGACTTTTTTACAACTAAGCTAACTTCTTCATAATCCTGTGAAGTTTCGATAAGTTCTATGGCGTTATAGGGACAAACCTCGACACACTTCCCACATCCAATGCACATTTCTGGATTTGATTCAGCTACAATTCCGGAAGTTGTTATTTGCTTCGCACTTAAAAATCTGCTTGCTCTTCCAGCGGCTCCATTTGCTTGAGCAATTGAATCTTGTATATTTTTAGGCCACTGTGCGCTTCCACATAGAAAAATTCCTTCCGTAGCAAAATCTAAAGGTCTCAATTTAACATGAGCTTCTAAAAAGAACCCATTTTTATCTAAAGGTACTTTTAGTTGTTTTGCTAATTCTACTAAATTATCTGCGGGAACTATTGGTGTTGAGAGCACAACCAAATCTGTATCAAACTCAATCGACTCTTGCAAATTTGTATCAAATACTTTTATTTCATATTTTTCGGGGTTACTACTTTTCTTAGTAACTTCTGGAATACTATCCAAATCATATCTCAAAAACATTGCATCTTTTCTCCTATTACGATAATATTCCTCGTATTTCTTTTTGGCCATTTGAAGATCTCTGTAAAGAACAATTATTTCAAGTTCAGGTTTCAGTTCTCTTAAAAAACTTATATTTTTAATGGCATTCCCGCAGCAGGTGTTGGAACAGTAGGTTAAACCTTTCCCTTCTTTTTGCCGTGCATTCACACATAAAATTGTAGTTATTCGATTAATGTTCTCAAGCCAAGTTTTTGCTCCATTCTTTAATTTTTGTTCTAATTCTAATTGAGTTATTACATTTTTATTCTTG
>LAZR01001641.1_pt1 | contig 13925 bp, 18 predicted proteins | sample 329461 | NCBI WGS metagenome assembly LAZR01 (sample SAMN03002196, study PRJNA259156) | marine sediment metagenome | biome: sea floor; feature: Hydrothermal impacted sediments; material: marine sediment; isolation source: Loki non-amplified sample from Loki's castle hydrothermal vent sediment ...
CTGCCATTCTGGCAGTGCGAGAAACCTACCTGATCGCACCCAAAGCCCGATAACTCGTTCCCATGGCATGGCCCCCCGGCTGTAGACTGCCATAATGGCAGGGCGAGAATGAGAGGCTGCCATAATGGCAGTGAGTGATATCACACAGGGGAGGGTGAGGGCACGTATGATGATGCCAAAACGCCACATCAAATGATGCCCAAACGCCACGTATCGTTACAACCGGAACGAGGGGGCGGGGGGTGCGAGTCCGATAACCAGGCCCCCCGTCGGCCCCCAGGGCCAGGCCAGGGTAGGGGAATGACACCTCACGTACTAAAGTGGTCCTTACGCGATTCTGATAGACTTAAAGTACCGCTTTCTTACCGATAGCCCCTCTTATGGGAACGAGTAGCCGGTTTTCCGACCTAATCAGGTCATATAAGGTAAGTATACTCTATAAGATGGTCGAATCTTAATTTCCTTATTTAAGCCCTTGACTTTCGGCCCCCGACGTGCTATAATGTGACATGAAGAAACAAGAACCCTCGAAGCCGGATCACGAGGAACCCTGTCCTCACTGCGGCTACTGCCCCGCCTGTGGTCACGTACCCAGCAGAATGCCCTACCTTCCGCCTATGCTTCCGAGACCAATTTCAGCCTGGCCTGAACGCTTCTCCTGGGACTCATATCCTAATTCGATCCGAATACCTCAAATAAATTCTTGACTTTCGCCCTCCCGGCTGCTATAATACAGATGGCGGAGGGAAGCCCCTTTGTTCCTTCTCATGGAGAAGGGAGTCGCGTGCAACGAGGGGCGTCTCATCCGCCTTCAAGGTCTGGAGCACTGACCGAGGGTTTGGGCTTGTCCCGATCGCCTACGACCGTCAGCCCATCCAGGCTTTATCGGGGGTGTGGTGTAATGGACAAGCACTATAGCCTTCCAAGCTGTTAGTCAGGGTTCGAATCCCTGTACCCCCTTTGGTTATTTTAAGGAGGAGACGACTATGAGAAAGATGACGGTAAGAGAAGAGGAGTTGGGGAAAATTCTACAGATGATCGGCGACTTCAACATAAAGCTAGGTTTAGAGGAGCAAATGAAGGTGCAGATTCATATACATATTGACCTCCGTAATACTTCTAAGGAGAAATGAAGATGAAGACAATGCTGCGACACAAGATTGGTATTGGGTTACTAATTCTGGGACACGTTGTTTGTATGACAATCTTCGCCATAGGACTAACAGGTTGTAGCCTGAACGAAGACTTGGTCGTAGAACAGTTCTGTTCATACTATCCCGAGGTGTGCCAGTATATTGACTTTGAATAGAGACTATGAAGAAGCTCATTATACTGGGATTGTTCCTTCCATTTATAGTAGGGTGCCTGCTTACTCTACCGGACGGGAGCGGTGTTCGGATGACTCTGAATCATGTGTCCAAGGCAGAGATGCCCGAAGAGGTGGCTCCGATACGAGATCAGGTTGAGGAGACAGTATTGGATTTGGAGGGAGTAGTGATGGGTCTTCTTAGTCCGGTGGCGGGAGCCCTTCTTTACCAGTATGGGTTTCGTCCACTGAGGCGTCGAAGAGAACAGAAGAAGGCGTAGACGTGCATCGAATTGTTGGGATGGGGATTCTCGTCTTCCTAACTGGGTGTGCTACAGGAAATAACGCTTCTATTCAGCCACCTGTTGACCACACCCAATTGATTCGGGCAGAGATTATTAAGTTCTACCACGACCTGGAAAGGTTTGGTCGTCTTCTTCGACCTGTTAGACCTCGCTCCCAGAAGATTCGTGAGCTTGACCCCAACACTCTTGAAGAAATTGAGAGGCCGGAACCCGAGACGAAGGAACTGATACAGAGGTTGAATAAGCTGCTACAGGACCCTAAGTTCAAAGAGGGATGGAAAGATGAAGCCATTATTGATACATGGAACGGTCCATTTGGGACGTTTAGTTCTTAGCTTCCATTCCCGATGGAGATGGGATTACGGAACTACTTCAACGCGGAAGGGACAGAAGGGTTGGTATCGAAACTTCGGTTTCTTCTATATTGAAGTAGAACCTAAAGGCTTCTGGGTAGAGTGATATGGCAGGATTCTTAGCACCTATGTCTGGGCTGGCTCTAGGAGGACTAGGGAATCTCGTTTCGCAGAGACGGTCGGGTAGGGCTTTGGGGAGGGCGACGGCTGAGGCCTCAGCACAGATGCCTTCGGAGACGGGACTGGCGACGGCTACAAGTTCGGGGAGTTTGGGAACTGCTGCTCAAGGAGGAAGAAAAAGAAGGAAGACGAAAGAGGGAGCACCTCCTTCAATCACGGATCAAATAAACTTGTCTAATAAGCAGTTCCAGCAGCAGCAACAGATTCAGGCTATTAAACCTGCTACAGGACCGGTTCAACAGAATCAAGGGGTGGACAGCCCAACCCCCGCTCCGGGGGAAAGTATGGGGTTAAGGGAACGGCTGATGAGACGACGTAAACAAGGACAACAGGCGGGCATGGCAACCGCAGCCCTCAGATAGGAGATTCGGTATGGCAAAAAACACTCTCTCACAAGACACATTAGACGAAGAAGAAAGAAGGAAGAAAGAGAAAGCCGCCAAGGAGGCTAAGAAGAAAAAAACGGCAACCAGTATCTTAGGGGGGATAGGTACTGTAATGGCAGGTCCTGTTGGGGGAGCAGCTATTACGGCAGGAGCCGGTGCTGTTGATGCTAACCGAGCGGATAAGGCTACCGATCCAAATCGTCCCAAGCGTCGTCGTCTTACAGCGGCATTGGATGCTGCTAAAGATAGAAAGAAGACAAAGGAACAAGCACTGGCGACATTAAGCCAGGCCGTATTTGACTGGTCAAATTCAATTAGGTAGTTGAAGCAATTATCGGGGAGGAAGTTAACCGTGGACGAAAGCGGAAGGCTAAGAAGAAGAAGTTACAGAATGGGACCCAACGGAAGAACAGAGTTCGTTCCTTATGCGACTATGTTCAAGATTGAAGACCGTCCCAATTCTGATATTGCCATTGATCCTAATCCGAGAGAGTTAAGGTGTGTTAGTTGCTACCACTCTTTGAAGTGGAACATTTATAGGCTCGCTCCTAGTATATTCGATACTAGGTGTCCCGACTGTAAGGTAGCGGCTTGTGACTTTTGGAAGGATAAACCGCACTTAGCAGTGCCCAAGGAGTAGACTAGAATGCCCAGGGTTCCTAGTATAGTTATTGTTAAGAATCCAGATGGGTCATCTTCTTCCGAACGAACAACTTCGGTAAGCCATGCAGCTTTGAACAAGGGACGGGAAACTTTGATCCCGACTCTCATTGGAGGGAAGCAGTTTTCGGTCCCGGACGCTACCAGGTTTGCTGTCGAGTCAGGGTTAGAGTTTCCGCAGTTCGGAAGCCCGAAAGAGGCCACAGCTTTTGCAGTAGAGAGGTCACGAACCGGTGGAGCTACAAAACATGGATTCCTTGGAAAGGTAAGACAGATGCCTAAATCTAGAACTGAAGATGGGAACGAGTCTAGAGCTAGTAGAAATGTGGGACTTGGAAGAGAGGGACGACTACGTATGCTTGCTGCGGTAAGAAAAACGGCGGAGGATGCTTTGAAGGCAGATAAAGCAGTTGGTAAAGGAAGCAAGCCTCTGTCGGTTAAGGAGCGGGGTCGGCACCAAGCAGCATTGAAGGCTACAGGTAGACTTGAGGAGAGGTTGAGGAATCCTTCGAGGGGTAAAAAGTCCAAGCCAAAGACAAAGAAGAAAGCGGGAGGTAAGACGGCTGCCCAACGACGGAAGCCTTTTGAGACGGCTACTGGTACGGGGGTGTTGAAAAGTCGCTTGGAAGGTCTCAGTGCACTCATCACACCAGGAAAGAAAAAAGAGTAAGTGGAGAGCTTACGTTTTGGAGTCACCAAATGGCTACAGAGGAAAAAGGTATTCAATCTATGTCGGTCCTGAGCCCGTGGAAGAGGTACAAGAGGAGAGCGGACAACGTGGCAGTAAGTGCCCGTCTAGTACAGAGGGAGGGCACGAAGTTGCTGGAGGTGAAGGAATCTAGAATATCCGACTTCACCTGTCCCGAATGTAAGTATCTATTGACACAGCGGGATACAGGAGCCTTCCCAAACTTCTTCTTGGAACCCAGAATTTTTCATGAGGCCCATAAACTGGTTGACCCCGAGCCTTGAAGATGCTATAATCACTACAGCAGCAGCAACTTCGCGGCTGTAGAAGGAGGAGACTATGAAGCATCGGTCGAGGTACCTGAAAATTCAGGAGTTCGTGAGGAGGGCGAGAAAACGAGCACGGAGGAAGGGATGCGAGAATTGTGGGAAGTTCAAGGAGGTGGGTCTTCGGGGGACGCCAAGATTGTTTGAGATGGCTCGAGGCGGAGCAACTCTGTCCGCAATCAAGCATAACATACGGGCTCGGGGTTGGTACTGTCGAAAGTGCGTTGGTAAGATGGACGGCCCAACAGCAGCAGCAACTCTTAGGGACCAGTTCCCCCCCACCCTCGAAGGGGAACGAGAATACCGAAAGCATTGTTGGGAGAAGGATAAGGCTAGGTACATGGAAAAGGGTTGGAATGTACTTTGGCATGATGACGGGTTCTATAGCCCAGTCCTGCCCCCTGCCGGGGCCTCACCAGCGGCCCGGTAAGTATTACTATTACTCTATAGTAATATTAAATTTTTTACTATAGGGGCGGGCGTTTTCGTTGTTGCTGCTGCTGCTGTAGTAAAACGGGAGGTTGAACGAAGGATGCAGCCCCACCGGATTAAATTAGGTGCAAGTGTAATTATGGTCTCCGTGGACGGGATCGCAGCGGATTGGGGAATAAAGGACCATAGCGTCACCCGGTTCTGTGCGAAGTTCGGGTTGCCCATCATCACACCAGAGGCCGGTGGGATGGCCTACGTTAGCCTGTACGCTCTTGAATCTGCTTTCTTCGCCGCTGGGCTTCCGGAAGCCTTTAAGGGCTCACAGGAGCTTATATCGGCTCACATGGAACTTGCTGGGGTGATCTACGGTTACACCACCGCCAAGATGATTCGGGAACGAGTCCTCGCTATTGCCAAAGGGTTGAGGAAGGGACCGCCAACTCGGGTGGGTAAACGTCCGGGAACTTGACTTTGGGCGAGAAACTTGCTATAATTAAGACGGAGAACCACGCTATTGTAGCGGGCGGGGAGGGCCTGACCGGGTTCTTCCTGCCGGGTGAGCTAGACACTGCCTTCCGCGAGAATAACTGGAACGTGGCTGAGATGGTGGAGGTCTTGACCAGCATCATCCGTGACACGTCAGTCCGACACACAGAGAAAAGAGACGGGTCGATCGTCGAGGAGCCGGTCACAACGGCTCGCGAACGCATGGCAGCTATATCCATGCTGGACAAAAAGGCAAAAGAGGGGTTGATCCTAGGCGGACTGATCGTCAAAGATCGCCTGACCGCCCGGAAAACAACCGAAGACGGTACCGAGATGGAGTACAACGCCGAAGGGATGCGGCTAGTCAAAGAGGGGAGTTCCAGGTTAAAATCCACCCTTGCTTTATTGGAAGATGCTTCCAAGGCAGGGGGCGACGAAGTTATAGATGTGGAGGTTTCGGGTGGCGACAAACGAGGAAATGCGAAATTACGAAAGCGGGATGAAGGAGGGGATGGGTCTAATCGGAGAGGATCAAGCAAACGGTCCCTACTCCCAAGACAACCCCGAGGCTCTGATTCCGATAGTGGACCAGGGGGGTCAGGAGCAGATGGTGGACCCGACTGCCATAGCAGCGGAGGGGATGGCCTTTTCAAGCCGCTACATGACGTCGAACGGTCCGACGCGAGCGACACACATAGGCAAGGCCCGGACGATGACGAAGGGCCAATTAAGGGAGCAGAGGATGAACGAGGATCAGGGATACCCGTCCAGTCTGGACGAAGCAGGAAGGATCAAGGAGTTGGAGGGCAAAGTGACGAACATCGAGACGGGGATCAGCCAAATCCTGTCGCACCTACACGGGAAGGAAACCCAACCGGCACAGCCGAATCCTCCCTTGACCGTCTCAAGCGAATGGAGAGAGCCAGAGAGCAGGCAGCTAAGGCTGCGGCAGGTTACCTTGAAAGACGGGCGAAAAATCAGCGTGCCCGTCACAGCGGCGGTTCCAATGAGCCTCGGTCCGGCGACGGACCAGACCCAACCCCCGGCTCAGGATGAGGACACAGACGGCTGGGACGATCCGATTGCCGTCGTGCCCGAGCAAGATGAACCGTCAAACGACTTCAAGAGAGATGAGGCGGCGATGAAGACTGTTCGGGTGCAGCAGTTGGTCCAGGACGTGAATGCGTTCATGCAGACCAATGATGTCCACCGTTTCTGGAGACGGCACTTGAGCCAAAACCTCCATCGGCATGTAGGCTACAACGGGTGGCCGAAGGAACTTCAAACAGAGTTCGACACTCGGTTCAAAGGGTTTCTCCAGGACCCCCAGTTCGTAACTTCCATCTGTCGTAAGGTCCTTAGCATGGAACTGGGACATGCCCTCGGAGTAAAGTGGGTCGTGTCGTTTCTGGTGGCGTCGGCTGGCTTCACGGCGTTTACCCTTGTCGGCCTGGACGGATAAGGGACATGGAAACAAAAGTAAAACATCGGCGGACAAAACTCTCTTGGTGCGGTTCTTTTTGGTGTAGTCGAATAAAGAGGACCTTTCGTACTCTGCGGGAGTTGGTTTTCATGGTCCACATTTTTGAGGACGGGGCTTATTTGATACGTTTAGGCCCTGTCTCCTTTGCTTGGAATCTGTGACTCGTTCCCACTACATGGGCTTGGTGTTTGAATGCAAAGCGTCGTATTTCCTAGATCATCCCCCTACTGGCCGCTTCCAGGAGACTATTGGACCCTTACAGATAAGGGTCAGCGGTTGGCTCGGGTTAATGCTGCTGGGCTTTCTGGAACACCAGAGTTGGAGGTGGCTGGGTGGTCGTATTTTCGTAATACCTACCTCGTCCCTCGGGGGCCTGCGTGGTATAGGACGGGGTTTTCGCTAAGCCCCCCTTCACATTTCCAATGGGTAAAGGATTGGCACGCCCATGATATGCTGGTCCATGTGGCCCCTCGTGGTACATGCAAGACGACGGTGAATCTGGAGGACATTCTCCGAAAGCTGATAACCACTTCTTATTGGGAGTGTGCTCTATTTCTATCTACGCAGGCGTTTTGTGGCGATCGACTTGGCCGTCTCATGGCTGAGATTGAGAACAACGAGCTTATCCTAAACGACTTTGGGAACTTGAAGTCGAAGCGGGGATCGGGGGTGTGGAACCGTGGATCGAGAATGGACCTGTCCAACGGGTCTTCCTGTAGGGCAATACCTATCACAGGAGCCTCTCTTGGTGTCCGACCTTCTGGACTTATCGTTCTTGATGATGTGGAGAAGTCGGACGACCTGGTGCAAACTCCGAGTGACTTGCGAGAGAACTTTGAGAAGTTCTTTTTCAATGCCGTTTACCCGATGGCTAGGTCCCCTGGATTTTCGATCCCTATTAGAATTATCGGGACGTTGTACAACAGACGCATGTTCATCTATTGGCTCTACACGACTGCTGATTCGCGTATTAAGGAGTTCTGGAACCGTACGCTGATGAACGTAGTGGACATGAACTGGAACGTCATGGACGCTAAGTGGCAGGCTGAGGAGAAGCGGCGTCTTGGCGTTGCACCTTATAATGCCCAGTACATGAACGATCCTGGCACTTCTGCCGACCGGGTATTGACAATTCACCCGGAGCTAAATACTTACTGGTTGGAGGATGTAGATGATGCGGCTTATAACGACCCTCTCAACAGTCGTGCGATTTGTGTTACGCACTGTCTCAAGGGTATGCGGAAGACAGAAGACGGAGAAGAACTCCCGGTGCCTATTATGCAACATCGAGAGTGGAGCAGTGTTGTGTCCGGAATGCGTCGTTTCATCACGGTTGACTCATCTAGAACGACAACGCCGACGAGCGACTTCTCAGTCGTCCACGTAATGGGGTTTGAGAATAGTCATGAGCATCGAGATACTTTGTACTCGCTAGACATCTGGGTTGGACGGGTGAGACCGGAGGAACTCTTACGACAGTTGTACCGCTTGGCTATCAAGTGGTGCGTCCCTTTGGTTGGTGTGGAGGCATACCCGATTTTGGCCGAATTCTACGAGCGGGTACGAGATAACCTACCGTCTATGTATCCGTCCAATACGCCTATTCCTCGGGTAATCCCGTTGAAGTTCCCTCCGAAGATGGCGAAGGAGGATAAAATTATGCAGATGGAGTGGCGGTTTCGCCACTTCCGAGTGAAGTTGCCAGTGGACCGTCGAGAGGAGCCTGGCTTTGCACGTCTGTTCTACGAGATTGAGAACTTCACTGAGGATATGGCCCTTCTCGATCATGATGATTCTATTGACAGCCTGGCTATGCACCAAGCAATCGGGAAGCAGCATAAAGGTGCTGCACCGGATATCTACAAGCCGGTGAACCTCATAGAAGAAATGAGGAAAGGTGAAACAGAGTTTCTAGGCGTCCCGCTTATGTCGGGCCTGAACGCGGCTGACTTGACGGATGACGATCTTCACACTCTGTTGAATAATCGGTACGATGAGGCTGAGGACGAGCATGGTCCCAGTGAGGAATGGTGGATGGACTCTGTCAACAAGTCGAGACAGTGGATACATTAGGAGGAGATCATGGGTTGGAAAAATAACTTGGAACATATATCCTGGGCGGTGCAGCGTATCGAGAAATTGCTTCGGGTGTTACAGGGACAAACTGCGGTTAACAGTAAGAGGATCGAGGCAATGAAGGTCCTGTTAGACCAGCAGATCAAGAACCAGAGCCGGGCTGCGGACCGGATGGGGGACCGCCTAATCGAGATGGCGATGGTCAATCAGGGAGGATCGAGAGAGGCAGCGAGTCATCGACGAACCCTCGATGAAAAGCCAGTAGAAGAGGCGGACCTCTGGCAAGACAATCCCGAAACTCAATGGCCCCCACCAAATTGTGATGCTATAATCATGCCGTAGGAGATAGTAATGGCAAGACTTGCCCTTCCTAAGAAAGAAAATGAACTCGTTGACGCTTTAGACGCTGAGTTGATCCCGGCAGAGCAAGAGGCGAATGTTCATGTTATCACGCACAAGATTATAGACTTTTACCTTGGGGGAGGAAGACAATTTAAGATTTTGGATCGTTTTGGGGCTAGTCTGTCTGTTGCGTTCGAGAATGCTAAAGGCGAGTTGGAGTTGCGGTATGAGGAGATTAGCCGCCTATACCTGTCCGAAATGGGCCGGTATATGAAAATGGAGATCAACCCCGTCGCTGGGAAGAAAGGCGAATCCCTTGATGCTTTACGAAAGGCGGCAATCGGTTCGGCTACGTTAGGTGCTTTATCGGCTCCACTACCATTAGAGAGCATCAAGAGGCAAACTATCATTCCGTTCCTCAAACACGGGACTGTAGGGCTGAACCACATAGAGACTGGCATGTCCGACATGCCGGATCAAATCGAAGTTGTTCCTGCTCGTCAGCTACGCGGCATCCCTTCATGGGTCGATGGAACCGGCAATTTAATGGGCATTGCTCGTAAGCGATGGGTCCCGATTCGCTGGTTGTCCGATCGTATGAAAAGTGTGTTCGACAAAAGGATTGATCTTAAGCATCCCGAAGGTCGGATGGATGCTCGGGACGTACCGTGGGGTGGTGGACCACCGGATTACCATGATCGGGATTCCTCTACTTATGGAGCAGCAAGTTCCTGGACGCCAAAGACCGATTCTATCGGGACCCAGATTTCTAAGGGTGGTGGCGGTGGCTATTATGACCGACCCGGTCCTAGAAAGGATGGGCGGCTTTATGTTCCGTTGGAGGAAGTATACATCTACGACGATACACAACAGTTTGTTGCTCGCTTCATCGTCAAGGTCGGAAAGACGATCCTTATTGACGAGAACTTCGAGGAGCAAGGGACGAGGGTTCTTTGTCCGCTCCACGTCGCTAGGCATACTGACATTGGTAAGATGTTCGCACGGGGTTTCATTGCTCCGCTTATGCCGATGAACGATCAGATTGAAAAGATGCTCCAGAGCTTGTTCAAGAACATCCAGGAACTGGATATGTTCGGCACCTTGTTCATTCCGGGAGCGTCGGGAATTGATATCAAGAGGTGGAAAACCGGACCCCGACCGAAGGCTGAAAAGTTTGAGCCTGACCCATTGAACCCGGACCTCAAGCCCTTTACGATTACGCCGGTGAACACGGGCCTCATGCCTGCCAAGTTGATAGACATTGCGGGGGGCTTACTACAAAAACTGTCGGGTCAAGGCCCGGCCTTTCAAGGACAAACAAGTGGACGCATCGACTCTGCTGCCGGTCTGGGTTTTCTTTTCAACACTGGTAACATTAGCCTTGGCCTTCCTAGTCATGGTCTTGCTGATGCATTCTCTGGGGTTTACTCCCGGATGCTCCAGGTGGCTAAGGAGCGTATGTCACCGGGTGAAACCGTCAAACTGGCGACGATAGACGATGCGATTGCTGGCGTCATTATTGACCCGCAAACAGGTGACATGAGGTTGGCAGAGAATCCCATCCCGCAGCCGTGGGAGATCAAGGTTGATATTAAGGACCGCCAGCCCAGAGATCGGGAAATTCGGAAACAGGAGTTGAAGGAACTGTTCACGATGCAGCTTGTAGACCCGACACGGTTTTGGATCACCGTTATGGAGGAGAACCTAGACATGCCCGGTGCTCCCCGTGAATTGTGGGAGACATGGCGTAAGTGTACATGGCAGATCATCACACTGTTCCGAGACGGTATCACGCCTGGTAACTTGGATATTGGAGAGCATACTCAATCCCCCGACATACAATTGATAAAGTTAGCGGAATTCATGAACAAGATCGAATACAGTCTTGCCAGCGAAGCTGTCCGCAAGGTGTTCGAGGTTTGGAAGATGGACCTCGAAATTCTTGCAGGTCAGCGTTTCCCGTCCGAGTTGCCGCCTCCAGAAGAAGTGGCGGCGATGGAAGCAGCCGGTGCTCAACAACGACCCGGCAACCAACAAATGGGCATCCCGCCTGGAATGTTGCCATCGGGACCCCTTGCGTAGAGGAGGAAAGTTTAGATGATAAAGGCTACTGCGACTGTAGCAAAGCGTGATGGTGAGTGGGAGGGAGAAAAGTTCCAAGCGATTCACATTGACATTCCAAATAACGTGAAGACATCGGCTTTTGTCCTCCAGGACAAATGGGACCAATTCTCTTTAGAGGAAAAGAAACAAGCCCTCAAGCGTTTAGAGGGATCATTGGAAAGTGCCATTATGACGTGGATTTCAGAGTGGTACAAGAGTATAGGTTCATTCTAAAGGAGCATGTAATGCCAGAACCCACCAGCCAAGGCGGTGAAGGTAGACCCCAACACCCATCGGACGACCTGACGCTAAACATTCCGCAGGATCAAGTTCCTGCGGCTATTGCCAACGCACCCCACCCGGATCAGAAGGTGACATATCCGGTTACTATCAACGGGAGACAGGAACAGTGGACAATGGATAAGCTGGTCGCTGAGGCCCAGACCGGTGCTGCCGGTCGAGAGAAGTTTCAGGAAGCAGCTGAGGTCCGAAAAGAGTCTGCCAAGGCTCTTGCCGTCCAAGAAGACATGAAGATGGTATTCGAGGACGGCGATATTGACGCCTTCCGTCGCATTGGAGCCCAGTACGGCGTCCCCGGCGACGAGGTCGAAAGAATAGCGGCACGAGCTTTCGGCTCCGACGAAGACGACGATGATGAGGACGTTGTAAACTCCTACTTGAAAGAGGAGGCCGCAGGCATCAGGACTCGTTCCCATAGAGAAGAGCCTGTGGATTATTCCAAGCTCTCGCCGGATGTACAGCGGGTACTCCGAGAGGCCGAGAAAACGAGAATTGACAGAATTGTTGGGAATGCACTTGACAAGGACGAAAAGATCGCCTATAATATGAATGCCCAGACTCCCGAGGGGAAACGGGCAATCCGTGACTACGTGGATGAGAAAATTCAAGGACGACTTGGCTCGTTCAACGGCGACTTCGGAGATGGGAGCCGTATCCTTGCGGAGGTCCTGCCTGAAATCAGGTCCCACCTGCAAGCTCTCGGTACCCCAGGCCAACGGACCCGCACGGGTCTAGGCCCTGCTCCGGGCGGCGGTGATACAGAAGTCTACCCCACCAAACTTCCTGACCACGTTCCTTCTACTGAGGGTGATGCCTTCGAGCAGCACATCTTGGATACGATGGCTTTTCATCAAAACCAAGCTGAGCGAGGTAAATCCTAGTAGAAATGGGCCGCAGGAGTCCAGATCAATCCAAGTCCTGCGTCAGAAGTTGTTTGTAGTAACAGCAGGAAAAAAAAGATGGCAACAATTACTGATGCCGTAGCTAACACCCTAGAGGCGAAAATCGTTCCTACGATCTTTGAGTCTCTATGGGACCTTGATCCTGTCTATCCTATGATTCGTCGGTCCAGCATGAAGGTCGTGCGGAACACCGGCATTGGAAAGGGATGGAAGGTACTGAAAACTTGGGTTACCGGTGTGGCCGGTGGTGCCAAGTTCCAGAGTGTGGCGGGAGGCAATACGCTTTCCGGGCCACTTGGGTTCAATATGTACGACACCCCACAGTCTTTTCAGGCTGTGGATGAGGTTACGGCCCCGGCGTTTATTCAGTCAAACGTCACGCTTATCGAGCATCGTGGGAACTTCTACCTTCCTCACCAGATTCTGCGTGCGGATCGGTTGAATGCGTCCATTGGTTCGGTGGTTGCTCAAAACCTTAAAGGTGTAGCAGACCTCCTCGCTCAGCAGGAGGCAGGGATTTTCTACAGTTCCTCGTCCAGTACGGGTGAACTGGCGGACATCGGCGATGCTTCGAGCAACGTGGCGAACAAGACCAGTCCGGCTGCGGACACGGCAGTTATGGTCTTCGACCTTTCGGGAACGGATGCGTCGGGTCGTGTACACCGATTTCGTTCCGGAATGATGGTGGACTTGTATGACTCGACTGGAACTACGAAGCGAAACGCGGGGTACTTCCTCGTGGTTGACAACGTGGACCCACTCGATAACAAGATTCACGTTCGTCGTGTAGACGGTGGTACGTTCCAGGTTGATACTGTCCTTGGCGGTGGCGTGAGCTACGACACCAACGGCGATAATGACATCTTTGTCATTAAGGATTCAGTCAACCAGGCCCCAAAGGGTCTGGAGTCCTGGATCGTTAGTGGTAGTGGTTCCAACACGTCGTTCTACGGGATCGACGTTCGGAACTACTCTCAGTTCCGTTCTTACGTTCCGTCCGCTTTGAATGCGGCTCTGACCGAGAACCTCTTGAACCGGCACTTCGCCAAGTTCTTCGAGTCGTTCCCTGGTCAGAAGATCGACACTATGCTGACCACGATGGGCGTTCTGATCGGCTTCATTGACAACCTCGACAGCTACAATACGGCTGTTGCGTCCCAGCCGGGTCGCTTCCGTTACGACCGTAACGGGATGCCGCTTACGGTTGAGGCGGGTTGGGAAGCCTTCCGGTACCGCTTTGCTTCGCGGTCGGTCGAAATCTTCACTTCCACTTATGCGAATAGTGGTACCGCCTACTGCGGCAAGATTCGCGGCGGTGGACTGACCCGCTACGTCCCGCCGCCCATTCCAGGTGCGAAGGTCGATTCGCGGTTCGGTACAGAAGTGGAGTTCGTCGCTCCTCTTGGTGGGACCGGCGGAATGTCGGGAATCTTCAAGCACGCTCACGGGACCACAGGTGCGACGACTGACTTTGTCGAAGCTCCGTTTGTTCGTCAGTGGAACGTGATGCCGGGTTCGCAGTCCAAGAACTGGATGAAGATGACCGGTATTACTGAGGTGCTCGGTTAAAACGACTCCCCTGACTTCGGTCAGGTTG
>LAZR01001642.1_pt1 | contig 13922 bp, 11 predicted proteins | sample 329461 | NCBI WGS metagenome assembly LAZR01 (sample SAMN03002196, study PRJNA259156) | marine sediment metagenome | biome: sea floor; feature: Hydrothermal impacted sediments; material: marine sediment; isolation source: Loki non-amplified sample from Loki's castle hydrothermal vent sediment ...
CTGCTATTGCTCTGTCGATTGCCGTGCCTGTGGGCCTGTTGTCGGCGGTGTATCTTTCCGAGTATGCCAGCCGGCCGGTGCGCGCGGTGGTCAAGCCCTTGCTGGAAATGCTGGCGGGCGTACCTACCGTTGTTTACGGCTTTTTTGCGGCGCTCACGGTGGCGCCGTTCATTCGTGACCTGGCCGTGGCGATCGGCCTTGAAGCCTCCTCCCAGAGCGCGTTGGCGGCGGGGCTGGTGATGGGCATCATGATTATCCCGTTTGTTTCGTCGCTGTCTGACGATGTGATCAACGCGGTTCCACGAACCCTTCGCGATGGCTCTCTGGCCATGGGCGCGACCCAGTCTGAAACCATGAAGAACGTGATTTTTCCGGCGGCGCTGCCCGGCATCATGGGCGGTATCCTGCTGGCGGCCTCCCGGGCGATCGGTGAAACCATGATTGTTGTCATGGCCGCCGGGCTGGCCGCAAACCTGACCGCCAATCCCTTGGATTCGGTGACCACCGTGACGGTTCAGATCGTGACTCTATTGACCGGTGATCAGGAATTCGACAGTGCCAAAACTCTGGCCGCCTTCGCACTGGGCATGATGCTGTTTATCGTAACGCTGCTGCTGAACGTGATCGCACTGAAGGTTGTGCGTAAATACAGGGAACAATATGACTGACTCAGGCTCACAGGCGGAGCTTGTCCGCCGCTCGCTCAAGCGTCGCTACCGCAAGGAACGCCGTTTTCGTTTTTATGGCATAACCGCCATCGCGATTGCGTTGTTCTCATTGGTGATTCTGTTTACAGACATTGTCAGCAAAGGCTACACAGGGTTCATTAAAACCACCGTTACCCTTGAGGTACCGTTGGACGGCGAACTGATGTACCTGACCGATGCCACCGATCCGGATCAGATCGCCATGGCTGATTTCCAGGCGCCCATCATCAAGGCTCTGCAGGCGTATTTCCCAACGGCTACAAGCCGATCTGACAAGCGTGAGCTCAGTCGGATGACCGGCAGCTACGCAAGCAATCAGGTTCGTGACCTGTTAGAAAAACAACCGGACCTTCTGGGCACTACCCGCACCATGGAGTTTTTGGCCCACGATGCGGTGTCGGTCTACGTAAAACACGCCGGCGACCCCGGATACTCCATACGCCTGACCGAGCAGCAACAACGCTGGACAGACGAGCTGCTCGACAAGGGCGTTATAGATACCAGTTTCAACGACGTGTTTTTCAGCCGGGGCGACTCCCGAGAGCCTTCTAACGCAGGCATTCTCGGGGCGTTGGTGGGATCGTTGCTGACCATGGGGATTACCCTGGTGATTGCCTTCCCCGTGGGCGTTGCGGCGGCGGTTTATCTTGAGGAATTTGCACCTAGTAACCGGATCACAGACTTTATTGAGGTCAACATCAACAATCTTGCCGCCGTACCCTCCATTATCTTCGGGTTGCTGGGGCTGGCGGTGTTTATCGGCGTGTTTGGCTTGCCCCGATCGGTGCCCGTGGTGGGCGGCCTGGTGCTGGCGTTGATGACGCTGCCAACCATCATTATCTCCAGCCGTGCGGCGATCAAAAGCGTTCCGCCGTCGATCCGTGAGGCCGCCGAGGGCATAGGCGCCTCAAAAATGCAGGTGGTGCTGCACCATGTGTTTCCCCTGGCAATGCCCGGCATGCTGACCGGTTCTATTATTGGCATGGCCCAGGCGCTGGGTGAAACGGCGCCTTTACTGCTGATTGGCATGGTGGCTTTTATTGTTGAAGTCCCTGACGGGTTCTTCAGCTCCGCCACCGTGCTGCCCGTGCAGATTTTCATCTGGGCCGGCAGCGCCGAGCAGGGTTTTGTGGAGCTGGCGTCCGCCGGCATCATGGTTCTGCTGGCCTTTCTGATCACCATGAATGCACTCGCCATCTGGCTGCGCAAGCGTCTTGAACGGCGGTGGTAAAGAGACAACACTTATGACTACGATGACCAACACTGTGACCCCAGCCGCCAGGAAAGAGGCAGATATGCCGGAAGCAACACCAACAAAGGCTCCGAATGAACGCCCGGCAGAAACGGTGATTGAAGAGGGAAAAACCGTCGGTGCCCCGTTTTCAAGCGATCCCAAGTTCAAGCTTCGGGACGTAGAGGTATTTTACGGTGACACCCGGGCCATCCGAAACATCAGCCTGGATATCACCCGCAATGAGGTTATCGCGTTTATCGGGCCTTCCGGCTGTGGTAAATCCACGTTTCTGCGCTGCCTGAACCGCATGAACGACAGTATTGATATCTGTCGGATTAAAGGTTCGCTGCAACTGGACGGCGAGGACATCTACGATCCCAAGCGGGATGTGGTGGAGCTGCGCGCCCGTGTGGGTATGGTGTTCCAGAAGCCAAACCCGTTCCCCAAGTCGATCTACGATAACGTTGCCTACGGCCCGCGCATTCATGGCCTGGCCAACCGCAAATCAGAGCTGGATGACATTGTGGAGAACAGTCTGCGCAAGGCGGGCCTGTGGGACGAGGCCAAGGATCGCCTCGATGCCATGGCCACCAGCATGTCCGGCGGTCAACAGCAGCGGTTGTGTATCGCCAGAGCTATAGCCGTCAGCCCGGAAGTGGTGTTGATGGATGAGCCCTGTTCGGCGCTCGACCCCATTGCCACCGCCAGAATTGAGGAGCTGATTGCGGAGCTGTCCGAAAGCTACACCATTGTGATCGTGACCCACTCCATGCAGCAGGCCGCGCGGGTCTCCAACCGCACCGCTTACTTTCACCTGGGCCACCTTGTCGAAGTAAACGATACGAGCAAGGTATTCACCATGCCGGAACATCAACTGACCGAATCTTACATCACCGGTCGTTTCGGCTGATCCGGGCGCCAAGAATAAAGGAGGCACACAGTATGGCTGCGAAGAAGGACGACGTTTACGGAGACCACATCTCCAATAAGTTCAACGATGAGTTAATGGCACTGAAAACCCGTTTCCTGAAAATGGGCGGATTGGTGGAAACCCAGATCGACAGCGCTGTAAAAGCGTTGATTGATGGTGATGGCTATCTGGCAGAAGAGATCCGGGGCAAAGACAAGCTGGTGGATCGGATGGAAATGGACATTGATGAAGAGGCCATGCTCATCATCGCCCGCCGTCAGCCTACTGCCCGCGACCTGCGGCTGGTGATTTCGGTAATCCGGATGGTGGCGGATCTGGAGCGGGTGGGCGACGAAGCCAAGAAAATCGCCAAATTTGCCATCAAGCTCACCGAGGAAAGTCAGGCGCCCCAGGGGTATGTGGAGGTACGCCATATTGGTGCTCACGTGATGGGAATGCTTCACGACTCGCTGGATGCGTTCGCCAGGCTGGATTCTGAACAGGCTCTGCGAGTCATGAAGGAAGACAAGCGAGTGGATGAGGAATATCAGGCTGCGGCACGCACCCTGCTGACCTTCATGATGGAAGATGCCCGCAATATTTCCCGCTGTATGTCGGTGATGTGGGTTCTGCGGGCGCTTGAGCGGGTTGGCGATCACGCCTGCAACATTGCCGAGAACGTGATCTTCATGGTCAAGGGTGAAGATGTTCGCCACACGCCCGTAGAAGAAGCGGAGCGTGTTGTCGGGCGCTAGGCCTGCTTCATTTTGTCGGTATAGGGAGGCCAGCCCATCGGCTTGCCGGCCAACAGGTGAAGATGAATGTGAAACACGGTCTGGCCCGAATTTTCACCGCAGTTCATCACGGTACGATAGCCGTCTTCGGCAAAGCCCATCTCTTTGGCAAGCTTGGCGGCGACCCAGAACAAATGGCCTGCCAGCTCACGATCCATTTCCTCGATGTCATTGATGGTGGCAATCAACTTTTTCGGAATAATCAGCAGATGCACCGGTGCCTGGGGATTGATATCCCGGAAGGCCAGGCTGATGTCATCTTCATAGACGATGTCTGCCGGGATTTCGCGGTTGATAATTTTGGTGAAAAGGGTATCGGACATGATGGGTTCCTGTGTTGTTGTCGCTTGATTGGTCATGCACTTAATGTTGGTTCAGGCCCGGTAAGCGGGCTGCCAGCTGCCGGATGACGGCTGGTAATTCGTCATCAATCCCCATGGCATAACGTGCAACATAATTGCGGGCAAACGGCAGGGCACGGGCAGTCCCCAAGCCGACATTCCGGAGCAGGTGAAGCGGCGGGGTCTGGTTGCTGAACAGGTGATAAAACGCGTCCATGGCAAGCATCATACGTCGGTTTGCCGGCCTTCGTTGCTGTTCATAGCGGGCCAGCACTGAGGGCCCGGCGAGATCCGTGCCCGCCCGCCTGGCTTCTTTCAGAACGTTCTGCAGGCACTGGGCATCCTGAAAGCCGAGATTCACACCCTGGCCGGCCAATGGGTTGATGGTGTGCGCGGCGTCTCCTGTTAATACAATGCGGCCGGCAGAGTACTGTTTGGCATGTTGGCGGGCGATGGGGAAACTGGCGCGGCTTTCAATATGGGTAAGAGGCGGCAGTTCCTTTGGAAAGCCTTGCTGTATTTCGGCCATCAATGCGTCACTGCCAAGGCGTTTCAGGCGGGCGATCTCCTGTGACGAGTCGTACCACACCAGTGAGGCGCGGCTTTCGCCGGGGTAATCGGAGCCTGCGCTGTACAATGGCAAAAAGGCACGTGGACCAGAAGGGTAGAAGCCTTGCCAGGTGATGTCCTGTACCTGGCCACGATAGCGCACGGAAATAATCATTGCCTGCTGAGCGTACTGATTCCGGGTAACACCAATGCCTGCCATATCCCGCACCCGAGACTGAGCACCATCGGCGCCAATAACCAGCGCGGCGGTCAGTTGCCGGTTGTTTTCGAGTGTCACCGTCGCGTGATCGACTGTCTCGGCGATGCCGGAGACGCCGCTGCCGGCCAACACCGTAACGGAGGGTTCTGCTTCTGCAGCTTGCCAGAGGCCCTGCTGGGTTACCGAATTTTCAACGATGTGACCCAGGTGAGCAGCGTTCAACTCGGCCGCACTGAACTCTACCCGGTTTGATGTTCGCGGCAACAGGTTGCTGAGCGGGTGCCGCGTTTCGTCCCACACCGCGAGTCGGCGATAGGGCGTCGCACGCATGCCCAGTATGTGGTTCCAGGCGCCCAGACTTTGCAGGTAACGTTCGCTGCCGGCGCTCAGGGCAGATACGCGTATGTCGGGCTCCGCCTCCGGGTCGAACGTGGGTGCCGGGGCGCGATCAATCATCGCCACGCTGAAGCCTTCTCGCCCGAGACCTGTGGCAAGGGCGGCGCCAACCATGCCAGCGCCCACAATCACAATATCAAAAGCTTGGGTCATATCGGATTCCTGTCTGATGCCCCCAGTTTACGCGATGGCAAAAATCAGACAAGCGACCGGGATCAAGCCGAGTGTAAAAGCATTATCTACTTACCGCGCGCGATATCGACGGTTCCGATGATTCATGGGGTCGATGATGCCCTTTCGCCAGCCAGGCCGGCTTGCGCGTGCCGGGTTTGACAAAGCCCCGGTTAAGCACGACCGGCTGAACCAGGCTAAGAAAATCCCGGGTTTTCATGTGCAGGGTTTCGGTGTGGCTTCCTGCGGCGAAGGCAAGCTCCGATTGCTCTGTTAACGGCTCTGCGCAGTAAACGGTCATGTTGAACAGATTGCCAAAAGGCGGCATGGCCCCAACTTCGCAGTCAGGAAAACGATCCTGAAAGGCCTGCTCATCGGCCAGATCAACAAAGTCGGTGTCCAGGATGCGTGAAAGACTGTCCCAGCGAACGCGCCAGGTTGCCGGCATGACCAGCATCGCCATTTTTCCATCGAGTTCGATGATGACGGTTTTGACGACGTTGTCGCCTGCAATTTTTACGTGACGAGCGAGTTCCCGCGCGGTAAACACGGGGGGGTGGGTGAGGCACATGTATTCAACATTGGCCTCTTCAAGAAACTCTTTCAACTGCTGTACCGGCATAGTGACGGCCTCTTACCAGCAATGACAGCAATCCGGAGCGGTTGACTGAGTGCCAGGATTGCTCCGGCGACGGTCTGGCGGGGCCGATCAGCCCCGCCATTATTGGTCAGCTTAGCTCAGGTTGTGGAGTTTGCGAGTAACGTGTTGTATCAATTCGAAACGGTGCCCGTTCGTTAATCGGGTTGGCGCATATTCACATCGCGCTGTGGCAGCGGAGCGTACAGACCTTCTGCATCAAACGCCTTTCTGACTTTTTCTTGCATGCTCCAGTAGTAAGGCCACAACTCGCCGGTTTCGACCCAGACACGAAACATCAGGTTGATGGAGCTTTCGCCCAGGCCGCCAACGCAGATTCGCGGAGCTGGCTCGGTCAGCGAGCGTTCATCCTCTTCCATCAAACGTTGCAGGATTGCCTTGGCCTTATCAATGTCGTCACCATAACGAATGCCGAACGTCATATCGCAGCGGCGCTTGTCGTAGATGCTGACGTTGACCAGCGTCGCGTTGGACAGGCTGCCGTTCGGGATCACAACCCGGCGATTATCAAAGGTGTTGACGATGGTATACAGAATGCTGATTTCATCCACAGCGCCAAGGAAGCCCTGAGCCTCGATGGTGTCGCCTACCTTGAAGGGTTTGAAGATCAGAATCAGCACGCCGCCTGCGAAATTGCCGAGGCTGCCTTGCAGCGCGAGACCAATAGCCAAGCCGGCAGCACCAATGATCGCAATGAACGAGGTGGTCGCAATACCGATCATGGAGGCGACCGACACAAGCAATAGAACCTTGAGAACAGCGCCGATCAGCCCGCACAAGAACTTGTTCAATGTCGGATCTTTTTTTCCGAGCTTTGAATCCAGCACGTTCACAAAGCGATTGATCAGCCACATGCCGACAATCAAAGTGACCAAGGCCAGCAAAACTTTCGGTGTGTACGTCATGATCAGCGTGATGGCTTGATCCACGTATTCGGAAGCGCGTCCGTTCGCGCTGAATAACTCTTCCATGGAAACTCCTTATAGATTCCTGATGTTGGTGCGTTGAGTCGCCAGTACAAATCCGAACCGGCCGGATGCGTTCAGGGCTTTATATAGCAGACAAAATGACCCGGGTACATATCAGGCCACCGTCGGGTCAGCGGCTGAATGCTCGTTGTTTACGCACAAACGTTCGTGTTGGCCCACCCGACAATCGCCTCCGGGCCTCCCCGAACGAGTACCCGTCCCTGCTTCTGATTGAGTTGATAGTCGTACATGGGATCGTAGTAATCCTGCAGTAAAGGCTGGATCCAGGCGTCGTGGGCGAGGACATCACCATTGCGTTCCTGCTGCGCCAGCGCCTGCTCCATGAAGCCTAGCAACTGGCCGTAGCGATCACCACCGAGGCGTTTGCTTATGCGGGCGAGCGCTCCCAGAAGGTAGTCGCGGAAGTTCAGCCAGCCGGCCTCCGCGCCGTCGCGACTCATGTAGTCGGCAGACATGGCTTCCACATAGTCTTCCCGAATAATGCGAGTGCGGTCTTCCAGGGACCGCTCAAGAATAAGCAGGGGTGCGTGAGTCATCCGCTCTTTCAGAGCGTCCGGCATGGCGCAGCGGCCTACCAGGCGGCTTTCATCTTCCAGATAAACGGGACCCTCTTTCACATGGTGGGCCTTTAGCATGGCAACCGTCAGGCGGTTTTCAAAATCAATCTGCGATGGCTGGGGCGTTACCTGGCGCCCAAAGCTTGAGCCCCGGTGGTTTGCCAGTCCTTCCAGGTCCACCGGGTTCGGGAGTTGCTGCAGTACGCGGGTTTTGCCTGTTCCTGTGCGCCCGCTGATGATGCGGAAATCACCGGATTCAACGAGGTTGTCGAGGCTGTCGATGAGAAATCGGCGCAGAGCCTTATAGCCGCCCTCGACGAGGGGATAATCAATGCCAGCGTGCTGGATCCATTGTTGAGTCAGTTGGGACCTTAAGCCCCCGCGAAAACAGAACAGATAGCCTTCCGGATGGTGTGCCGCGAAACGCTTCCAGGCTTCGATACGCTGGGCCTTGATGTCGCCAGCAACCAACTGGTGGCCCAGGCGGACGGCCTCGTCCTGACCCTTTTCCTTGTAACAGATGCCCACACGGTGACGTTCCTCGTCATTCATCAGCGGCATGTTTACAGCGCCAGGAACGCTGCCTTTGGCGAACTCCACGGGCGCTCGTACGTCCATCAATGGCGTGCTGTTCAGGAACAGTGAAAGGTAATTGTCGGTATCAGATCTGTTTGCCATTTCAGGATTCAACCGCGTGCCAGAATGTGGCGGCAGTATAACGGAAGTGCAGTTTTCATGCTTTGAGGGGGTAATTTCCGGATAACGTGACAACAAATACGGCATAAAAAGGGCAACCCCAGGGTTGCCCTTTATCGGAACAGATCGGCGCATCCTTGCGCTGCGTGCAACATCCTTGTTGCGAATCCCTGAGCCACTCCCTGGTGCTGGCTTCCGAGCCAGCAATCCGAATAGTTATCCCTTAAGCAGGCGTCCTTGAGTCCTTGCCTCTCCCGGCATTCCGTGCCGGGGTGCATCCACTGCGTCGTCCCTTTCCATGTCGTCCTTGACGGGATCACTATACTTAATCGGAAGCGTGGAAACGTAGGGGTACTGCAGGCTTGAGCGACGTGTTTGGTGATGGGGGTGGCTATAAGTCATGCTTACCAATCAGTTAGCGGTACTGTGCATGAGAGGGGCAACCACTACCCACGCAAAATAACTGCAAGGTCTCACAGGTTTGTGCGAAATATCTCACAGCAACTCGGGCGAATCTCTCAAGCCGCTTTTGCTGATTTTGCGCAAACCAGGCCAGGGAAGAAGCCCGATGAGTATGCCAGCCCCGTCGGCAGTCACATCTGCCAGAGAAAAGTCCCGGTACGGCAGGTTTGCCTGAACCAGCTCAATGCACATTCCAAAGCCAAGAAGCACGGGCGCGAACCAGACGACTCGGAGGCCAGGCCATGAAAGACGCGTCAAAATCGTGAGCTCTATAAACGCGATCAGGTGATTCACTTTGTCGCTGGACGCCGAGGGGATCGGATAATCGCTGTCAGTGGTTGCCAGAAAGCCGATGGCAATGACTGACAGCAGCAGCGCAGCGCGCCAAAGCGGGCGAAAGTTCAGCAGGATCGTCAGTGGGTGTTTCGGTGTTGCCATCGGTGAAGTCCGTCAGAGTTCTCTGGCTGTGTGAAGGTTTTCAACATGATATGCTGTGCGCCCCGTCATTGTCATCGAATCGGAGGATTAAACGGCAATGCTCAGAGGTAATTTTTTTCGTGGGCTGGGCTATCTGGGTGAGGGTTTTCACCTGATACGTCAGCCCGGACTGCGCCTGTTCGTCGTTATCCCGTTGGTGATCAACACTGTTCTCTTCGGATTGCTGTTTTATTTTATGGGCGGGCTGTTCGACAACCTGATTGCCACTGCAATGTCCTGGTTGCCAGACTGGCCCTGGCTGCAGGCACTGGACTGGTTGTTCTGGATTCTTTACGGGGCCGTCATTCTGTTGATGCTGGCGTTCGGTTTTGTGATCGTTGCCAACCTGATTGGTTCCCCTTTCTACGGGTACCTGGCGGAGCTGACCGAAAAACACCTCACCGGTCAGGAAGTCAGCCCGGACGACAGCTGGGTGACCATTCTAAAGGACACTCCCCGGGCGCTCTGGCGTGAAGTACAGAAGATTGTCTATTATCTGCCGCGAGCTATTGGCCTGCTTATTATCGGGTTGATTCCGGTGGTTAACCTGGCCGCCGCGGTGCTTTGGTTTGTGTTCAACAGCTGGATGATGGCACTGCAGTACGTTGACTACCCGGCAGACAATCACAAGGTAAGCTTCAAAGCGTTGCGGCGGTTGCTTGGCCGCGCCCAATTGTCTGCGTTGGGCTTCGGGTTGCCGGTGGCGTTGGCCGCGATGGTGCCGGTTCTGAATCTTGTCGTGGTGCCTGCTGCCGTGTGCGGTGCGACGGCTTACTGGGTGCGCGAAAACGGCGCAACACGAAACTAACAACCCTGGAGGATTTTTGGACGCGTCAGAATTTGTTATTGGCCAGCGCTGGGTAAGCCACAGTGATACGGCGTTAGGGTTGGGTATAGTGACGGATATTTCTGGCCGCCGCGTTACTCTTGGATTTCCTGCTGCTGATGAAGAGCGGACGTACGCTATTGATAATGCACCGCTTTCCCGCATCATTTACCAGATTGGTGAGGGTATTGAGACCTTCGAAGGCGAAAGATATACGGTGCGGGCAGTGGACGACATTGGCGGCGTGCTGATGTACCACGCAGATGCAGACGATGGCGAGCAGGTCGAAGGACAACTTGAGCAGATATCTGAGGTTAAATTGGCTGGGTCCGTCAATTTTTCTGCGCCTCACCAGCGTTTGTTCGCCGGCCAGTTCGATCGAAACGGCGCTTTCCGGCTTCGGTTCGCAACGGTGCATCATATGGATCGGTTGCGGGCGTCTCCCGCCCGGGGCCTGATTGGTGCCCGCACGCAGCATTTGCAGCACCAGATATACATCGCTCACGAAGTCGCAAAACGGCACGCGCCCCGGGTGCTTCTGGCAGACGAAGTAGGCCTTGGCAAAACCATTGAGGCAGGCCTTATTCTGCATTACCAATTGCAGACTGGTCGTGCCAGGCGCGCCTTGATCGTGGTGCCCGATTCCCTGATTCATCAGTGGCTCGTGGAAATGCTCCGGCGTTTTAACCTGCGTTTTTCCATTGTTGATCAGAGCCGCTACGACGCCTTGAAAGACAGCGAAGACGATGTCGACGCCCTGGTCGATCACATTTTCGGCGGCGATTCGTCGGTTAATCCTTTTGAAAGCGAACAGTTGGTGTTGTGCAGCCTTGATTTTCTGGTGAACAGCCAGAAAGCCCAAGAGGATGTCTTGAGCGCAGACTGGGATCTGATGATTGTGGACGAAGCACACCATCTGGCCTGGAGTCCCGAGAGCGTCAGCCCGGAATACCAACTGGTAGAGACGCTTTCAGCGGTTAGCGAAGGTTTGTTGTTGCTAACGGCGACGCCTGAACAGGTGGGTGTGGCGAGCCACTTTGCCCGGCTTCGCCTGCTCGACCCGGCGCGCTTTCATGATTTACAAACGTTTCAGGAAGAGGAGCAGCAGTACGAAGCGATCAACAGCATCGTACGGCGCCTGCAAGATGAAGGCTCGGCCATCCTTGAAGAGGATCGCCGGGCGCTGAAGGCCTGGTTGGGCGATGACCTTGAGCCGTTGATGAGCGGCAATTCGCCTCGGCAGTCCGTCATCGATGCATTGCTTGACCGCCATGGCACCGGGCGGGTGCTGTTTCGTAATACTCGCGCGGCTATCCAGGGTTTCCCCGAACGGCGTGTTAACCCGGCTCCACTGGACTGCCCGGCCATGTATGAGGGTCGGGCTTTCGGCTATCCAGGTCTGGCACCAGAGCAATCTGTGCCCGAAGAGCAGTGGCTGGCGGACGACCCGAGGGTGGCCTGGCTGGAGAAAAAACTGGCGGGCCTGCGCCCGGCCAAAGTGGTGGTTATTTGTGCCCTTGCGGAAACCGCCATGGTGCTTGAACACTATCTTCAACTGCGTGCCGGTATTCGCAGCGCCGCATTTCATGAGCACCTGAGCCTTGTGGAGCGTGATCGCGCCGCTGCCTACTTTGCCGACAGTGAGCAGGGCGCCCAGGCGCTGATCTGCTCGGAGATTGGCAGTGAAGGGCGCAATTTCCAGTTTGCTCACCATTTGGTGCTGTTTGATCTGCCCGCTAACCCGGATTTGCTGGAACAGCGTATAGGACGCCTTGACCGTATTGGTCAAACGGACACCATAGATGTTCATATTCCCTATCTTCGCAATACCTCGCAGGAAGTGCAGTATCGTTGGTTCCACGAAGGACTGAATGCGTTTGCGGAAAGCTGTGCCGTTGGCGTGGCGGTGCAGGAGCACGTTGGCGAGCAATGGCAATGCGCTTTGGCAGGCGAGTTTTCTGTATTGGAGGGTCTGGTCGAGTCTTCGGCCACTGAGACCTCCCGGCTTAAAACGCTTCTGCACAACGGCCGGGATGCGTTGATTGAACTCAATTCATGTCGCCGGGATATAGCCGACACGTTGATTGCCGGTATTGAAGAGGAAGAAGGCTCTGTTCAGGTACGCGATTACATGGTTGAGGCGTTTGATATCCTCGGTGTGGAAATAGAAAACCACTCTGACCTGGCCGACATATTGCGCCCCGGCGAGCAATATCAGGCCGGCCACGTAGCCGAGTTGCCCGAAGACGGCGTAACGGTTACCTGGGATCGCCAGCATGCGTTGGAGCGTGAAGACATTGCGTTCATGAGCTGGGAGCATCCCATGGTGACCGGTGTGATGGACTCGGTGACCAGCTCCGGGCTGGGTAAGGCGGCGCTGGCCAGTTTGTCCGTCAAGGCGTTGCCGCCGGGTACGCTACTGATGGAGGCGCTGTTTACGGTGCACTGCCCCGCGCCGGAAGCGCTGCAACTGACTCGCTATCTGCCGGTTTCGCCCCTGCGCCTGTTGGTGGATGTGAACGGTAAAGAACTCTCCGCGGCCCTTCCCCATGACCGTCTGAACGACCTCTGTTCAAATATTCGCCGGCGTACCGCCCAGGCGATTGTGCCGCAGATCCGGCCCCAGGTGGAAACCATGGTGGATCACGTGGAACGTCTTTCTGCGCCGCATCTGGGGCCGCTGAAGCAAAAAGCGCTGGACCGGTTGGCCGCAAACTTTGAGCCAGAGATTCGCCGGTTGGAAGCGCTTAAAGAGGTGAACCCGGCTATTCGAGAAGACGAAATCGACTACTTCCGGGACCGGCTTGAGGCTGCCCGCGAGGCAATAGGGCGCGCCAGTCTGGCTCTGGAAGGTATCCGGGTGATCATCACTGCGTGACGATGTCCGTTTCAAGAATCTGTAAACCCCTGGACGCTGCTGCACTTGCTGGTCAGTAGTCATCCGATGAGATACCGTAAACGTAACGATTTGCAGACTTTAACCATGGTTGACAGAGAGAACCTATGATGACTTTTATTCTGTTTCTAGTGGCGCTGGTAGCCTTATTGGTTGTCATGCGGCAAGAATCCGGTGCCAGACCGGCGATTGGTGTAATGGTTGTGGTTGGTGTGCTATCGATGATTTTTGCATCCGGGTGGCTGGCCTTCGTGCTTTTTATCGGAGCCGCGATTACGGCTGCGGCCGGGTTGCCGGCACTGCGCCAGAGCTGGCTGACGCCACGCGTGTTTGCCATGTTCAAAAAAGTTGCCCCGAAGGTTTCCGACACTGAGAAGGTAGCTCTGGAAGCGGGCACTGTAGGCTGGGACGGCGAGCTGTTTACGGGGCGTCCGGATTGGCACAATCTTTTGATTAACCGCCACACCGGCCTGAGCGAAGAAGAGCAGGCCTTTGTGGACAATCAGTGCGTTCATGCCATATCCATGTGCGATGCCTGGGATATTGCCGTCGAGCGCGCCGATCTTCCGAAAGAACTTTGGGATTTTCTCAAGAAAGAAAAGTTCTTCGGCATGATCATTCCAAAGGAGTATGGCGGGCTGGGCTTTTCCGCCAAGGCTCAAACGGCGGTTCTGCAGAAGATTGCAGCCAATGAAATGCTGATGGTTTCGGTAGGCGTGCCCAATTCGCTCGGCCCCGGTGAGTTGCTGCTCAAATACGGTACAGACGAACAGAAAGACCACTATCTTCCACGCTTGGCGGATGGCCGCGAAATACCTTGCTTTGGCCTCACAGGCCCCCGCGCTGGCTCGGATGCAACCTCACTGCCGGATGCCGGCATTGTGTGTAAACGCAAGATAGACGGCAAAGACGTTGTTGGCATCAAACTGGATTTCGAAAAGCGCTGGATTACGCTTGCGCCCATTGCCACCGTTGTCGGGCTGGCGTTTCGCATGTTTGACCCGGACGGCCTGCTGGGTGACACCAAGGATTATGGCAT
>LAZR01001644.1_pt1 | contig 13914 bp, 28 predicted proteins | sample 329461 | NCBI WGS metagenome assembly LAZR01 (sample SAMN03002196, study PRJNA259156) | marine sediment metagenome | biome: sea floor; feature: Hydrothermal impacted sediments; material: marine sediment; isolation source: Loki non-amplified sample from Loki's castle hydrothermal vent sediment ...
CTAAATCGTTTGGTTGAATTGTTTCCGAATCCGTTGCTACGTGTTCGTTAACTAAGGCTGCGCATCTTACGCGACACGTCAGACCTTTGCAATAAAAAGTTCACATTTATTTCACGAACTATTAATTACTCAACAAGATCATTAAGTTATATGGCAACAAAATATTGTGAATTTATATAAGAGTAATTCTGGATGTTAGAAAGAATTTCTTGGGCGAGAGTTAGATTCTGATTGAATTAATAGATATCTGCGTGAAATTGAAACTTTTCTATTATTAAACCAAATTCTAGACAAAAAAAAGCCGGCTAAGAGCCGGCTTTTTTCATTTTTCAGAGTTTATTCAGCTGCTTCCTGAGGAAGCTCTCTGTCTACTAGCTCTACAATTGCCATAGGTGCTTTATCACCTTGGCGTAAACCAGTTTTCAAGATTCTAATATAGCCGCCTGGACGATTTGCTGATCTAGGTGAAATATCATTGAACAGTTTAGTAACAACGTCACGATCACCTAATCTTGCGAAAGCTAAACGACGGTTTGCTACCGTGTCAGTCTTACCAAGTGTGATTAACGGCTCTACTACACCACGTAGTTCCTTTGCTTTTGGCAATGTGGTGCGAATAATTTCATGTTCAAATAGTGATGAAGCCATATTTTTGAACATAGCCTTTCTATGGCTGCTGTTACGATTTAATTTACGACCAGAATTACGATGACGCATTATTGTTACCCTATTCTTTTATGCTGAATTTACTTCAGTATTATTTTTGCTCTAAAGAAGCAGGTGGCCAGTTATCAAGGTGCATACCCAATGACAGACCTTTTGACGCCAATACTTCTTTAATCTCAGTTAGTGACTTTTTGCCTAAATTAGGTGTTTTTAAGAGTTCCATTTCGGTTCTCTGAATTAAATCACCTACGTAGTATATATTTTCTGCTTTAAGGCAGTTAGCAGAACGAACAGTCAAATCTAAATCATCAATAGCTTGCAACAGTGCAGGATCAACTGCTGGCTGTTTTGGTTCGCTAACACTTTCTTCAATTACAGTGAAATCAACAAATGATGTTAATTGATCACTAAGAATTGTTGCCGCGTATTTAATAGCATCTTCAGCACCAAGTGTCCCATCAGTGTCGACATCAATGATTAATTTGTCTAAATCGGTTCTGTTTTCGACACGTGCACTTTCAACACTGTAGGTAACGAGTCTTACAGGGCTAAAAGATGCATCGAGGTATAGCTGACCAATTGCACGGTCTTCGTCTTCACCAATATTACGTGTATTTGCCGCTGAGTAGCCACGACCTTTCATCACTTTAAATGTAATTGAAAGTGATCCACCCGTAAGGTTAGCAATGATATGCTCAGGATTAACCAGCTCAACATTGTGTGGTAACTGTATGTCAGCAGCTGTGACAGGTCCTACTCCACTTTTATTGAGTGTGAGCACTACTTCACTACTTTCGTGAAGCATCACTGCGATGCCTTTCATATTAAGAAGAATGTCTAATACGTCCTCTTGTACGCCATCAATAGCTGAGTATTCGTGAACAACGCCATCAATTTGAGCTTCTACTACTGCAGCCCCTTCCATTGAAGATAGCAGTATTCTGCGTAATGCATTGCCAAGAGTGTGACCAAAGCCACGCTCTAATGGTTCAAGTACAAGACGTGTACGCGTATCACTAAACTTTTGGATGTCTACAATCCTTGGTTTTAGAAATTGACTCGTGTAAGTCGTCATGCAAATTCCTCTAGTAAACTTCTAACGAAGCTTAGTTATGATTATTTCGAGTAAAGCTCTACTACTAAGTTTTCTGATAACTCAGCAGGAAGCTCATCACGTTCTGGTAAACGTTTAAATGTACCAGAGAATGCTTTTGTATTGACTTCGAGCCATTCTGGAAAACCAAGTTGCTCAGCTACAGAAATGGCATTGGCAATACGATCTTGCTTTTTAGCTTTCTCACGTATTTCTACAACATCGCCTTCTTTAACTTGATAAGAAGGAATATTTGTTGCTTTACCGTTAACTAGAATCGCTTTGTGTGAAACCAACTGCCTAGCTTCAGCGCGAGTACCAGCAAAACCCATGCGATACACAACGTTATCGAGACGTTGTTCTAGCATGCTCAAAAGGTTTACACCAGTTGCGCCTTTTTTCTGATCAGCTGATTTATAGTAGTTACGGAATTGTTTTTCCAGTACACCATAAATACGACGAATACGCTGTTTTGCACGTAACTGAAGAGCGTAATCTGAATCACGTCCTCTTCTCGCACCATGCTGACCAGGTTTAGTTTCAATCTTGCACTTGCTTTCGATTGGGTTGCCTCTGCTTTTTAGAAACAGATCTGTACCTTCTCTACGACTTAATTTACAAGTTGGGCCACGATATTTTCCCATTATGCTAACTCCGAAAATCTATTAAACGCGACGGCGTTTAGGTGGACGGCAACCATTATGAGGAATTGGTGTGACGTCTGAAATATTTGTAATCTTGAAGCCTAAATTATTAAGCGCACGAACTGCTGATTCACGACCAGGTCCAGGGCCTTTAATTTCTACGTCAAGATTTTTCATACCGAATTCTTTAGCAACTTCACCAGCTTTCTCTGCTGCTACCTGTGCAGCAAATGGAGTGCTCTTACGTGAACCTCTGAATCCGCAGCCGCCAGAAGTAGCCCAAGACAAGGCGTTCCCTTGACGATCCGTAATTGTAACGATTGTATTGTTGAATGATGCATGAACATGTGCCACGCCATCAACAACACTTTTTTTAACACGTTTACGTTGTCGTGCTGATGAATTTGCCATCGTTTATCCTTACTTAACCATACGGCGAGGACCCTTACGTGTCCTTGCATTTGTTTTAGTTCTTTGGCCGCGGACAGGTAATCCTCTGCGGTGACGAACACCACGGAAACAACCCAGATCTTTGAGACGTTTGATATCCATTGATACTTCGCGACGCAAATCACCCTCAACGGTGAACTTAGCAACTTCTGTACGAAGTGCTTCTACTTCCTGTTCAGATAAGTCTCTTACTTTTGCATCTTGTGCGATACCAGCAGCTTCACAGATTGATTGTGCACGTGTGCGACCAATTCCGTAAATTGATGTTAATGCAATTACAGTGTGCTTCTGCACAGGAACGTTAATACCAGCTATACGAGCCATTGATTTACCCTAAATTTCTCAGGAGTGAACATTCAATTGTAACATACTATTTTCATGTTCAACAACTTAACTATCTATGTTCGCCAAATTATCCTTGACGTTGCTTATGACGAGCTTCTGTACAGATAACTCGTAAAACACCATTTCTTTTTACAATTTTACAATTGCGACAAATCTTTTTTACTGACGCCTGAACTTTCATCTAATTTCTCCAGCATAAACCTTATGTGATTTCTAGCCTAAAAAGCCAGACATACCACCATTGTTTTTATTTGATTTTTTCATCAAACTTTCGTACTGCTGAGACATCATATGAGACTGAACTTGTGACACAAAGTCCATGACAACAACGACAATAATCAGCAGTGAAGTACCACCAAAATAGAATGGGACACTCCAGTATAAAATCAAAAATTCTGGTAGCAAACAAACTGCCGTTATGTAAACAGCTCCAGCTAGAGTTAATCTACCCATGACTGTGTCTATATAACGTGCAGTTTGATCACCTGGTCTAATCCCAGGAATGAACGCACCAGATTTTTGTAAATTTTCTGCTGTTTCTTTCGGGTTAAACACTAGAGCAGTGTAGAAGAAACAGAAGAATATAATTGCTACAGCATACGCGATAACATAAACAGGTTGACCTGGTGACATGAGTGTAGATATATCTTTAAGCCATCCCATTCCATCACTCGAACCAAACCAGCCGGCTATTGTAGCAGGAAATAATATAATACTCGATGCAAATATTGGAGGTATAACACCAGCCATATTTAACTTTAGTGGTAAGTGTGTAACTTGACCAGCAATCATTTTCCGGCCTTGCTGACGCTTTGCATAGTGAACAGGAATTCTTCTTTGTGCTCGCTCAACAAATACAACAAATGCAGTGACTGCAAGAGCCAATATAATTAGTGCTATTACTAAGAAGGCATGAAGCTGTCCAGTTCTAGCTAGCTCCAATGTTCCACCGATAGCGGCGGGTAAACCTGCAACAATGCCTGCAAAGATTATCAGAGATATACCGTTACCAATACCACGTTCTGTTATCTGTTCACCCAACCACATTAGAAACATTGTTCCTGTGACGAGTGTAATAACAGCAGTGATTCTAAACACAAATCCAGGATCAATTACGACACTAACACCAGCTGCACTTTGAGATTCAAGTGCTATGGCAATACCTAAAGCTTGAAACGTTGCTAGTACTAATGTGCCATAACGTGTGTACTGAGTAATCTTACGCTTGCCAGCTGCACCTTCTTTTTTTAGCTGCTCAAGCTTTGGATGAACAACTGTCAACAGCTGCATTATAATCGATGCAGAAATATAAGGCATGATACCTAAAGCAAAAACCGACAAACGCTGCAAAGCACCACCAGAAAACATGTTAAACATGTCCAATATTGTGCCTTTTTGTTGTTCAAACATCGTCGCAAGCGCAGCAGGATCAATACCTGGAACAGGCATAAATGTTCCCATTCTATATACGATCAAAGCGCCTAGAACAAAAAGTAAGCGACTTTTTAGTTCGCCAAACTTACTGCTTCCAACCATTGCAGCTGCAGCTTGTTGTCTGTTTTTTTCCACTGAGATTACTCTTCGATTTTTCCACCTGCAGCTTCAATCGCTTTCTTAGCGCCTGCAGTTACAGATAGACCCTTGATGGTTTTAGCCGTGGTAATTTCACCAGAACTAATCACTTTCACACGCTGAATATTTTCAGATACGATACCTGCTGATTTGAGGGTCAGTAAGTCAATTGTTTCTGAATCGATTGATGAAAGGACATCTAAACGAATTTCAGTGCTAATAGCACTTTTGCGTGAGGTGAAACCAACTTTTGGTAAGCGACGTTGAAGAGGCATCTGACCGCCTTCAAAACCACGTTTATGGAAACCACCTGAACGGGATTTTTGACCTTTATGTCCACGGCCACAGGTTTTACCTAAGCCTGATCCAATACCACGTCCAACACGCTTGGCTGAGTGTTTTTCACCTTCAGCAGGAGCAATTGTATTTAGGTTCATATTAAACTTCCTCAACCTTTAACAAATAAGACACATGATTGATCATGCCTCGATTTTCAGGTGTATCAAGAACTTCAGCACTGCTTCCGGTCTTTCTTAGACCTAGACCGGCTACACATGCTTTATGTTTTTCAAGACGACCAATGGTACTTTTCACCAAGGTGACTTTCAATTTAGCTTGTGATGTCATCTTATTATTCCGTGATCTCTTCAACTGACTTACCACGTTTGGCAGCAATTGCTTCTGGGTTATTCATTTCAGCCAAACCCTTGATTGTAGCGCGAACTACATTTAGTGGATTTGTTGAGCCGTTCGATTTAGCAAGTACATTATGAACACCTACAGCATCAAACACAGCACGCATAGCGCCGCCGGCGATTACACCTGTACCTTCTGATGCTGGTTGCATAAATACTTTTGCTGCGCCGTGACTTGATTTAACAGCATGTTGCAATGTGTCACCTTTCAAGGAAACTGTTTGCAGGTTTTTTCTTGCTTCATCCATTGCTTTTTGAATGGCAACTGGTACTTCGCGAGCTTTACCTTGACCAAAACCAACGCGGCCATTGCCATCACCAACTACAGTCAAAGCTGAAAAACCGAATACTCGACCACCCTTAACTACTTTAGCAACTCGACGGATGCCGACTAACTTTTCAATTAAGCCATCAGAGTTATTGGCTTGTCTTTGTTCATTCTGAGCCATGTTTATTACCTTATTAAATTAGAACTGAAGGCCGTTTTCACGGGCTGCATCAGCTAATGCTTTAACACGACCGTGGTATCTAAAACCAGAACGATCAAATGCAACTTCAGTGACACCTTCTTTAACAGCACGTTCAGCGATGAACTTACCAACAACTATGGCTGCATCGATGTTACCGCTACTCTTAATATCTTTTTTTACTTCTGAATCTAAAGTAGATGCTGAAGCAATTACTTTAGAGCTATCAGGAGATAAAACTTGTGCATAGATATGGCGAGGTGTTCTGTGTACAGAAAGTCTGTAAACTTCGAGTTCTTTTATTTTAACTCGTGCTCTTGCCGCTCTACGTAAACGTGAAATTTTCTTATCCATTTTTCAGCCTATTTACTTTTTCTTAGCTTCTTTACGAGCAACATGTTCGTCAGAATAACGAACGCCTTTACCTTTATATGGTTCAGGTGAACGATAAGCGCGAATCTCTGCTGCCACTTGGCCAACAACTTGTTTATCAGCACCGGAAACAACTATTTCAGTTTGGCTTGGTGTTTCAACAGTAATGCCTTTTGGCACTGCATATTGAACTGGATGTGAAAACCCTAAAGTTAAATCCAGCTTGTCACCTTGTGCTTTTGCACGATAACCAACACCAACCAATGTAAGTTTTTTTACAAAACCATCAGTAACACCAACAACCATGTTGTTTAGCAATGCACGAGTTGTGCCTGCAAGTGCCACTGCTGATTGAGACTTAACATTAGCAGCAAATTTTAAAGATGAATCTTCTTGTGTGACGTTTACGTCCGGGTGAATTGCACGTGTTAATGTACCTTTCGAACCTTTCACTGTGACTTCACGATCACTCAGTGAAATTTCGACGCCTGCCGGAATTTGTACTGGTGCGTTTGCAATACGTGACATTTTACAATCTCCAATAAATGAGGCTTAGCTTACTGCACATAAAACTTCGCCACCCTGTCCAAGGGCACGAGCTTTACGGTCAGCCATAACACCCTGTGATGTAGACACGATCGCTACACCAAGGCCACCTACGATTCTTGGCAATTCTTCAGCAGATTTATATACACGTAGACCTGGACGGCTTACACGTGAAATTTCTGCTATAACTGCTTTACCTTCAAAGTACTTTAAGGTGACTGTCAGTATTGCTTTTCCATCTACATCTGCAACATTGTGTGCAGAGATATAACCTTCGTCTTGAAGGACTTTTGCAATGCTAATTTTTACCTTTGATGAAGGCATTTTCACATCTACTTTATTTGCTTGTTGAGCATTGCGTATACGCGTCAACATATCAGCAATTGGGTCTGTCATACTCATTTATCTAGCTCCACTAATCAGGTTGGTAATTACCAACTAGCCATTACCAAACCAGGGATATCGCCCTTCATTGCATGCTCACGCAGCTTATTTCTGGACAAACCAAACTTACGGTAATAACCATGCGGTCTACCGGTCAGTTCACAACGATTTCTCATGCGAACAGGGCTTGAATTACGCGGTAATGCGTGAAACTTAGTTGCCGCTGCTTCACGTTGCTCTGCGCTTAGTGAAGTATCAGACATTTGTTTTTTAAGTTCCGCACGCTTTGCAGCGTATTTTTGTACCAGTTTCGCTCGTTTAATTTCGCGATTGATCATGCAACGTTTAGCCATATCTTATTCCATCCAATTCTTGTTTATTTTCTAAAAGGAAACTTGAACGCAGACAATAGAGCACGTGATTCTTCAGCGTTGCTCGCTGTCGTGGTAATGGTAATATCCATACCGCGTAGCTTGTCGATCTTGTCATATTCAATTTCAGGGAAAATGATTTGCTCTTTAATTCCCATGCTGTAGTTTCCTTGGCCATCAAATGATTTAGGGTTCAGGCCACGAAAATCTCTAATACGAGGAATGGAAATGGTGATTAGGCGATCTAGAAAGTCATACATGCGATCTGCACGTAGAGTAACCTTACAGCCAATTGGCCAGCCTTCACGTACTTTAAAGCCTGCAACTGATTTTTTTGCTTTCGTTACGACAACTTTTTGACCGGCAATTTTTTCCATGTCAGCCACTGCGTTTTCCAGCACTTTTTTATCAGTCAATGCTTCACCTACACCCATGTTGAGTGTGATTTTAGTAATACGAGGCACTTCCATTACTGATTTATAGTTAAACTCTTCTTGAAGTTGCTTAACTACTGTTTCACGATAATATTGTTTTAATCTGCTCACTGTTATATACCTAATACGAAGCTCAAGCGCTTACAACTTCGCCATTCGATTTGAAGACACGAACTTTTTTCCCGTCTTCCAGCACTTTAAATCCAACCTTATCACCCTTGCCAGTAGCTGGGTTAAATAAAGCTAAATTCGAACCATCAATCGGCATTTCTTTTTCAATAATGCCACCTGTGCGACCCATAGCCGGATTCGGTTTCTGATGTTTTTTGACAAGGTTAATACCTTGAACAAGAAACTTATCACCAACACGACTTAGAACTTCGCCTTGCTTACCACGATCTTTACCTGTTGTTACTACAACTTGATCGCCTTTTTTTAATCTTTCCATCCTCAGCGCTCCTCTACAGTACTTCTGGTGCCAAAGAAATAATTTTCATGAACTTTTCACCACGCAGTTCACGAGTAACAGGGCCAAAAATACGAGTGCCGATTGGCTGTTGTGCTGCATTAAGCAGAACAGCAGCATTTTCGTCGAAACGAATCACTGAACCATCAGGACGACGAACACCTTTACGAGTTCTTACGATAACAGCGTTATGTACTGTCCCTTTTTTAACTTTTCCACGTGGAGCAGCTTCTTTGATTGTCACTTTGATGACATCACCGATACCAGCATAACGCTTGTGTGAACCGCCCAACACCTTGATGCACTCAACACGTTTGGCGCCGCTGTTATCAGCCACTTCCAAACTACTTTGCATTTGAATCATTGTCTAAACTCCAGACTGTTAGTTGCTTTACTTCGCACGGGCGATGATTTCGACCAACTTCCAGGACTTAGTCTTAGACTGTGGGCGAGTTGAGGCAACACTGACCATATCACCAATGTTACATTCATTATTTTCATCATGAACATGAACTTTGGTGGAACGTCTTACATATTTTTTATAGATCGGATGGGCTACCTTACGTTCGATAAGAACAGTAATAGTTTTGTCCATCTTGTCACTAACGACACGACCGGTTAACGAACGTGCTGTACTTTGCTGATCACTCATTTCCGTGCCCTATCTTTTTTCGTTCAATACAGTCTTGATACGAGCAATGTCACGTCTAACACGTTGAATTTCACTATTACGTGTCAACTGACCTGTCGCATTCTGCATACGCAGATTAAACTGTTCTTTATGCAACGCATCTAGCTCTGTAGCTAAATCTTCTGTTGTTTTTTCTCTAATTTCGCTTGCTTTCATTACAATATCGCTCGCGTTACGAATGTTGTTTTTACTGGAAGTTTAGCGGCTGCCAGACGAAACGCTTCACGAGCAATTTCTTCTGAGACACCTTCCATTTCATAGAGCATGCGTCCAGGCTGTACATTTGCAACCCAGTATTCAACATTACCCTTACCTTTACCTTGACGAACCTCTAGAGGTTTACTAGAAATCGGTTTATCAGGAAACACACGAATCCAAATCTTACCACCACGTTTGATATGACGAGTCATAGCACGACGTGCTGCTTCAATTTGACGAGCTGTAATACGACCACGCTCTAGAGATTTAAGACCAAACTCACCAAAGCTTACTTTCGCGCCACGGTGTGCCATACCTCTATTACGCAGCTTCTGCTGCTTCCTAAATTTTGTTCTTTTTGGCTGTAACATTGGTTATAACCTTATTTTTCAGCTGCCGGTGTGTTTTGAGCATTCGCATCAAAAACCTCACCTTTAAAAATCCAAACTTTGACGCCGATAATACCGTATGTGGTATTAGCTTCCGCTGTACCATAGTCAATGTCGGCACGAAGTGTATGCAAAGGCACTCGACCTTCACGATACCATTCTGTACGGGCGATTTCCGCGCCGTTCAGACGACCTGCAACATTGATACGAATACCTTCAGCACCAAGACGCATTGTATTGGTAACTGCACGTTTCATAGCACGACGGAACATGATACGACGTTCCAGCTGCTGAGCCACACTTTCAGCAACTAATGTTGCGTCAAGTTCCGGCTTACGAATTTCTTCTACTCCTACATTAACGGGAATACCCATTAACTTAGAAGCTTCAGCACGTAGCTTGTCTATGTCTTCGCCTTTTTTGCCAATGACAATCCCCGGACGAGCCGTGTGAATTGTAATTTTGGCAGTTTTAGCTGGACGATCAATCTGGATTTTACTGACTGAGGCATGTGATAATTTTTTCTTCAAAAAATCACGTACTTTCAAGTCAGTATTCAGCATTGTTGAAAAGTTTGCTGAATCGGCATACCAGATCGAATTCCAATCTTTAATTATACCAAGTCTAAAACCTGTTGGGTGAACCTTTTGTCCCATAAGTCTGCTCTCTTACTTCTCGTCTACAACCACAGTAATGTGGCTAGTGCGTTTAAGAATACGGTTACCGCGGCCTTTGGCGCGTGGTTGCATACGTTTCATGGTTGGACCTTCGTCTACCATAACCGCAGAGACGATTAACTCGTCAATGTCTGCACCGTCATTGTGTTCAGCATTTGCGATAGCTGAGTCCAAAACGCCCTTCATAAGCTCTGCAGCTTTTTTAGGACTGAAAGCAAGTAGATTGATTGCTCTTTCTACTGGCAAACCTCGGATTTGATCTGCAACCAAGCGCACCTTTTGTGCGGAAATGCGTGCATAGCTGAGTTTAGCTTTTGTAGCCATATCTTAACCTTATCGTTTAGATTTTTTGTCAGCGGCATGACCTTTAAAGGTGCGAGTTGGTGAAAATTCACCCAACTTATGCCCAACCATATCTTCTGTAACAAACACGGGTACGTGTTGACGACCATTATGAACAGCTAATGTTAAGCCGATCATGTCCGGAGAAATCATCGAACGACGTGACCAAGTTTTAATTGGACGTTTGTTATCAGTTTCTCTCGCTTCCAAGACCTTCTTTTCAAGGTGCTGGTCTATAAAAGGACCTTTTTTAATTGAACGCGGCATAGGATTCCCTAATCTTATTTACGATTACGACGACGTACAATCATGTTATCTGTACGTTTGTTCTTGCGTGTTTTATAACCTTTGGTTGGTGTACCCCAAGGTGATACTGGATGACGACCACCTGATGTACGACCTTCACCACCGCCATGCGGATGGTCAACTGGGTTCATAACAACACCACGAACTGTTGGTCGAACACCGCGCCAGCGTGTCGCGCCAGCTTTACCAAGTGAACGTAACGAATGTTCGCCGTTACCGACTTCACCCATTGTCGCTTTACATTCCAAAGGAACTTTTCTCGTTTCACCACTACGTAAACGAATGGTTGCATAACCATTTTCACGAGCTACGTATTGAGCACTTGAACCTGCACTGCGAGCTATCTGCGCGCCTTTACCAGGTTTAAGTTCAATACAGTGAACTGTACTACCCAGAGGGATAGCTGAGAATTTCAATGCATTACCTGCACGAATTGGTGAATTTTCACCTGACTCTAAACGATCACCTGCTACTACACCTTTAGGTGCAATAATGTATCGCTTTTCACCATCTGCATAGTTTAACAATGCAATATGTGCAGTACGATTTGGATCATATTCAATCCTTTCTACTACAGCAGGTATACCATCTTTATTACGTTTAAAATCAATTAAACGATAACGTTGTTTATGACCACCCCCACGATGACGAACTGTAATTCGACCATTGTTGTTACGACCACCTGTTTTAGATTTTTTCTCTAACAGTGGTGCGTATGGAGCGCCTGTATGCAAACCGGCTGTTGTTACTTGAACAACAAATCTACGACCGGCTGATGTAGGTTTAGCCTTTTTTAATGCCATTCCAGATTCCTCACACGTATTCTATTTATTCGCCAAGGAAGTTGAGATCAGCACCATCAGCTAACGTCACATAGGCTTTCTTCCAGTCACTACGCTTGCCCATAACTCGGCCTGTACGTTTGACTTTACCTTTAACGTTAGTTGTAGATACTGCTGCAACTTTCACATCAAACAATGTTTCTACTGCTTGTTTGATTTCGATTTTGTTGGCGTTAGGTAGCACTTTAAGTACTACTTGATTGTTTTGCTCTGCAACACGTGATGCTTTTTCAGCAACAACTGGTCCCAGAATAATTTTTGTTAAACGTTCTGAGTTCATGCGAATGATTCCTCTAATTTACGAACAGAGTCTTCACTCATCACTACTTTTTCAAAACGCAACAACGCAACTGGATTGACATGTGCAGCATCTGTTGCTGCGATGTCATATAGGTTACGAGATGCTAGAGCAAGATTACCTGCTGCATTTTCAGTAACGATTAATGCATTTGATAAACCTAGTGACTTAGTTTTAGCTAATAAGTCTTTAGTTTTTGCTGACTCTAATTCAACCTTATCAACAATAATTAACGCATCTTTACGGTGTAACTCTGACAAAATTGTTGCCAGTGCTAAACGGTACATTTTACGGTTAACTTTTTTGCTGTAATCTCTATTTTTAGAAGCGAAGGTAGTACCACCAGAGCGCCATAAAGGGCTACGAATAGTACCAGCACGAGCTCTACCACTTCCTTTTTGTGCGAATGGCTTACGGCCACCACCACTTACTTCAGAACGAGTTTTCTGTGCATGTGTTCCGCTTCTCGCGCCTGCTAGATATGCAGTGACCACTTGATGCACAAGTGACTCATTGTACTCACGGCCGATTAAAGCATCAGAAACAGTTATGTTCCCTGCTTTTTTGCCGTCAAATGATTGTAATTGAAGATCCACGTTAATTCCCCTAAGAATCGTTCTAAGCTTTAACAGCCGGGCGAATGACAACATCGCTTCCAGTAGCACCAGGTACTGAGCCTTTTACTAATAGAAGGTTGCGTTCTGTATCCACCTTAACGATTGACAGGTTTTGTAGAGTGCGTTGTTTGTCACCCATATGACCTGCCATTTTTTTACCTTTGAATACACGACCAGGTGTTTGACATTGGCCGATTGAACCAGGTGCCCTGTGTGATAGCGAGTTACCATGAGTAGCATCACCACCGCGGAAGCCATAACGTTTGACTACACCAGCAAAACCTTTACCTTTGCTTATGCCTGAAACGTCAATTTTCTGTCCATCTTCAAAAATATCTACATTAAGCTCAGAACCTAGAGAAAGCTCAGCGAGTTCTTCAATTCTGAACTCCATAACTTTACGTCCAGCAGCTGCTTGCGCTTTTGCAAAGTGACCAGCTTGTGGTTTAGTAACGCGTGATGCTTTACGTTCACCAACTGTAACCTGGATAGCATTGTATCCATCTGTATCTACAGTTTTAAGCTGACTAATACGATTTGGTTCTACTTCGATTACCGTAACAGGAGTAGATACACCATTTTCATTGAAAATACGTGTCATACCGCGTTTACGACCGATGAGTCCGATAGTCATTGACCCAGCCCCTCTTAATTCAACTTGATCTGGACGTCTACGCCGGCGGCGAGGTCCAGTTTCATTAGAGCATCTACTGTTTTATCAGTAGGCTCAACGATGTCCATAAGGCGCTTGTGAGTACGAATTTCATACTGATCACGAGCATCTTTATTTACGTGTGGTGAAACCAACACTGTAAAACGCTCTTTTTTTGTCGGTAGCGGAATCGGACCATTGATTCTTGCACCAGTGCGTTTTGCAGTTTCTACGATTTCTTTTGCTGATTGATCAATCAAACGATGGTCGAAAGATTTCAGCCTAATTCTGATAGTTTGCGTTGCTGCCATTTCTATTACTCGACGATTTTACTAACGACGCCAGCACCAACTGTGCGACCGCCTTCACGAATAGCAAAACGTAACCCTTCTTCCAT
>LAZR01001645.1_pt1 | contig 13910 bp, 24 predicted proteins | sample 329461 | NCBI WGS metagenome assembly LAZR01 (sample SAMN03002196, study PRJNA259156) | marine sediment metagenome | biome: sea floor; feature: Hydrothermal impacted sediments; material: marine sediment; isolation source: Loki non-amplified sample from Loki's castle hydrothermal vent sediment ...
CCCCGTGCTTCGTCCCGTATCGCCCCACCCTCGCTGCGTTCCCCTTCGCTGTGTCGTGCGCCTGGGGTGTCGGCCAGCGCTTCACGGCTTGCCCCAAGTCCACCTGGCGCTTCTTGCCGTCGGGTGTCATGCCCGTCCGGGACATCGTACCCGTCGCTGGGCTTCTTCCGCCGTTCGGCACGTTGGGCGTGGGCCACATTCGCTCCGCCGCCTGCACCTCGCTCGTCAAGTCCCGACCCCCCTTGCCATCCTTCGCCCACTGGTGCCTCCCTCCCTGGCCCCCTACCTGTGGCGTGGGCCACAATGAAGACCCGATCGCGGATGTGCGGGGCACCAAGGGCGGCCGCCGATACATCGTTGTCGCTAGACATGCTTCAACTGCCGTTCCATCTCCGAAGAGAAGGTATAGGAATCGTCCTGCCACTGGATCAGCCCGTTCCTGACTAGGCGAAGGGCCATCCGCTCTAGCTGACGGTGTAGTAGTTGGTGGCCGCTCCTGTTCGTCACGAATAGGTTCTTCTCCGTCATGTTCGCGTGGTCCCCGTCGATGTGGTGTACCAACTCCCCACGGCGCAGCACTCGCCCTAGCTTCTTCGCCGCTGCTTGGCGGTACAGCTTCGCTGAATAGGAGCTCGGCGCGTATCGTCCACCAGGCCGTAGCACTCCATGCCTCTTCAGCAGCCGTTGTACCTGCTTCCACCCCGCCTCGACCTCGGCTGCTACTTGGCGAATCCCCTTGCCCTCCTCTACGTAGAGATGCAGAACGCGACTTACATTCACAACAGGTTTCGCTTGGCTCAAGCCGACGCACCCTTGAGAGCAGAAGCGCCCGCGCCCCTTCGCTATCGCGTCCTTCCGTGGCCTGAATAATGTGGTGCAGGATTCGCACCGTCTCGCAGGCGCAAAGCTTCTCATATGGGCCATAAGTCGTTCCTCCTTGCGACAATGAAGACGCGATCTCTGATATGGGGTGCCCCGAGAGCAGCCGCAGAGATGCAATCGTGGTCCGCATCATACCCGCTCTCGGCCAAGTCCCTGAGCACTCCACCAAAGAGCCGTCCAGCGTCGATTGACAGGAGGCCTGGAACATTTTCTGCCAGGACCCATCGGGGCCTAAGCGCGCGTATGATTCGGACGAATTCGGGCCAGAGCCAGCGCTCGTCCGCGGCGCCTTTCCGCCGGCCCGCGTGCGAGACCGGCTGGCAGGGTGGCCCCCCGCAGATGAGGTCAACTTTCGGTGCTTTCTCATCAACATCCCTCACGTCATCATAGCACGGCACACCAGGCCAGTTCTTGTTAAGAACTTGGCGGCAGAAAGGATCTCGTTCGCATTGCCATACCACCTCCATACCGCTTCGCTCCAAACCTAAATCTATACCGCCCACGCCGGAAAAGAGACTACCAAATGTAGCCATCTCTACTCCTCCCACTCCGGTTCCGTGTCCTCTGGCGCCTCCGCCTGGACCAGCTCTGCGCCGCCTGCGCGTGCCTGTGCGATACGGCAATATTCCGCGCTCAGGTCCACACCGACGAAGTCGTGCCCCTCCTCGCGTGCGGCGATCAGTGTCGAGCCGCTGCCGCAGAAGGGGTCTACGACGATGCCGCCTGGTGGCGTGACGAGCCGCACCAGCCAGCGCATGAGAGCGATAGGCTTGACCGTAGGATGCCCGCACTTGACCTGCTTAGCAGTTCTTCCAGCGCCGGCACGTGGCGACTTCAGGCCGGCGGTGTCCGGCTTGCGGTTGACAGCCTCAGCGCCTGTGATCGGCTCGAAGTCCTCCAGGCCGCGCTCGCGCTCCGCTCGGGACGCTTTAGCCACGTAGCGAAAGCGTACGGTCGTGAAGAACCGCGAGGCGCCGCCGGAACCTCCATGTGTCTTACTGAGTGTCCGCCGCCCGAACATAGAATCCGACACCTGCTGCCCCTCAACCCGATTCGGACGTTGGGTATCCCCAAGCGCACCACTCTGCGCGTCCAGCATCCCCGCCGGACAGTCCGGCTCATGGCCGCCCTCGGCATCGTCGTCGCAGGTACACTCGAAGATCACGTTCGCGGGCCAGCGTCCCGCTTCGTGCCCGCGACCAAAGGAGGGATGTGTCTTCGTCCACTCGTCTTGCGCATAGATCTGGCTGCCCGCATAACTCGGTGATCGCGCAAGTTGCTCATCCGTCCCAATCCGCGTCGCGTCAATGTTCAGCCCGCCTACGCCATGCGCTAGCACGTTCTCCGCCACCGTGCCCTCTAGCGGCTTCCGGGCCAGCAGGATCGGCTCCCAGGCGGGCTTGAGCGCCGTGCCCCAGCCTTCCCACTGTTTGGCTTCGTCGGTAATCGGTACTTTAGAAGTGAACTTGTTGCCTTCGGGATAATAGTCACTGGGCCGGAAATCGGCTTCCTTGTTCGTTATCATCAAGCGTTTATACCCACCACTAGGTGACGTACTGACTACTTCCCGTTCCGCTCCTGCCGCCTTGTCGATGGCCTTGCTCACGTCCAGTGACTTCGGGAAGCCCTGGCCGTAGAGCCACATCAGCGTATCCCGTACCTCGAAGCCCGCATCCTCAACAGCGCACCATAGCCGGTGGTGCGTTCGCGTTCCGCCGAAGGCTAGCAGATAGCCGCCGGGCTTCAGGACGCGCAGGCATGCCTCCCAGGTCGCCTGGCGGAAGGCGACGCCGGTCGCGTCCCACTTCTTGCCCATGAAGGCGAGCTCGTAGGGCGGATCCGTAACGACCGCGTCGACGGAGTTATCGTCCAGCCGCGCTAGGCCGTCCAAGACGTCGCCTACGATGATGAGGCCCTGCGTCATCTGTTGCGCTCTCCTTTTCTGTCCCACAGCAGCAGGTGCGTGATCGTGTCCGTCACCGACTCGTGCGCCTGCCGGAAGTGCTCCGTGGCAACCTTCGGAATATGGTCCACCGCTGCGGCCACCACAGGCCGCACCAGCACATGCACCAACTCGTGCAGCAGATTGTGCTCTAGGTCCGCATCGCTCATGATTGCTGCGAGTCCGCAGTTGAGCGAGATCGTTGCCCTCCTGTACGGCTCGTTGAACTCGATAGACGCCAGCACCGTTGTGTCGTCGGGTTGGGATGGGAAGTGTGATCCGCACACAAGCTCAACACAAATATCCCACGTATTGTAGAGATCGAGGCGCCGGAGCCATCGGTCCATGATGCGGTCGATCCGCGCCGCCTGCTGCTTGTTGGTGAGTCGCTTCATGCTGACCAGCCCTCCTCTGCATCCTCCCCGCGCGCCCTGTCCAGCGCCTCAAGAATCCCGCAGGGGCGACAAATCCGCGACTCCGGGTGGACATGCCGACGGTTGGTGCATTTGACGCACCGCGCACGCATCACCCACTCGCCCAAGAGTCGGGAGTAGATGAGCTGAGCAGAGCCGCTCATGAGCTGTATCCACACGCAGCACGGAAGCAGTAAGTGCGCCCGTCCGTCGTCACCAAGCTCTTGTACCCGCAGCGTGGACAGTGTGTTATCATGTTCAGTTACTCCCCCGCGTCCCTGCGTCGAAGCCCGTTCGGTAGCCGCGCTCGTAGCCCTCCTCGTCGCCCAATCGGGAACCCTCATCCTTACCTTGATCGTATCCCCGAGAGTAACCCGCCGCATCGCCATCCCGTTCGCCATCGCGTTGGCCGTCCGAGACGCCGTCGTTATAGCCCTCCTCTTTGCCCAACTCAAAGCCCTCGTCCTTACCGTCTGAGAAGCTGCCAGCAGCCGCATCCTCAGTGGCTACCTCCACGAGCACGTTCAGCAGCCGCTCGAACTCGTACTGGCGCTGGACGCGCACCGAGGGTATCAGGCACGCCGGACCGCGGAGATCATCGACCGCGTCGAATACGTCTTGGCGTGCGTCGTCTTCTGCTGTCATATCACAACTCCTCGTCAAACTTGTCCATCGGAATCCGCCGCCCCCGACGATAGTGTAGCACCTGCGCCTCCGACGCCTGCCAGTCCCGCACGTTGGTCGACGCCAGCAGCGCGTCCGTCGCTAGCTGATACATGATGTCCCAACGGTCTGGTGGCTCCGGAAAGAGCACGTACCCGGGCTTGCCCTGGCCGCGAATGTAGCCGAGCTCAAGGTGTCCCGACTTGCCTGCCGGTAGTAGCAGCACGGCGGCATCCGACTCATTCAGGTGTTGGCGGTCGAAGTGGTACACATTCTCCGCCGCACGGCCGTGCAGCGCCTCACCGTAGGAGTGACCGCGAGCCGTTTCGTACGCCTGCCAATATGAGTCCGTTTCAGATCCAGGAGCCCACCAATCATCAAATACGTCGAAGCCAAGCTCGCGGATGCGGTTGGCTAGGAGCGGGACTTCGGGGTTCCGCAGTGAGCCAATCAGATATAGCTTTTTCATTATGCGCAGTGCCTCGGCGTCACCGCGTAGCCGCCGCCAGTGACCGGATACTCCCGGTCCGCGAGGTACTCATCATCGCAGCCCGTCTCGCCGCAATCGAAGCAGACGTAGGTATAGCATACGTGCTCACCATCGATCTTGTAGAGGTACGATGTGGCGAGGCGGAAGCACTCAGTATCCGTCTCTTCGAGATCGTGGCACGTGCCGCGATCACACTCGCACTTCGTACCTTCGGGAGGATTCGGAATCTTGTCATCGATCCACTCCTCCAACGTCCCGTCCATGTCTGCCTGGTCCTTCTTGCCGATGTAGAATCTGTTGTGGCTCATGCTACTTCCTCCTCCGGCCCGCAGAACTTCGGCGACCGCCACAGCGGATCGTTGGGCGGCAAGATACCGCGCGGTCGGTCGACCCGCTTGGCGATGCACATCGTTATCCAACGCTGGTCGGTCAGATCTCCCAAGTCGTGCTTGTGTGCCTTCCACATCGTGTAGATAGCCTGCTTCCGCGTCCACGCCGCGACGAGCTCAACGAGGCACCCCTCCTCGGGCACGTACAGACCCGCCTCACGATCGATGCAGTCATAGGTCGTGACCTCTCCTGCGTTGACAAAGTAGACGTTCACTTCGCACCTCCTACTCTTTCGCTGGCCGTATCACCGGCATTCGCCGCTTCGGATCCCACTGCACCCGAGCACGTCTGGCCTCGGTAGTGCGCTCCACCACATCCAGCCGATCCAGCGCAGCGTTTATGCGCGCCAGAGCCTCCGGCGAAAGCCGCCGAAGAAACGACGCCTTATCCCGCCGCTGTGTGTCAGCCACCAGGCTCTGCCTCCTCCGCCTCCGCCTCCAGAGACGCGGCCTGCTGCGCCGTCGCCAGAGCACAGCCGAAGTGGATAGGCGCCGTCTTCAGCGCTCCCGGTGCGACCGCACCAATGAAGTGAACGATGAGCTGGCCGGGCTCGAATTCGGTCTGGCAGCCTGGGCACTTCGGCACTGTCTTGGGCGGGCGGATGCCCGGCGGGAGTACGAGGTCATTGGGTATTGGGGGCATGGTCTCCTCCTTCGTGCAGGTGTGCGTCAATGGACGCGGCGGTGTCTACGGAGTCTGCGTCCTCCCAGGTGAATGGTGGCGTCTGCTGCTCCGCCTGGTGCTCGGCTACCCCCTGGAGAATGCCAGCCCAGATCTCGGTGGTGTCTGGGATCACGTACGCCAGGAACTCGGCTAGGTGCACCGCTGCCGCCCTGTCCTGAAGACACATCTGCGCGAAGACGTTAGCAGCGTGCTCACGGCTGGGGGCACCGATGATGGCGTGCGCCAGATGCAGCAGCATGTTCGGGTTGGTCACGGCGTCTCCTCGTCCTCCCACCACTGCTCTTCCGACTGCTCCCGTGGCCGCAGCAGCAGCCCGCCGAGCGAGCAGTGCAGCTTCGTCTCGGTGCTCAGTCCGCGCGTCTCCTTCTTGCTGGGCAGGTACCATTCCCACTTGACAGCGCCGGCGCCTACAGGCTTCGGCTCGTACCAGCCCGACTGAGCTAGGCCAGTGCAGCCGCCAGCACGGCAGTCGGTCAGCATCGGCGTCGTGCCCTCGTCCACATCCACGGTCACCATAATGCCGCCGCAGGCGCCGCAGATATAGAAGTTCTCGCGGCCGACGTTAGACACGGGGCAGCGCCTCCATACCATCCTGATAGGAACAGGCGCTGCACAGACCAGTCGCGCCGTTCCACGGCAGTGGTGCCTTCCACCGACGACAGGCCGGACAATAGCATTCCGACAGTCTAGCGAACGGCCAGCGCCAACCCATGAAGCACCATACCCGACGCCTCGGGGCATGCTCATAACCGTACGCTTCAATCTTGCGTCTGAATGGTCGGTGTGTTGTGCAGTAGCCGTAGGCGTAGCACGTACACTCCCAGAGCCGCACGCAACCGGCGTGCCAGCCCTCGGCACAGGCGTCGCACCAGCGCGAACTGACAGGGGACGGAGGCGGTCCGACAGTGATCATGACTGCGCTCGCGCCGATACGCCTTCCTCAGACACTACCCTGACACCTAGGATGTCGAGATCGTTCTTCAGCGAACGCGCCAGCGCGTTCAATTCGGGCATGTTCGGCTGGACTAGCACAAGCCGATTCGTGCGGCTCGCGAATGCCGCTAACGCCTTCAAGTCAGTCACCTCGGCGTGCCAGGTCGTGCGGATATGAACGGCTCCGGCTGGTGCCTCCGCCGGCGCAGCGGTCGGAGCCTGCACGACGGCGACGCGCTCCTCGGTCGCCTCGGCGCGGTCGTCCTTCCAGCCACACGCTGCTTCTCCGCCAGGGTCGCTAGGCGCACGCGCTCGCGTTCCGCCTCCGCATCGAGCCGGTCCTGCGCCTCCCGCTGTAGGCGTACCTGCTCCTGGGTGTAGGCGAGGACAGCCGTCTTGATTGTCTGCTCAGCGGTCGCTAGGCGATCGACGGCGGGCTGGAACAGCTCCATGACTCGCTTCTTGGCCGCGTCCATCGGTCGGGTGATCGACAGGCGCATGTCGGTCAGCGCCTTCTGCCGACTCTTGACTGTCTGGAGAAGGTCGGTGCTAGCTCCCAGCTCCTCGGTGGTCTTTATCGTCAGCGCCTCGGCGGTCGATACGAGAGCGACGATCTTCGTCTCCTCGTCCTTCACTGCCTCCGTTGCCAACAGGACTGCTCCATATTGTACGTCCCTTGCTTTCTTTTCTGTAGTCATTGTGCTTGCCTTTCTGCTGTGCGCATGTTCTCGTTCATCTCTGCGAGCATCTTCCGCGAAATCCTTATTGGCGACCACTGCCGCGGCAGCGACCGCGGGAACTGACGCCGAGCGCCGCAGCGCCGGCAGACCGAGTTGGCCATCGGGCCCGGATCGTCGGCTGCGTCGGGAATCCACCAGCGGTGGACGCACTTCGTTGCGCTCATTGCCAAGGCATCCTCCGCCGCCGTCGCGGCGCGTAGCCTAGGAGGGGCGGCTCGGGAGCTACTGCCACACCGTTCTGCATCTCAATCTCGTGCCCGCATTGGAGGCAACAGAACGTCGTGCCGTACGTATCGCGTTCGGGGAACATCGATCCCAAACACCGCGGGCACTGTTTACCGACGTGCTGGAGCATAGTGTTCCTCCTCGAATGTTGTCAGGTTGGTGGGACCAGTTGCCGGATTGAACGGCGCCCAATTATGCTGTGGTCGCAATGGGAGGGGGAGGAAAACTAACGAGGGAACGCACACCCCCGACCACTTCTCCCCTGGCCTCTTGGCCACTACTGGTCCCGCGATGGTGGTCACTACTGAGATCCTCCTTGTACCTGTTTCGACGCTGGGTGAAGGCTGACCCTGTCGCCGGTCTCTAGGCCGGCCTCGTATCCTTCGGGGTGCAGCAGCGTACGATCTGGGCCGGTCTCCGTCTCGCCATGTCGGTCCTTGACAAACTGCGCATTCTCATCGCCGTAGCGTACAACGAGCGCGCGAATCTTCACGTCCTCCGCTGCGCGGGCTGCCACCATGTCCCCTAGCCGTTGGTTGATGCGGGCAAGGATGCCGATGCGGCACGATTCCAGCCATGCCTTCTCGTACCGAGCTACGCGTCCCTCCTCGTGACAGGCCTCCAGCGCTAGCCGTGCGACCTGACGCACGACCCAGGCATTAAGTTCCCGGACGGTGGCCACGTTGTCGGGCCGACCGACGAAGACAAGGACACCACTGCCCTTCACACCAAGCACCCGGACGAAGAAATGGTTGCCGATCACGGTAGCCAGGATACCCTGCCAGCCGCCGGAGCCGCGTCGCATCGTCCCGCCAGCCGCGACCGCATATTCGCGTTCCTCAACGACCTGCCCGGCCTCGCCACTGATCATCTCGACCTCCGCCATCGACAGGTTGTGCTTGAGCAGGAGACGGTGTGCCATCTCCAGCGCCGTCGCGGCCTCGGCCTCCGTCGCGCCGCGCTCAGGCACCTTCGCCAACAGCGCCTGGACCTTCTCGATGATGCTATCGCGGTCGGTCATGCCACGTCCTCCGACGCAGGTGCCGAAGCCTTGCCGGCGCATAGGACCTTGGTGCGGTACGCGTCGGCGGCGTCGGCGCAGCGTGGAGTGCAATACTTGACCGTGTCGTAGCGGTTGGCGCCGCGAGATCTGAACTGCTGCTCGTCGGCGAGACACCAATAGCATAGCCCCCGTACGGCTTCGTAATTGTGACAGGCTATGTAGGTCTGCACCACGTCGCGGTACCATGCAAGAAGCGTACTGCGATCCGCCGTGGCGTCGGGTGCGTCCTGTGGGGTCGGGTCGGTCATGACTTCGTCGTGAACCCGTGCCGGAAGAGGTCTCCACACAGAAAGGCAACGAGTAGACCCACGGGGCCACACACTGCCATGCACCAGGCACGTCTGCGGTCAGTATCCTGTTGAGATTCGGCTATACCGGGGTACTCCTTCTGGAAGAACGCAAACGTCGCCTTGTACGCCAGCAGCCCACACAGAACGTACAGGCTAGCTGCTCCGATAATAATCAGGGTTAGCATAATCTTCTCCTCCTCCCCCGCAGCATAGCACGTTTAATCATGTTTGTCAAGTGCGGAACACCCCATCCTTGCCGAAGTCCATCTGCTGCCGTTCCCACGCAGTTGTATCGCCGTATCCGGGACGGTCTAGTGTCAGGTCAGTGCGGCGCATGGCGCAGGCCGTGCAGAGACTCAAGATGCTGTTCCACGCAGGGGTGTACCGTTCTCCGTTCTCCGGGAACGGGCAGCGCCCACCATGCAGATCGCAACGCTGGCACTGACATTGCAGATGCCAACTGGCGAACGTGTAGTTGCGCCAAACCCGACGGTTAAGAAATTGTCGCAGTCTCGTAAGCATGCTATGCCTCCCTACTTCACCACGACCGTGCCGATGTGCTTGTGTGGACCCTGCGCCAGCGTCGGCGGCACGATCAGGCCGAGCGCGCTAAGGTGAATCCACTGCCGATGGGTCAGCGACTTTTGGCGCACCGTCAAGTCCGCTTGGAGCACGGGGAACCGGTGCTGCGCTCCGCTGAAGTCCAGAACAAACTCGTCAAGCCACATGTCTTCATCTCCTTCTTGCTGAATGCGGAATGCGTCGTCGTGAAACAGGTTGAGGTCGCACGTCTCGCCGCCGATAGCGGTCGTGCCCTGGAACTGCCAGCCACGAGCCTCGCGCCAGGCGCCCACGGCGTAGCCGCCGAACGGGTCGGCGTCGTCACGCGGCCACCAGACGCTATTGCCACCGAGCCGCTCTGGGGACAGCGGGTAGCGTGCCAGCCACAGCGGGTGGTCGGCGTACTGCGAAGCGCGTCCCATGATCTCGCGCCATGAACTAGGCGACGCGTAGATCCAGGACTGGCGACCGAGCCACTGATCCGCGGCTTCGACGCACCGCTGTGTGACTCCGGCACCTTGCTCGATATCGTGGGCGTAGAACGCGAGCTCGGACTTGTAGCCGGACTGCTCGATCCAGCGAAAGGCGCCCTCGTAGTCGCGCGGAGGCCACACGTAGGCAGCGACACCCAGGCCAGCCTTGAGCGCCCCCTCCACGTGCTGGGCGAAGTGCTCGTTGCGGCGTCCCGGGACGTAGCCACCACCCCAGGCTTGCACCACAGCGGCCCTGACGCCGTGCCGGTCGCGCACGGTGCGCCACCACTCGTGCGAGATCGTGGTCGTGTACTCGCTCACGTCCACTACGCGAATGAGATCAGGCACTGGGCTGCTCCTTTTTCCACTGCCACGTCCACCATTCGTGTGGCTCATCTGGCATCCTCGTACATGGAAACTGGCCGACGCACTCTAGGAGCTGAACTCCACGTGGCGTGGGAAAGCCTACACGTCGCCATAACTGGCGTGGACGCGTGCTGTCTATCCGTCCGAGCAGGAACTCGGCGGATGATCCGTAGGGCAGACCGAATGCCACTAGATCACGCGGAGCCTCCTCGGTCTCACAACATGCGTAGTACCGGATTACGCCGCGCGGAACAATTCCGTCAACCGGCGCGTAGCGTGGATCGGTCGCCTTGTCGTGTCCGTAGATCGAGAGGCCTTGATCAGGCACTGACCGTGTCTCCCGCTAGCTTGTCCAGCGCTTCGATCTGGCGAGGCGCCGGCTTCGTGGTGCCCCGCTCCCAGCGCGAGACGGTCATGATCGACACACCGAGTTGCATGCCGAAGGCCGTCTGCGACGCGAGCCGCCGCTTGCGTAGGCGCTTGATCTTCGTCGGGGTCCAGGTCTTCTGTCGCTTGTTCATGGCCACTGCCTCCTTTTGTATCTGGCCGAGCCGTTCTCTCACTACCCTCACACCCTATCTCACACGTTTTCAGATACGAATGTGAGTGTTGTGAGTATTGTGAGGGTGTTTTGGGGGACAGACGTATGTATAGAGATCCTGATCTGCTGATCTGTTGATCAATTGATCCCCCTTTTCTGATCTATACACCCTCATTCTTCTCCTATATATATATACTTTTTTTCATACTCACAACACTCACACTACTCACACTAGATACGATTCTACTCGAAATCCTGTGAGTCTTGTGAGTCTTGTGAGTCGTTTTCTTGAGTTAGGGTGTCCAACGGGACAAGGACGCCGCTGAGTTGTGCGGTCTTCTCTCCCACCTGCACCCGCTTGCGTTCGACACGTTCTCCACCAAATTCGTCCACCGCCTCCTTCAGCACCGCCGCCCATGAGAAGCCGACACGGCTACCGCGCCGGACTTGGACACCTTCATACCAGCCGTATGTGCTCTCTCGGGTGAGCAGCGCGAACACGACACCGTGCCGTTCTTCCCAGTACCCCACTGTCTCAGCCGCAACCGCGCCGGACGGGTGCCTGTGGTGCGACGTGTCAACGCCTACCGCTGGCATGAGGCATATCTTCCGCGCCGCCATGCCCTCGGCTAGCGCCGTCGCCATCTTCCGAAACGGCGACGAACTGGCGATATCTTTGGCCTGCTCCTCAGCCCCGGCCACCAACGTCTTCGTGGCCTCCGTGATCCAGTCCATGACTTCCTTCCCGGCCTCCTTGCCGTAGGTGGCGCGGACGAATTTGACGACGACCTCGCCGGCAGCTAGTAGGGACGCGTAGGAGCTGAGAATGCGCAGGTGTATGCCGTCGCCCTGGCCGGTGGCCTTTACCAACTTGAGGCGCCACCGCTCACAGGTGTCGTCCAGCGCGTTCGCGCCCAGCAGTTTTCTGTGCTTCGCCAGCCAGAGCAGATATGCGCCGCCGAAGAGCTGTAGGCAGCTAATAGGGACGCGTAGGAGCTGAGAATGCGTAGGTGTATGCCGTCGCCCTGGCCGGTGGCCTTTACCAACTTTAGGCGCCACCGCTCACAGGTATCGTCCAGCGCATTCTCTCCTAGCAGCTTGCCATGCTTCGCCAGCCAGAGCAGGTATGCGCCGCCGAAGAGCTGTAGCTCCTGCCGCTGTACCAGCGCCTGGGTGGCGCTCAGCCGCTCAAGATCAATGTCACCGCCCTGTAGCGGTACGATAATGGTACGCGCCTCTACGGACGCCTCCCCCTCCCACTTGTCCTCTCCGGTGCTCAGCATCAGCCCCCGTGCGATCTGTGTGACGCGCGCCGTGCCGTCAGGATTGCCACGCCCGCGACCGGTGCGGTCAGCGTAGTTCTGAATGAACGCGGTGAACTCTGTCGGCTTGACGACGCTGCGCTTGTAGTCGTCCACCAGCACCGTCAGGTCCTTGGCGGTGTGGAGGAACGAGGTGAGGAACGTCGTCGTGGAGGTCCACGGCGTAGGCGCGTTATTCTTGAACTTCCCGAAGAGTGAGAGTGCCGCGAGGCAGAAGCTCGTCTTGAGAATGCCGGTCTTCCCCATGACGTGTACCAGCGGTGGTACGGCTCCAATGCCGCTCGACGCCAGTGGGCCGGCAAGCACCTGTAGGACGACAGGGACGGACACGCGAGGTGGCGCCACACTGATCAATGTGCGGAACGCCTCCCACGACGCTGTTAGCTCATCAGGCGTCGCCGGCGGACGCACGCCCTGCCCGTAGAGCATGAGCTCGGATCGGATCACAATAGCACCTGTGGGAAGCCGGTCGGGATCGATCCGCCGCAGCTCGTCCACGCCCTGCGCCGAGATACCGCCGTCAGCGCCGGGTAGCACGTAGACCGTGTGGTCGTCCATCCAGCCGGTGACTGCGAACGCCTTCCGCCGCTCGGGATTGCTTAGCGCCTGCATGGCCTCACGTACCTCGGGCGCGTGTCGGGCGCAGACGATGAAGTCGCTTGGCAGAAGGCTACCAGCCAGTGCCGCCTCCAGCCGTTCCTTCTTGCGTGTGCGGTCGTCAACACGCAGCACCAACTCGTGGACGTCGCTGCCCGGACGTGTGAAGCGTACACGCCAGACGCGCTCGCCCTCATCAGTGGTGCCACCAGCGTCGAGCTCAATGTCCTCAATGATCTCGGGGAGGAAGTTGCAGATTTCTATGCTGTCCTGAGTGCCGTTGGCGCGAGGCACCTTCTTATACACCTTGCCGTCCGCCGCATCCCAGAAGTAGTTGTCGGCATCGTACGCGGGCTTGTTGGAGACTGCCGTCGGGATGCCTGTCTCGGTGACGCCGATCTCGTCGAACGCCTTCCAGGCGATACTCCAGCACTGGAAGTCCATATCGGTGCGGCCCTCGTCGTACTTGCCGTACCAGCCAATGACAGCCATCTTGACAATGCCCGCGCACTCCTCCAACGTCAACGGCTGGTGCATCTCCTTCGCAGCATCGCGTGCAGCGAAGCCTACGCCCATCAGGCGCTTGGAGCGGTCGGGGTCGGACTTGCCGGCGGGCTTCGCGTGGTGGCCCGCTAGCTGCTGCCGTAGGCGTTGCATGAGGGAGTGTGTCCGGATACGCTCCGGAATGTCAATCGCAGCGAGAGGCATCTGACGGTACTGATCGGGTGTTGTGGTAGCTGCACTAACGCCACCAGTGCCTACCTCAGCCCCTACGTCAGCCAGGAGTCCTTCGACTACATACCTTCTGGTATCATCTGTACTATGGAAGCGCGTCACGTCCACCCTAGCGGGCTGTCCGACCCACTGGTAGCGCCTGCCGGTCACCGCCAGCGACGGCGGCACAACAACGTATTGCCCATCCCCACGCACCTCACCTATCTTCTCTCCCGCCGCGGCTCTGAGGTTGAATCCCCTTGTCGGGCCCGTTGTACGGAACCAGATGTGTGCTCCGAGGCGCCCGCTGGACACGATAGCCGTCTGGTCGAGCATGCCGTACTCAGGGTCGAGGAAGCGTGCAGCGATCTCCAGGTGGTCAACGTCGAACACCATAACGCCACCAGCGACTTCGCCAAGTGCTACGCCGATGTTAATGTCGTCAGGCCATCTGGCGATCACCTCCGCATCGGTCGTAGCGTTCTTGACACCGTGCGGACACAGATCCAGACGCGGGTGCTTGCCGGGGCTGTCACAATCGGGAGTCGAGCACGTGCAACCATCCGTACCGTCCGGCAGGTGGAGTGCCAGGACGGGCAGGCTGGCGTCGGCAAACTGGAG
>LAZR01001646.1_pt1 | contig 13906 bp, 29 predicted proteins | sample 329461 | NCBI WGS metagenome assembly LAZR01 (sample SAMN03002196, study PRJNA259156) | marine sediment metagenome | biome: sea floor; feature: Hydrothermal impacted sediments; material: marine sediment; isolation source: Loki non-amplified sample from Loki's castle hydrothermal vent sediment ...
TCGCGCCCCCCGCCAACTGTCCCTTCTGGAGGACATACCCGCAGGAAGGCCCGTAGCGGTTCCCGGAAGCGACGCGGCGGCATCTGTGGGGGTTACCCCCTCTCCAGCCCCTCGCGTGCCTTCTACGCCTGCCAGGACGCCTTCTAGTGGCACTCCAGCGCCGACAGCTGCGACCGAACCCGTCCAGGGCACTCTCAACCTGACCGGGGGCCCGCCGCGGGGGCTCGACGGCAGTCTCATCACCACGAAGCAGGTTTTCGCCGAGCCGACGTCCGGGCGCCTGCACACGGTCATCGACGTTAAGCCCGACGGGCGAATTCTCGTCGCAGAAACCGGGCGGGAGCTTGGGACGCGAAAGCCGTCGTTCTTCATCGTCCCGGAGGAGTCGAATGCCATCAACTTTGCCAATCCCCGACGAGGGTTGGCGCAGGCCTTCGCCAAGACCGGGGAAGTCTCGAAGACGATCCAGGAGGTCAGGGCCGGGCTGAACAGTGACCAGCTGGTTCGTGGTGTCGAGGGCGTCACGCCTGCCTCGACCGGCGTCACTCGGGGCGGGCAACGCCTCGTCAAGGACGTCTCTCCCGCCTCGACTCTTCGGCGCGACCTCGCCGTGACGGGGGCCGGCGCGGGGGCTGGCGCGGCTGCGGGCGCCGCCCTGGGCCTGGACGATCCAGTAGGGAGCGCACTGACCGGAGCCCTCGTCGGTGCTGGATTAACCATCCGTGGACAGAGCCGACTGGCGAGCTTGTCCGCACGCGGCGTCAGGGGCTGGGACGTGCTCCTCCTCCTGCGTCGGGAAGGGTACCTGTCCGGTCTCGCGCTGCCGAAGAACATTGCGACCGCATTGGGCGCGCTCCCCATTGCGGCAGCTGAGACACGATCGATCCAGCCGCTGAAAGAGATCCCCCGCCTGGTTGGCCAGCTCGCCAAGGGCCTCGTCACGCCGAAGAACGTCATCCCGATCGAAGAGGGCATTGCTGGTCGTGGCATGGCGGGGTTCTTTGGTCCGCGCATTGGCGCGACGGACTTCTCACTGCAAGATGCATTGCGGCGGGGACTGGTCAGGATCGAAAAAAGAGACGCCACGAGGCTCGCCTCCGTCAAGCGCAAGAACGTGGCGCGGAAGCTGGCCGGGAAGAAGCCCAGATCAGAGGTCATGCCTGAGCGCGGAATCGGCAAGGCGCCCAAGGAGATCCAAGCCCAGATCGATCGCGCGGCCCTGACGACCCCGCTGTCCAAGACGCTGAGTCCAGCCGCGGTAGAGGTCGCCAAGTCACCGGGCGGGCAGTTCCTGTTCCCCTTCCAACGCACCGGCGTGAATCTCTTCAAGGGCGGGATCGAGGAGGCCCTCGAGCTAGCCGGGAAGGGCCCGGGCCCGCCGAGCGGGGCCCTTGGGACCGCGGCCCGGCGTCGACTGATCTCGGCTGGTGCCGCGGGAGCCGGGCTGGCCACGGGTGAAGCCCTCAAGGGCGAAGGGATCCCCGGGGCCCTGACTGCCGCCGTGCTGGGAGCTGCCCTGTCCCGGCGTCAGATGCTTTTTAGCGTGGGCGCGGCAGCTACGGGTGGACGGCAATTCCTCCGCGGCCTGTCGCCCATCTCCGAGCAGGCGGGTGACATCAAGCAGTTCTTCCCGACCGAGCCGAACGACATCGCCCTTTTCCGCCTGCTCGAGCAGATGACTCGGTAGCCGCCATGGATGAACCGACCTCCCTCCTCGCCCTTGGACTCGCCCTCGCCCTCGCCGTCGAGCGCGTCGTTACCGCCTGGATCAACCGGCGCAACGGCAAGCCTGTCCCCCGGTCCGGCGAGCGGGGCAGCACGTCCAACGGGATCAAGGCCCAGCAGCTTGCGATCGACCGCAACGCCGAGGACATCAGGGCCCTGACAACACGCATCGAGGAGATGGGGCGACTGCTCGCCCGACTTGACGAACGGAGCCAGCGGGAGTAGCGTACAAAAACGTCGCCGCCAGGGAGGACATCCCCAGCGGCGACTCACCGGTTGCGGACCAGCGCAACAGATGCCGATTCCCCGGTATCTTACCACGCTTATCCGTCAATCGGTCACACCGTGGGCCTGGGAGGCAACCCGTCCAGCACTGGCGGGGGGTTGGTGCCGCGCTTCAGTTGGAGAGTTGAGAATGCGAACCCAGATCGCAACGGACGTGGACGGCGACGAGACTGTTCGACTCGACATGACGCGCGATGGGACGCTCGCTTCGATTCCCTACGTGTGTGCCGAGTGGTGGTCGAGTCTCACTGACCGGGAACGTTACAACGTCGCGGACCGGGCGTTGTCTGACGAACCCGGCACGGACGTCTGGATACCGCGTTTCTTGCCTCCGACGCCCGTCGAGTCGCACCCGGCACCGGGCCTGCCACATGGGCCGCCCGGACGGGCGCTCACCGACACGGACGGAGACATTATGATTTGCCCTGCATGCAAGAATCCCATCATCGAACGAGATACCGTGGATCACGTACACGGGATCAGCGTATATAAATGCTGGGGTTGTCATGCTGAGTGGATCATGGTGACTCCGAGGCCGTGCGCCACGGACTCAGCGAGTTCCCCCGCATGCCGTGGCGTGGTACCCCGGTAAGCAATCGACGGAGCGAGAAACGAGGTTTCTCGACGCGTGACACGCTAGCCCTGCGGCGGGCTGGGGGATGCGCTGCTGCCAGACGGCCCGCTGGGCACCCGGCAGTACGTGGGGGTCCGTACCCGGGTACCGCTGGGCGCCTCGCGATCAGCCGGCATCGGTCCTCTTCGGCTCCTACTGTGCCCTGAGGGCCCCTATGATCGCGTTGAAGGCTCGTGCCCCAAGCTCATGGCGAGCCCCCTCATGCACCCTCTCCACCTTCTCGATGTCTCTCTCTTGTTGGGCGGCGGCACCTTCACGGCGACCGGCCCTGTGGCCGTCCCTGTAGCCTTCCCTCGCCAGACTCCACTCTCTCCGAGCCCGACTGCTTTTCCCGATGTCCCCAAGGCCCAAGCTGTCGGAATACGCATTCGCTCGCAGCTCTCGTGCGGTGTCAGTCTCGGTCTCGGTGAATGGTTTGCCCACGTTGCCGTCCTCGTCTATCTCGATCACCGTTTCGTGTGTGGTGTCAGTCGGCATCGGCTGGGCCTCCTCCAGAATGTGCCGCGTCACGTTATTGGGATGCTTCCACGCATGGCCTTGGTAGCCATCATGGGCCTCTATTGTTTTGCTACACGTCAAGCAGGTCGGCTTAGCGCTTACGTCTTCTGCAGACGCCTGAATGTTGTCGATGGCGCGCAGCTGGCCGGCGGTCACGTGCCCGGCCCGCTCCACGGTGTCGTAGATCCCGGTGATGGTGTCCCACGTCCAGCTGTAGTGGCTGTCGCCCTCTAGGTCTTCGAGTCGCGCTAGGAAGTCGGACGGGTCCGTGACGCTCTCGGGCGGCTCGGGCTTGGGCGTCGCTCTGAGGATCATTGCGGGGCTCCTGGGCTGCGCCCGCAGGTGCCACAGACCGCGAGGTTGCACCCGTTCACGTGGCCGCATCCGCACGACCACCGAGATGTTTCGAGCGCGTTGGCGATCTGCTCAAGGAGGACCCGCTGCGCTTCTAGGACTTCAAGGAGGAGCCAGAGATCGTCGGAATGGATCATGTCTTACCTCCCGTCCTCCTGTTTGGCCTCCGTGACTGTAAATCCTGCTGCCCGATCAGTCTTTCGAGCAGTCTCACAATAGATCCACCACCCCCAGTCATAGGATGCCGCTGACACATGGACTCTCACAGGCACACCGACATGATCATGGCAGTCTCCTTCGCACGCGGAGTCGGGGTCAGTCGGCATCGGTCTGGCCTCTCGCGTGGAGTGCGGCTAGCGGATCAACCGGCGGCTCGAACATGAAATTATGAGCCCAGTCCTGATCCCATCCGCAGTTGTGTATGCAGAGCCACCCGTGAGGCGTCGGCCTGAGAACCACGCCTTGACAATTCCCACACGTGAACGGGTGCATGAACTCGCAATCCTGAAAGCGGGCCAGCGCGACACATTGATCGAGACTCCACGGGGCCTTGACTTGCTTTGGGTGTTCCATTTATTTCCCTCAGTGGCTATTGTCTGTCATGCTGATTCTTTCTTCCTCTCCGCGACGGCGTCATCCTCATGCGATGCGAGCGCCTTGTCGAGATCCTCCGAGTCCCCGACAAAGTCCCAGAGCGTGCCGTCTTGGACGTCCTTCCATCCGCAGATGCACCCGCCCCGTCCACCCCAGCGATTGGGACAGTCAGTCCGGTGTCTCCCGAAGTAATCGAGCTCGGCCTGCTTCCTGGCGAGCTGGCCTTCTAGATCGAGCACCTCCGGGTTCAGGTCGGCGTCGGGGTCATATCTCGTGTGTGGCATGCCTGTCTCCTTTCGTGTTAGCTGGACGCCTGCAGCGAAGACCAGCCCCGGCTGGTGAAGAGCTAGGTCTTCTCTCTCAGCCAGATCCGCATCACTATGGCGCACATACGTGCCTCTGTAACCTTGGAGGGGTTGCCTGCGTAGTGTTCACGCAGACTCTCCCAGAGTTCGACCAGAACAGGATCCAGTGGATCGCGGGCCAGTAATACGAACATCGGCTCGTCTGGATCAGCGGTCTCGTAGCAGTCGAATTTTCCTGGTTTGTTCTTGGTTCCCATATCGATCTCCTCCTTCGGGTGAGCTGGACGCCTGCAGCGAAGACCAGCGCAGGCCCGAGTCATTATTCCAGCACTAGCTCCACGTTCTTGAAAAATATCCCCCTGGCCGGGCCGATGCCAATCTCAATCCGAGAGATTGAAGTAATCATCGCCACGGGCTTAGCCTTGTTGAATATATCCTGGCAAACATTAGCGTAGGTTTCATAGTCTACAGTGTAAGTTAAGGGCCATGCGCCTAATCCGAATTCATTATTAAATCTACGCCTTAGCTCATGTGAGGTCATTAGGGCTCCTTGCCTTGTCTATCTGGACGCCCGTAGCGAAGACCAGCACGGGCCCGGGGCTGGTTGTAGCGCCTCGCAGAGAGCGAGACCACTCTCCTCTCCCCTGTTCCAGCGGGACGGGGATGGTCCCGGCTTAGCGACCCCCAGAATGGTCCCACCCAAGGGAGGGTCGCTCTGGATTACCGCCAAAGGCTTGCTCCTATCAGGGCCAGCACGAGCAGTACGATCGGCCAGACGATCCCCGGCAGGGGCGAGCCGAGCATGTTCATCGTGTACTGCTCCTGGAGCTTCATACTGCGGTCCATGGCTTCCAGGCTCCGCTTTACATACAGTGCCTCCTCGCGGCCGTACTGTTTCTCGAGCATGTCGAATTGCGCGTTGGTCATAATCACTCCCAGGGTCGCTCTGGTCGTCAGGACTACTTGAAGACCCGTGCGAGAACCTGCTCGATCCGCTCCAGGCTGTCTCGTATGTCCTGTAGCGGGTGCTCATCATTCGGCGGCGGCGGCGGCGGGTCGACCACCTCATCCTGACTCCCCGGCGGGAGGTCCCTCCGCTTTGCCGGCAGCCGGCCGACGCCGAAGCCGTCCTCCCCTGGCTCATAGGTCAGCCACTGAAACTGCCACCCCGGCAGGCCGGCGCCCGACGCGGTGTCGACGGCCTGGACCCTGCCGTACCGGAGCGTGTCCTTGCTGATGGTGCCGGTGGAATTGCGGCGGCGTCCCCAGCGCGGGTCCCCGACGATCCCCCACGCGGGAGCGCCAAAGGCCAGGCAGGCGACGGCCTGTGCCGTCCATCGGGAGAAGACGCCTTCGCCGTCTAGCTCGGGCCTTCCCATTTGAATCCAGATCTTCACGAGGTCACGTTGTCGATTTGGTGCGGGCATGTCAGTGTCTCCTATGGCTTGAGTGTACGAGTCCGATCGCGTTGGATAAATATTCGCCCATTGCTGACCGTGACGACAACGGGCTCCTTGTCTTGCCAGTGAAGGGCCCGCTTCTGCGTCGGGGAGATGCACACCATCCAGCTCCCTGCGATCTTGCGGAAGATGACGTGATGCGGCGAGATCCCGGCAAGTCGTGTACGGGTCATAATGCGCTCCGGTGCAGGGAGATCCCGGCAAGTCTTTTTCTCGTCATTTGGATTCCATATGGACATGCGGCGGCACTTGAAAGATATCCGTTCGCAGCGAGCTCAAGCGCTTGGACGCGACGACGTGCGGGTCGAACCGGACGACGATGCTGTCGAACATCGCGGGGTCGGGCGTCAGCCGGCCATGCGTGAGTCTCTTCGCGTTCCACCGCGGGTGCCCGTCCTCCCAGAAGCAGATCCGCCGGTCGCAGTAGTAGAGCGTACTGGCGGATCCGATGATCCACTGTCGGAAGGCCTTGGTGACCCGCAGCGGCAGCAGGAGGGTCGTGTCGAAGCCGAGGGATGCCTCCTGTGCGGCCTTGGCGAGCAGCTGAGGGACAAACGACCGGCCGTACGGGGGGTTGCTATACCCCCGGGTTCCATAGAGCCTCCAGGGGGTCGCGAGGGCGTCCTGGGGCATATTCCCTCCCGGCCCCATCCATCGCTCGCAGAGGTGATTCTTCGCGTTCGCCGTCAGGTCGAGATCGAACGGCCCGAACTGCGCGTTGAGGGCGGCGAAGACGGCCGGCGGCGTTTGCCAGTCGTTCTTCGTGGTGGCTGCATCAATGGCGACGACGTTGCGTTTCATGGCGTGCCTGCTTTCCTGAGAGCGATAAGATCGAGCTGGATACTGAGGCGTTCCTCCAGCGTGGTGGCGTTCTCGAGCAGCCCCAGTAGGAATACCTTCCGACTGGCTCGCCGTTGCGCGGAGTACTCCCGGGATCGGTCTTTCAGGTACGTGCGGAGGGTGACGTTCGGAATCGAGGGCGGTTTCCGGACCTCGCGCTTTTTACGAATCGTTGTCCGCTGTCTCTGGCCCTTCCTGTGCCAGACGGTGAAGGCGCTCGTCTCACTGAAGGACACCTCGCTGACCAGGGGCATCACCACGTCGAAGTTTCCGTCATCCTCGTGACTGATCTCGCCAATCGCGTCCTCGACGATCGTGTCCCACCGCGGGAGACGCGTCGGATGCTGGAGCCTGCCGATACGGTCTTCCAATCCATAGACGCCCACATCGTGGAATCCTGCATTCCAGCGGTCCCGGGGATCGGTGAGCCGATCCGGCGTTCTCCAACTGCTATCCCTGGGGTCCACGAATCTTCTCCGCGATCTCCCGCGCCATCCGTTCCGAGACCCCCTTGATCCCAGCGAATAGCTCTTCGGCAGCGGTCGAGGCGTCCGCCAAGGTGATAGCGAGCCAGCAGCCCTTCTTATGGCCATCCGCTTGTGGGCTTTCGCATACCGGGCATGAGGCTATCTCGTCTTCGCCTACCTTTATAAACTTGCTCCATTCCAGTAGCTGTAGGGCCTCAACCGGTGAAATATTAAGCATTGCCTTGAATCCTTTCTACAATCTGTTTGGCCATCTTCTCACTAATACCCTTGATATCGGCAAAGCGTTCCCACTTGGCATTGGCCATGTCGCGGGCCGATTCGAAGGCGTCCTCTGCTTCCCCCGACCGCTTCCACCCGATGCCCCTGAGATCCTTCAGCCAGAGCCGGAGCAGGCTGTGCTCCTTCTGCAGCAAGCCCGGGGCCGGCGCTTCGTAGAACGTGTCCAGCGCGTGATGGCTGTCGTACCCCGCGAGCCACCACGCCGCCAGCTGCTGACAGAACCCGAGCGTCTCGCTCCGGGTCTTCGTCATCTTGACATGGATGCCGCCCTTCTGCGTGATTGTCAACAGCATCGCCAACAGGGTCGAGTACGAGACCTTCGGCTGGAACTTGTGGAAGGGGATGACCAGTTTATCCCCGGGCGCCTCGGTATGCTCGCCCTCAACGATGAGCCAGCAGGTGTCGTAGGACCGTCGCAGGCCGGGCGCCTGGTACCCGAAGAAGCGCCCGCTGTGGAGGTCGTTGACGATCTCGAGCAGGCCCTTGATCTCGATCCCGCAGGCCCAGGGCGCGCCGCCGGGGCCCCAGCCCAGGATGGCGACGTCCCCGAAGCGGAGGTTTCCCAGCATGGCGTCAGGCCAGTGCTTGACGAGATCTCCCGATCCCTGGCGGCGGTCGACGATGATCATTCCCGTACGATCTCCGCTGTCCATGTAATGACGAACCGAATGCGAACGACGCGCGTCCGACCGGCTGACAGCATGACGTATTGCCGAGCACGTCGCGCTGCGTGTCGCGTCGTGAACAATGGCCCGCTATGTCCCTTGCGGAACCGGCATGGTTCGACCAGCTGCCCTGAATCGGCCCACGCGAGTCCCCAGCCGTCAGAGGGCTTCATGTCGCCTTCTTCTCAGGCTTCCCGCTCGGGGGTGTGTGCTATTTCCAGACACTGGCCCCTCTATGGCCGTGAAAGATGCGAGCAATGGCCTTCAGCTTCTCCACCTTGGGAAGACGATCTTCCACGATGAATATGACAAGCAGTTCGAGGATTGCAAAACGGCCGTAAAATTGGCCATTGGACAAGTATTTGAGTGCCTCGATAAGCGCGGTAACTCCATACTTGCCCATGAACGCGACAGCAACGGATACGAACTCGCCGTCCGAGACAGCTGCCGCCCATTGAATCTTGCGGTGCCATGTCCAGCCTTCGTAATTCAGGCGGCGGGCGTCTCGCTGGCCCCCCATCAGTGCGCCTCCTGCGCCTTCACCTCGTCAAAGGTCTTCAGCATCCCCGCCGTCATCTGCACGAGCAAGTCACGCGTCGTGTGGCCTTCCGAGAGCCCCTTGTCCGTCTCCTTGAGGCACTCAGCGATCAGGAGGACCGTGAAGTACGACAAGACTTCGCAGACCGCGATAGGGTGGTAGTGGTGCTGCGCGCTCTGACTGATGACGCCCCCGAGCATCTGTGCGACGGCCACGCGCTCTTCGTCGTTGCCGAAGACGCGGAGGAGCTGTTCGCGGTCAATCTGAGAGAACCAGTCTTGGTTTAGGTCCATGAGTCAATCTCCCCTGCCAGCTTCACGGCTCGTTGCACTTCGTCGAGTCCCGCCCAGGTCGGATAGCTGTTGTACTTCGGGTTGTTGTGCCAGGTCTCGCCGGGGTAGTACTTCGGAACCATCGGCACGAGCCGGCTTGCCTGGTGACATCTGTCGTACCAGCCGTTGAAGAGATCGATGATCCGGTCGACTTCGGGCTGGATGAACGCGGTATCGACCACGAACGGCAGGACCCGGAAGTCATCGGCGGCGACGTAGATCACGCCGAACGTCGGCGACCCGATCGCAAGGGCGTACAGACACCCCTGGTAGAGATGGCCCTTCTGCGGTTCGCCATCGGCCTTGATGCGGGCGTACTTGCTGTTCTTGACGGACTTGATCTCCCATGGCGTCCCGGCGATCTGGATGTCGATGTAGCCGCCGACCTGGCGATAGGTGACGGGGACTTGCTCCTGGCAGGGAAGGGGCCTGTTCACTTCTGCCTGCAGGCTCGCCACCATCGTGATCATCTGTGGTACGAGCCAATCCTCACACTGGATCCCTCGGGCAAAGAGCCGGCGGGCGTAGCTGTCGAATGCCCGTGGGGGGCACCCGAGGGACTTCAGCGCCTGCCACTGCAAGGGCCACCAGAGCCGGCCGGCAGCGAGGCGATCCCGCGGCCAGAGCCGCCCGCTCTCATGCGCGGCCGACTTCTGCCGGTCGGCCTCGAGCAGCTGGGTATCGATCGAGCTGTCCAGGCAGTGCTGCAGGACGGTGTCGACCTTGATGCCAGGAATAAGTGTCGCTTGTTGTGCTACGGTCATCTCAATGCCCTCCTGCCGCATCTTCTTCCCGGCCTATTCCATATTCGATGCTCCGAATGAAGTCTCGCGCCCCTTCCGTCGAGCAGCTACAGGTCTTCAGGTGACGCCCGATTGCAAGAGCTTGATGCTCTGCCGCATTCGAGGTACCCCAGTCCCCCGCAATACGAACCACCTCGACGAAGAACTTCGCTTGCTGGTCGTCATCGAGATTACAGAACGCTTTCGCGAGGGGAGCAATGGCGGTGTCGTCCTCACGTTCCCCAATCTCATCGATGATCTCGGCGAGTAGGTTGGCCACAGTTCGCTGCCAGCGACGATGTGTGTCTTGACCCATCAATGCCCTCCCGTCGTATCGTTCGCCTTGCTCCTTGCGATCACGGCTTGCTCTCTCTTCCGCGCGTCCGGCTTGTCCCGCCTGGGGACGTACTCCGGGTGTACGCGATGGACGGTGCAGTACTCAGTGGCCGGGTAGCGGTCATCGTCTCGAGCAGAGATGCACCAGCTGACGGCACACGGCTTTCCGAAGGCTTCGCTCATGGTTAGTACCGCTCGTCGTCCCGGGTGGAGATGCACCAGTTGATAGCACACAGCTTGTGACTCATCACTTGCACCGACAGAGCTTGACGACGCGCCAGCATTTCGTGCATTCACGGCGCGGATAGAACGGCCCACAGGTGCAGTGCATAGCCGGATCGCTGATATCCCACATCTGCTCAAACATGCACGAGTGATGATGCACGAGCATTGTCTTCATCGCTGGTACCAGGCGATCGCGCAGAGCTTGTTACTCATTCTCGCTCCCTGGAAACGGGACAGGCTGGCCGGACTCGAACCGACAAACGCCCTTGGCGTTCCTGACGGCTGGCAGCCTGTCCCGAGCACTCCTAGAACGGCACCGACACGACATGCGTTCCCGCGTCGTGCTTTCCCCGCCTAGAACGGGATCTGGTTCGATACCACATGGGTCTGCCTATCGTACGTCCACCCCATCTCGGTCCCCAGGAAGTCGGGACTCAGGACGCACTTAATCACCTTGATCTTGTCGCTGTCGTTGCTGAGCGTCGGCAGGAACGGCATGATGTCTTCCGGCGGCACCTGCGCCATCGCGATCGGCTGCTGGTTGCTCGCCGTCAGCATCGCCATGATGGTCTCCCGAGCCCAGTCCCGCGTCCCGGGGACCGTGGCGGGCGGTAGAGGCCCTGGCTGTACGCCTGCGGGCACCGGGGACCCGAGCGGGGCAAAGGGGAGGGGCGCCGCTGGAGGGGCTGGAGGCATTGGCTGAGGGGCTGGAGGGGCCAATGCCGGCGACACGCTCGTGGGGAGCGGGCGTGCGGGTGCTCGGGCCTCTAAGACGCATGGATATGTCGGCCCCCCGGGCTTGTTGGCTTCGTCGTCTCCAACCTTGCCCGAGTACCGCATCCGGCGGATCTGTACTTGAGCACCCTCGTATGCCAGCATGGTCGTCTCGAGATCGCCCCCGCCCAGTGACTTCTCGAACTCCGCCAGAAAGGCAGCCGCTTTCGTGCCCGGGTTCAGCTGCCAGCCCGGGTCGGCCTCGTCCAGCGCCTTGAAGTCCGCCGAGAGCACGATGCCCGCGCCGTTGCCTGCCCCGAGCCGCTCGGTAATATTCTGACCGGCGACCGTTTCCTTGATCGAGCCGTCCATGGTGGCCTCGACGAAGAGGCTCAGTTTGGTACTGGCCTTGTACTTGCCCTCGGGGAATGACCGAAGACCCCATCGCATGACAATGGGATAAACGCCATCGGGCAGCTCGCCGAGCTTGCCGCCGCCCCCGCCGCCCTGCTGTCCGTGATTGCGTGCGCCGACTGCTACTGGACTCATGTCTGGAGCTCCCTCTATAAGACCGACGTAGTCCACGCCGGCGTGGCCGAAGATGGCCCGTATATCGGCGAGGAAGGACGCGGGGTCATCCCATGTCCCTGCCCGCTTATCAGTAATTCGCCTCAGTGCTGCCGTCCATTCCCGCTTGTACGCCCGTTCTTCCGCCCAGGGAGTACGTCGGCGAGTAGATCGTGCCATAGCGAGTCTCGATTCAGGATGAACGCGCCAGCTTCTTCTTGTCGACTCTCGCGATCGGCCCAGCGTGCGTCGTATCGACGCTGCCGCAAAACCCATCCCTGCAAACGCCGCTTGAAGGACCAGGGCTCTTCCTGCCGGCGCCCCCTGGGGCGATGCAACTTCGGGCGCTGTTCTTTGGACGGGATCGCGATATCCCGATCCTCCCGCGCCCGATCGAAGACCGCCAGGGCCAGCCGTCGAAACGGCACCATCGAGGCATCAACGGCTGGCTCGCATGCCGGGGAAAACCTGTCGAGGTCATCCGGCACGTGGGCAATGGGGCTCATCTCGTCACCGCTTCCAGCACAAAGACGATCGCGAGTACTGCCAGGAGGGCTACGAAGACGGAGCACGCCATCTCTCGAGTGCTCATCGCGCTATCCGAAGCAGGCCCTGACGAGCTTGGATGCTTCGATCTCCAGTGTCGCGGCGAGCTTCTCTTGGTCGGGGCCCTTGACGTGGATCGTGACGGTGACGGTCAGGAGATCGAGCGCCATGTGCACGCGCTTCTCTGCCCGCTTGGACTTGGAGACCCGGCGCTTGACGGTCTCTGCCACCGGTGCGGGGAGCGTCACATCCGCAGCGACGCCCGCCGCAGCCTTCAGGGCATCGGTGAAGGGGGAAGGGCCGGCGACTTCCGTCTGGCTGTTTGCCGGGAACGGGCTTGCGGGTGCGGTGGTCTCAGTGGGTTGGTTTCCCATGCTGTTCATGCCTTTCGTTCTGCGGGCAGGATTGCCCGGTCCTGCTCGGTGTTGATGACTGATAATTTCAGCGCATCGAACCGACGTTTCACGGTGTCTAGATCTTGCTCCAACCGCTCGACCACCGCTCGTTCGTGGTAGAGGTCGTCGAGGACGCGGACGAGGAGCTCGGTGCTGTCGGGTCTGCTCATTTTGACTTCTCGCTTTCAACTACCCGATCGTTCTCTTCAGCGGCCACCCTGATGACGTCGGGGTGGATTCTGCGAATGTGCCAGTACGGCCACGTGCCCAGTCCGTCTTCGTCGATTTCGGCACAAACCGTCCAGCAGCACCAGGGGCAGGACCACCAGCGTTTGCCCATGTCAGCCCCCGCACTCGCACAGTGTCAGCGAGGGCACGTCGAAACTGAAGGGCTCAACGACGCGCTCGTTGTCCCAGCAGCGGATCCAATCGCTGACGCTCGCGGGGAGATCCCACGCCCAGCAGGCCTCGCTATCCGCGACGTAGGCCCGCCTGCCCGTGACATGGATCGCGGGGTGTTTCTGCTGACCCCCGAACGTCGCTGGCGTGTACGTCCCCCACAGCTCGACGGCCAGCGCTCGCCGCATGGCTCGAGCGACGGGATCCATGGTGGATCGCCAGCGGATGCCGCAATCGATGTCGTCTTGCGTGACTGTGATGGTCATAGTAAGCTCTTGGCGTTGTCGGGATGGACGACCGACCCGCGTCTGGTAGTTACCCCTTCCCTGGCCCTCCGCGTCCCTCTGGCGGCACGTCTCCGGCTTCTGGAAAGACATACCGATACGGCCGGCTCGCAGTCCCGGCGCCGACCCGTTCATGCGGGAGTCCCTCGAGCCGGCGCAGCACCGTGCGCCTGGAACAGCTCCATATCGCCGCCAGCTCCTGAGCCGTATACGTTTGCGTGTTCTTTGGCACGATAAACAGCACTGGCGCGACCGGTTCTGACTCCTCGCGCTTTTCGGGAGTGCTGTACGTCCAGAGCCAGGGCGGGAATGTCTGGGCGCCCAGATCTCCCCCTACGGGGGAAGGTACGTACTGCCCACTCATCGGGGCCGCTGTCCTCACGATCCCGACCTTCCTGTCCGGCGCCTCGATGTACCGGCCTTCGGCCCAGATCGTACGTCCAGGGTCGGCTTTGTCGTTCTCGACCACCCGCTGCAGCCAGATCGCTTGGTCAACCCCATCCCCGAGCCCTGAAGCCCCCCTGCAGGCGCTGATGGGGGTCTGGGCGGACATCGAGGGCCATGCGTCGCCCGGCGAGATAATCGGCGTCGAGCCCGGCCAGGACGTCCAGGTCCGCCGCGATCTGCTGGTGCGTCCCTTCGCGGTCAATCACGGCCCGCC
>LAZR01001649.1_pt1 | contig 13889 bp, 12 predicted proteins | sample 329461 | NCBI WGS metagenome assembly LAZR01 (sample SAMN03002196, study PRJNA259156) | marine sediment metagenome | biome: sea floor; feature: Hydrothermal impacted sediments; material: marine sediment; isolation source: Loki non-amplified sample from Loki's castle hydrothermal vent sediment ...
CACTACGACATTACCAGGCTTCAAATTGTAGAAAGCCCGAATCTAACGATTCGGGCTTTTTTACGTCTGCAGAAAAGCAAAACACGCGCAATTAATGTACACATCACGTAGGTCGGGCGTAGCGACTCTCGACGTGACTCTCCACCGCTGTGGGCACCACAATGTTCTATTTCGTAGCCGCTGACTTCGCATTGTAGAAAGCCCGAATCTGACGAACCGGGCCTTTTTATGTCCTTAGAAAAGTGATTTAGGTATTCCTCTATAGCGAAGCGTCTCTATAGCACAGCGCCTCTTAGTAAATAATTCACTTAATTTAACGTATTAAAGTGCTCGCTGATGCGAGAGTAGCATTTCACTGTTGTCTTTTACGGTTGTGTATAATAGCTTCTATTGCGTAGCGCACCGACTTCACATTGTAGAAAGTCCGTATCTAACAATTTGGGCTTTTTTGTATATATAGAATGTAAAAATATGAGTGAATAATATCAATTCAAATATATAAGCAGATTGGTATTATATAAAAAGTATGAGATCCTGATAAATCAAAGTTATTTTAAATTAATGGTATGAGTTAATAATTACTCGTTAACAAACCACTGACTTAACTTGTTTATGAAGGCAATGAATACTAATATAATTTCATGACCTTATAACTAAAACTTATTGAGTTAGTTGTTTTAAAATTACTACCAATAACGATTGTGAGCTGTAACTAGATGCCCTATGAAACATTTTTAGATGACTCTACTTCGCTAGTTGAATTTACACGTATTTACTTAGCTATTTTTTATACTTTTGTTGCGGGGTTTTATACATTTAGAATTATTTATAAAAATCGAGATACACCATCAGGCGTTATTTATCCCGGTGATAAATACTGTACTAGTTGGTGGAACCATATGGTTTTTAAATTTTTCAGAGCTGCTATTTGGTTTGTATGTGTAATTAGGGTGTTTGTACCTGAGTTAGATAGCTATCTAGGGCTATTCCCAATACTCAATGGCTGGCCAGGAGTATTATTTGGCGATGTATTATTGACCGCAGGCTTTATTTTAACGATGTTTGTACATTTTCATATGGCAGCACTTTGGCGCTCAGGAATTGATCCTAAGGGACCGCATGAGCTTAAAACATCAGGGTTATATGAATATTCTAGAAACCCGATGTACTTAGGTGTTGTAGCAGCGCAGGTCGGCTTCTTTTTAGCCTTACCTAGTGTATTTAGTTTAACCTGCTTAGTAATTGGTTTTATAGCTATATATAGACAAACGTTAGTTGAAGAGGCTCATTTGACCCATCGTTTTTCTACACAATATAAAGAGTATAAACAACTAGTCCCTCGCTGGTTATAGCTTGGGATTAAGCTTTGAATATATGAATTATAATTGAATAATTAGTGGGTGCTCTGTGTTGAATTGCTAAAACCCAGCACAATAGACATAAATCAGAGCACTTTTTTTTGTTTTATATGCTTTTCTATAAATTCTTTTTTAGAAATTGCCTTTGAAAAAATGTAGCCTTGAATATAATCGCAAGCAAGCTGCTTTAATAGTTCATACTGTTTTTGTGTTTCAACACCTTCCGCTACCACCATTACATCTAGGTTGTGAGCCATAGTGATAATAGCCTTCACGAGAGCAATACTATTATCGTTTGATTCAATATCGCTTATAAATGAGCGATCTATTTTTAAAATATCTATATCTAAGCGCTGTAAATATGCCAAAGAAGAATAACCAACACCAAAGTCGTCAATCGCTATGTCTATATTAATAGTGCTTAAGCGTTTTAATTGTCGCTGTATTGACGAATCTGGATCCATTAAGGTATTTTCAGTGACTTCAATTAAAATAGTGTTGGCGGGTAGTTGGTACTTTTTACTTGCAACAATCCATTCATCCACCCAGCAACCAGCGCGGTCAATTTCAAGAGGTGATGTATTTACACTGACTTGAATTGTCTTTTCACTTAAAACATTGAATTGGACGGTATCTTGAATCGCTTGAGATTTTACCCATTGACCGATGTCGTTTATTAATCCATTTTTTTCAGCGACAGGTATAAATTCGTTTGGCCCTATTAAGCCTCGTTCAGGGTGGTTCCAGCGAATAAGGGCTTCAGCTTTTGGCACAGATTGTCCATCAATTGAAAATATAGGTTGGTAATATAATTCAAATTGATTATGAGTGATTGCTATTCGTATTTCTTCTATTAGGCGACGTTTTTCTATGGCTTTTTCTTCAATAGCATAGGAGAAAAACTCGTAGCGATTCCGACCTTTATTTTTAGACAAGTACATCGCTTGATCAGCACGTTTAACGAGCTCTTCTACTGTTAAGCCATCAGCAGGAAAAAACGTTAAACCTATGCTTGCTGTAACATACACTGTTTCTTTTTTTATTTTAATACTCTGCATTAAGCTATTTTTTATAGCTTCGGCAATTTTTGATGCTTCATCTGGACTGTTTACATCCTCTAAAATTAATGTAAATTCGTCTCCGCCTAAGCGTGCTACTGTATCTTTTGTTGTTATACAGCTTTGCAGCCTAGTTGCTACCTGATGTAATAATAAATCACCGTAGTCATGCCCAAGGCTGTCGTTTACTTCTTTAAAACCATCTAAATCTATAAATATAAGTGCGAATTTCATTCCTTCAACGCTTACTAAGCCTTGTAGTTTCTCGTAAAAATACCGTCTATTTGGCAAATCGGTTAATCCGTCCTGGTAGGCATATTGTTGCAACTGAATATTTGCACTTTCAAGTTCGTTAGTGCGGAGCCTTACTTGATTTTCTAATGAGTTTTCTCTTTTTTCGATGTTATATAACATATCGTTAAAACAAGATGTTAACTGTCCGACTTCATCCTGTGATAGTTGTTCTGCGCGTAAACTATAGTCATGTGATGTTGTTATTTTACTGGCTGTTTGTGCTAAATATAAAATTGGGTTTAAAAATTTACGTCTTAGTAAAAGCGACAAAATAAGGCTAATCGCAAAGGTAAATGCCATCAGAATCATTATAAACTTGGTATAAAAAGTGATTCTTTCTTTAATGTAGCTGTCGTTAGCACGTATCTTTAATACACCATAATTATACATATCAAGTTGAAGCAAAGTATTAACTTCAATGCTTTGTTCTTTTTGTGTATCTTCGGAGTGTGCAATAGCTAGTTGTTCACCAGTCGTACTCATTACAATTATACTAATGACATCTGCACGCATCAGAATTGGGTTTATAAGTTCTTGTACTGCGTCTATATCGTCAAACATAAGTGCAGTAGTTATATTGGGTGAAAGCATTTTTGACAGAGAACCTAAGCTTTCTATTTGCTCCTCTTTAGCGCTACTGATCTCATAAGCACTAAATACAATCGTCACTATTGCGGTAGAAACGAGCGCTACACTCATTAAGATGAATAATAATTTTTTACTTATTGTATTGAGTGAAAATAGTTTTTTCATTACATTACCTTTCTACAACGCGGGCTAGGCGTAGTACTTTTGAACTCATAGTAATGCCTGCATCTTTAAGTTGCTTTGGTGCAATTTCAAAGCGAATTTTTCCACTCGAAAGAAAGAATTTGATATGGCCGCCATTTTCAATAAATAAGTCTGTTTCACCGATGACCATAATGTTTTTTAGCTCTAAGGGCATCATTTTTTGCCACTGGATAAATGTATCCGAGGTAATAAATAGCATGTTACACGCAGAAATTGAGACTTCATCAAGAGTAATTAATTTGTTGTATAGAGGTAAGTTTTTTATCGTACGATTTTTTAAAGCGGTATTAGCCACATTAATAAAGTATTTATCAGAGCTACAAATAGTAAATTCATTAAGGGATTCTAACTGATAATCCCAGTGTCCAAAACGTGCAAAGTTATATAAGAAGCCTGCTTTTAACATGTATTCTTTTTCAACAGCGCTAACGCTGGCACTAAAAAGTGTCAATGTTATTAAGCTACTGTGAATTAGACTTCTTAACTTAGTCATCTAATTAACTTAGAAATTTGCTGAAATAGTGAATGTAATACACTCATCAATATAGTTCGGTAATGTATAGGTTTCGCGCGTATTGTTGTACTCAATATGTGAACCTGCAAATAGATTTTTACCTGAAATTGCAGTAGACCACACAGGAGTAGCTTGCCAATTCCAACTAATATCTAACGTTGTGTAATTATCGGTGTTATATGCATTTGAGTTTACTGCTCGTAAAGTCGCAAATACACTATGGTCAGCTAAGAATGTATAATCGGTTTTTACAAATAACTGCCTGTTTTTAGAGTCATAGCCAATAGCAGGTTCTACTCTTGGAGGTAAATCGTAATTATAGTCAGTGTAGCTATAACCAAACTCAGTCTTGAGATTATCACCTAGTTGCCATGATACAACTAGGTCGAACCCTTTAGTAGTTGTGTCTGCTACAGATGCAAAGTCTAAATCTAAGCGAGTCATTGTTAGTGCTTGAAAGACTTCTGGAATTCTCCCTGCTAGAAATAAATCGAGTATGGGAGTGAATTGCTCAGCATGAGTATTCATATCAATAACCGCTACATTTTTAGCATCAGTATAATAAGACGATAAATCTAACGACCAGTCTTTAGTTGTAAATCGGTAGCCTAATTCATACGATAGATAGTTTTCTGACTTAACATTGTCATTACCATTTAGGTATGTTGGAATTCTATAGTTGTCTATTTGTTCAAAGCCTGAGCTTATACCGGCTAGGTTTATTACTTTTGTACCATTAACTTTAAAGTTATCGTTAAACTCAATTAGAGTAGGGGTTCGAACACTTCGTGATACAGCGCCCCATACAACGTTGCTGTCGGCTGGCTTATAAATAAGTCTTGCTGATGGTTGATTTTCCCACCCGGTTAGATCGTTATGGTCAAGTTTAGTACCAATAATAAAGTCAAGGGTATCAGGAATCACATTGTACTGAGCTTGGACAAGTGCGCCATATTGTGTGAGGTTATCGAAGTCTTTATCACTATCTAAAAATACGCTTTCTGCGAAAGATATAGAATTGTATCGGTAGTTTAAGCCCCAATCTAGTTGTAGAGATTGATATATAAAGTTCATTTGGTAATCAATATCTATCGATTGAAAGTCTTCTTTAATGTAATTTTGAGAGCCATTTTGTTTAAGCCAAGAAATTTGTAGCATCTGGTTTGCATCTGGCGACATTCGGTTTTCGAGCCGAGCCATTATGCGTGAGTCTGTTCGTTTTAAATCATCCGAAAATGCAATGTTTGCGTTGGTTTCATCTATAACACCGCGATAGTTTTGGCCAAGTTTTGAGCGAGTTATATCGCCTTGAAGTAGTGCTGACCACTCATCACTAGGGGTAAAGTCAGCTCTAAAGCCTAATGAATGCTGTTTTGTAGTATCGTTAGGTGGAAGTGAAATTCCTTTTTTTGACTCATTAGCATCTTTTAAGTGGCCGTAAACACGGTAACTGCCTTTGTTACTTATATCACCACCGTAGCGAAGATTAGCATCAACATTTATTTGGTTACCAGTTGTTACGTTTGCGTATCCACCGCGAGTATCAATACTATTTTTAGTGATAATATTAATAACGCCATTATTTGCATTACTTCCCCAAAGTAACCCGCCTTGCCCGCGTATTACCTCAATGCGTTCAATATCGTACAAAGGCACGTTTAGGGTTTCCCAGTAAACTGCGGCAAATTTTGGGGTATACAAGCTTTGCCCATCAATCATAACTAATAGTTTGCTTGAAAAACGAGAGGCAATGCCCCTTGATGAAATAGCCCATTGATTGTTATCAAGCTGACGGACAATTAAACCAGGCACCATTTTGAGTGCTTCGGGAACAGAAGTTGCTCCAGATTTAGTAATTTGTTCTTTACTTAAAACATAAATAGATGAAGCGGTATCAAATGCTGATTGTGCTCTTTTCATTGCAGAGGTTGCTTGTACATCCATTCCCATTAAAGCATCAAGATCAAGGTCTTCGTCTTCAAACGGCTCAGCCATTATTAGAGGGCAAACAAAAAGTAATGGCCAAAATAAACGTTGTGATATTTTCACCCGAAAGTCTCCTGCGCAATCAAAAAATCAAAAACAATGACTGTTTTTGTAATACATGTGATATCACACAACATTAACATACATTAACAGCGTAAAAGTATAAATGCGATTAAATAAAAATAACTAATGTGTAGTAGTTAAAAATTTGACTACGGCCAATAAAACAATAAAAAATACAGTAGATACATTTTATACAAGTACATTTATTAAAGAGTAAAAAAATAGAAGTTACTGAGAGCTATATGGTTATTTACAATTTAAAATTTAGGCTATTTTTGAAGGACTTCAAAGTATTTTGCGGTTATTGATTATTTAACTTTGCATATCATGCTTTTGCAGGGCGATATTAATTATACGTGCACGATTAATCTAACTTTTTATTAATTATAATTGTAGTTTCAATTACCTTTGCTTTTATTAAAGGTATATAGAATACTTAAATTCGCTTGGTTTTGCTTTAAAGGCACCAGAGTATGATGAAAAATGAATTGATTAATGTAGAAGAAGTACTCGCTTTAATGCTTGATGCTGTGTGTGTGGTAGATAAACAAGGCACATTTGTTTTTGTAAGTGCTGCATTTGAGCAAATTTTTGGTTATACAGCCGATGAAGTTGTTGGCAAAAAAATGATTAACTATGTTTACGAAGGTGATCATTACAAAACGCATAATGCCGTAACATCGCTATTGTCTGGCGAAACGGTGAACCCTCGCTTCGAAAACCGCTGGATGAGAAAAGATGGTCAAGTAGTCCATATATTATGGTCTGTTCGTTGGTCAGAGCAACATCAAGTAAGAATTGCAGTAGCGCACGATATAACTGAGCGAAAAGTAATGGAAGAGCAGCTCCATTACATGGCTCGGCACGATGTGTTAACTGGTTTGCCTAATCGCTCTTTATTGATGGAGCGATTAGAGAAAGTAATTATTAGTGCAACCAGAGACAACACATTTTTTTCTTTACTGTTTATAGACATAAATGGCTTTAAAGCAGTAAACGACACCCACGGACACGAAACTGGCGATAAGCTTTTATGTGCTATAGCAAAAAGGCTTTCAGCGTCGGTTAGGCATTACGACACAGTAGGGCGTTTAGGTGGGGACGAATTTTTAATTATTTTAGATAATTTAAGTTCTAGCCACGAAACCGTCAGAATAAAAAATAAAGTCCTCACTGAGTTTAAAGCTGTCTTTAAGTTAGATGACATACTACTAAATATTTCCCCCAGTATTGGCATTGCAAACTACCCAGAGCACGGCCAGACAGATCACGAACTTATAAAATATGCCGACCAAGCTATGTACAAAAATAAACAACGAGGCCTAGACAACGTAGCCTATTTACCTTAATACCGACTTTTAGTTTTCGCCTTTAGCAAACTCATGGCCACAATACCTTAACTACAGTACTTTACTTGTCGCCACATTTTTAATATCACTTTGCCAGTGCTGTGCTAAAAAGTCTATAAATGCTCTCACAACAGTTTGTTGATAGTTTCTTGATAAATAAACTGCCCACAAATTATGTCCTGGTGAGTAGTACTCCGGTAAAACCTCAACGAGCTCGCCACTCCTTATATAAGGATTAGCTAAATCGCACGGAATATTAGCAATCCCCATTCCTTTAACTGCAGCTTTAACTAATACGGTCATTTCGTTTGATTGCAAATTGCCACTTACGCCAACTTGTTCATTACTTTTACTCGATAATATGTGCCATTTAGCCGCGCTGCTATGCACTAAGCAATTATGATTAAGTAAGTCTTGTGGCTCGTTTAGCAAAGGTGATGTAGCTAAATAGGTTTTTGATGCACACAACACACTATCTATATGCATGAGCTTACGCGCAATAAGCTGCTCACTAGGTTGATCAATATAACGCAGCGCCACATCAACACGTTCATCAACCAATTGCGACAAGTTATCCGAAAGTACAAGTTGAATATTAGTTTGAGGATGAATAGCAGTAAATTGCTCCACCATAGCAAATAACAAGTTTTGGCCAAGCCCAATAGGAGAGGCGATTCGAATTGTGCCCACCAGCTCATTATTATGGCTATGCGCTCTGCTTTGTAAATCAGACACCGTACTGAGGATTTGTTGGCAGTAAATAAGTGCTTCTTCGCCCTGAATGGTCAAGCTTACTTTACGTGTTGTTCTATGAAATAGCCTGAGTGAAAGCCATTGTTCTATTTCTTGTACATGGCGAGTTACTTGTAAACGGCTTAACTCTAAATGTTCGGCTGATTTAGTAAAGCTGCCACAGCGGGCAACTTCAACAAAACTCGTAATTGCGGTTATTTTATCCATTGGTAACTTACTTTGAACTAATCTGTGTCTTAACTGTGTATTTATCACTTTAAGTAGTGCAAGTAAACTTACTTTATCAACTTAACAGATAGAGAAACGATAATGAAAATAGCAGTTTTAGGCGCAACAGGTTGGATTGGTAGCACAATAGTACAACAAGCAACTAAACGTGGTTTAGAAGTAATTAGCATTGTACGCGATGCCGCAAAAGTAACTGATAATAAGGTCGTTCGTGTATTTGATTTACAAAGCCAAGATAGCATTGCATCAGTACTTGAAGGCGTTGATGTTGTTATTGCTTCGGTAGGCGGTCGAGCAAGTGGCAATCACGAACTTGTAGCGCAAACAGCAGAGCGTTTACTTAGCGCACTTAATAATACTAATACACGTTTATTATGGGTGGGTGGTGCAGGTAGTTTAGAAGTAGCACCTGGAGTTACGCTTGTATCAACACCAGAGTTTCCTGATGAATATAAAGCCGAATCGCTAGCACAAGGTGAAGCACTTAAAGTATTTAAAACAACAACTAGCTCTGCTTCATGGACGTTTGTAAGCCCAGCTGCAATTATTTATCCGGGTGATAATGAAGGCGATTACCGTATAGGCGACAATACATTTTTTACTAATGACGCAGGCGAGAGCAAAGTTTCGGTCACTGATTACGCAACAGCAATGGTTGATGAAGCGCAAAAAGGAGTGTACGTAAATCAGCATATTAGTATTGCCTACTAACATGATTACTACTCAAAAACGTTTGATTATTTAGATATAACAATACTGGCTCATAAGGCTAAAATAATTTAATCTGAGTGTATTAATTCTTATTAAATTACTTGCCTTATGAGTCTTCTTTTTTCTCTTGCGTTAGCAAGTCTTCCCGCTTTACCTGAGCCAGTTGCGAATAATGCTGTTGCTAAAGTTATAGTACAAAACCAAACCTATTTTTTAAGCTTTATGGGATTAGGCAGCGATAAGCTGCACTCGTCAGTGCATAACAAAGTATGGGCGCTTAAAGTTGGCGATTCACAGTGGCAACCCAAAACTGGTGTGCCTTCAAGCTTGCCATTAAAAGGGCGCTTAGCTAGCACCGCAGTCGGTTTAGGCGAGTACGCCTATGTATTTGGCGGCTATACGGTAGCAGAGGATCATACTGAAGTTTCAAGCCCAGACGTTTATAAGTACGACGTAATAAAAGATACTTACACTCATCTTGCGAGCATGCCAGTACCCGTAGACGATAGCGTAGCGCTGAGCTACAAAGCGCGTTACATTTATCTAATTAGCGGTTGGCATAACGATGGCAACGTAAACTTAGTGCAAGTATACGACACGCAAAATAATACATGGCAACAAGCCTCGCCATTTTTAGGTGAACCCGTGTTTGGTCAGGCAGCTGCAATTAGTGGGAATACCATTGTTATTTGTGATGGCGTTAAAACACAAGCTAACCCTGATTCGCGTCGCTCGTTTGCAGGTGTAGCACAGTGCTTAAAAGGCACAATAGATTCAACTAATCCACAAAAAATAGATTGGCGTACGTTGCCTCATCCAACGGGCATCGCTCACTATCGAATGGCAGCTAGCAGCTATAATGGCAATATTTATATGATGGCAGGCTCTAATAACCCATATAACTACAGCGCAATAGGTTACGACGGTAAGCCTGCACCAGCAAGTGATCATGTTTGGCGTTTTAGTGTGGATAAAAACGAATGGCAGGTTTTATCACCGGCTAAAGTAAAAAGTATGGATCACCGTGGTTTGCTTGAGCACAAAGGTGTTTTATACCGAGTTGGCGGCATTGATAACAACCAGCAAGTAAGCGCTAACGTACTCAGTTATAAGGCTGAAAAATGAACACCCTTTACATTACCGGCGCAGGAGTAAGCGCAGCCAGTGGCATTCCGACCTTTAGAGGGGAGGACGGTTATTGGACTATAGGCAGTAAAAATTATACGCCTATGGAAATGGCAACACGCGCAATGTATCAAAATGCCCCTAAAGAGTTTTTAGCATGGTATTACCATCGCTTTGCAACGTATCGCAACCACGGCCCAAACGACGTGCATCATTGGCTGAGTAACAAAAACCTAATTACTCAAAACATAGATGGGCTTGATGGCAAAGCAGGTAATAAAAACTACATTGCTATTCATGGCAGGCTTGATCAAATGACCTTATTTCATGAGCAAGGTGATGACGTAACCCCTTTTACCGCTCCGTGGGAAAAGGTCGATGAAAGCTGCTTGCACAACTCTTTATTTGATGTGTTTAATATTCAAAACCAAGCACCTGAGCTTAATTACTCTTTTAAACCCTTTGTTTTATTGTTTGATGAGTACTACACCGAGCTTTATAGAATTAGCGAAGCGCAAAAGCGTATGAGCAACGCCGATAAAATCGTATTTATAGGTACCTCGTTTAGCGTTAACATTACGCAAATGGCAATTGAAATAGCCCGCGATTACAACATTCCCATTGAAGTTGTAGACCCCGAGCCAGCTCATATTTTACACCCCAATGTGAGCTATAAAAAAATGACGGCACTGGAATACATTCAAAACAATTAAAGTAAGCATTTTATGAGCATTTAACGTGCAATATTTAATGTTATTTACAATTTTGCAAAGTTTTTATCTCTCCAGTTATACATGTTGTTCTATAATGAAAGTAATCGCCTTTAAAAACATAATAATATATAAGAGACATAAATGAGTGATTTAACCGCAATAGCCAATTTATCAATATTATTAGTAGAACCTTCAGACGTTCAACAAAAAATAATTATAAAATCGTTATTAGATAGTGGCGTAAAACAAGTAGAAACGGCAACCACACAAGAGCAAACATTAGCACTTCTTATTAAATATCAACCAGATTTAGTCATAAGCGCAATGTATTTGGCCGATGGAACAGCCGACACCTTATTGCAAAAAATCAGATCAAACCCAAGCACCGAACATCAACCGTTTATGCTCGTATCAAGCGAGCGAAATAAAAAGTATTTAGAGCAACTACGTCAATCGGGTGTATTAGCCATTTTACCAAAGCCTTTTAGTGCAACCGCTATTACACGCGCTCTTAAAGCCACGCTAGATATAATTAGTGAAGAAGAAGTAGACCTTGAACATTTTGATGTAACATTGCTAAGAGTGTTGGTTGTAGATGACAGCCGCTTTGCGCGTAAACACATTATTCGTGTACTTGCGGGTATGGGAATACCTGCCCCAGTAGAAGCCGAAAATGGTAAAGAAGCTATTGAGCACTTAAACAACCAATCATTCGACTTAATAGTAACCGATTACAACATGCCAGAAATGGACGGGCGAGAACTAACAGAAACCGTTAGAAGCTCAAATAGCTACTCGCATATTCCTATTTTAATGGTGAGCTCAGAAGCCAACGAAACGCACCTAGCAAATATAGCCCAAGCAGGGGTCGATGCAATTTGTGATAAACCGTTTGAGCCAGCAACCGTAAAAGATTTACTGTTTAAAATAATGTCTTAAATTATTAACCCAAAGGCTAACGTTAAAACACATTAGCCTAAGTGAATATAATAAAAGCAGCGCTTGTTAAAAGTCGCTGCTTTTATTTTATTGGCTAGGTACGTTATAAAGACTAAACGCCACAAAACATAATATAACTGCAATTGCGGTATCAAATACTCGCCATCTAAATGGTGAACTTAATATGCTTTTAAGTTTAGGTGCAAAAAGTACTAAGCTGCTAAACCAAATTATTGAGCCAACACAAGCGCCAAGTGCAAAATGCATTGGGTTTGGTTGTAAAGCGCCAATATTGCCAAGTAATAACACGGTATCTAAATACACATGTGGATTTAACAAACTAATTGCAAAGGCCGAAAGGGCAGTACTCCACCAGCTTACTTTTTCTACTTGGCTTATTTTTAAACCCGAAGTCCCTTTAAGCGCTCGCATTGCAGATCCATACGCTAAGTACAATAGCATCGCAATACCGCCCCACGTTAACCAAGGTAGTAAGCCCGGTAATAACTGCTGTAATTCATTTGCTGCAAATACACCTATTAAAATAAGAGTCGCGTCGCAAATAATACATACCGAGGCTAAAACAAACCGATTAGCGCCAGCCATACATTGGCTTAAAATCCAGATGTTTTGCGCGCCAATAGCAATAATTAAACTTAGTCCCAAAATCACACCAGATAAAAACGACATACTTTAAATCCACTCAATTATTCAATGCCTTGCAGGGTAGGGGGTATTCTGTTACAAATCCAATGAATATATTTAGGGTTATATGCGTAAAACTCATGATTGATTATCAACTACTCAATGCACTGTCGGCGGTTATTAGTGAAGGCGGGTTTGAAAAAGCCTCTAAAAAACTATTTATTACGCAATCGGCAGTAAGTCGGCGAATTCATCAACTCGAAGCCAAACTTGGAGAGCCTGTAATAATTAGGACGCAGCCACCGCGCCCAACCGCTCTTGGCAAGCGTTTACTTAATCATTTACAACAAGTCCTGCAGTTAGAAGTTGCTTTAAACGTAGATGCACTTAACGAGCACTCCAGCTTAAACACACCTCTTAGTGTAAAGTTGGCTGCCAATGCTGACTCACTGGCTACATGGTTGCCAGAAGCCCTTGCCATACTAGATACAGAATCTGATTGTAAATTTAGATTTGAAGTGATCTCAGAGGATCAATCCATCGCCCATAAAAGAATGAAAGACGGCGAGGTAATGGTATGTATTAGCTCATCTTCTGAGCCTGTAAATGGTGGGTTAGCGAGCCCATTAGGCGCTATACGTTACAAGGCAATTGCGAGTCCTGACTTTATTAAACAGCATAACCTCACTTCGCTTACGCAATTGGCGCAGGTACCGTGTTTAGTTTTTAGTGAATATGACAAGCTGCAGCACCAGTTTTTAGCCGATATTAACGGCTCAACGCCAGAGTATATGCATATATATCCCTCATCAGAAGGATTTAAACAAGCCATGATAGCAGGCCTAGGGTATGGCTTATTACCGACTTTGCAGCTCGGTGATTCCCTGCAAAAAGGGGAGTTAGTTGACTTATTTCCAGAGTATTATATTGATACGCCCTTGTATTGGCATTATTGGCAAAGTGAAAGCCCGCAACTTAAAGCACTGCGTAAGTTTGCAATGCAAGTTGCGGCTAACCGATTAGAACCAATTTAAAGCTGTTTATAACTGCCCTAATCTATAAATGAGTAATGCCGTTTTTTTAATGTTTTTATCAAGGCTGGTTAAATCGGCTGTTTCGTTTTTAGTGTGCGCACCGCTGCCCATCAAGCCTAAACCATCAAGTGCCATATCAACATGGTTTGCCGCAAACGAAATATCAGCCGCACCTGCATTACGTGGATTGGCGGCTACTACTTTGTTGAAGCCTAAGTCGTGGCTTGCGTCGCTGTATAATTCTAATAGTTTTTTATTGCCATCAGTTAATGCCATTGGCGGGTAACCGTCTTCAAAAATAAGCTCTGCTTTACTGCCATTTGATAT
>LAZR01001650.1_pt1 | contig 13887 bp, 12 predicted proteins | sample 329461 | NCBI WGS metagenome assembly LAZR01 (sample SAMN03002196, study PRJNA259156) | marine sediment metagenome | biome: sea floor; feature: Hydrothermal impacted sediments; material: marine sediment; isolation source: Loki non-amplified sample from Loki's castle hydrothermal vent sediment ...
TCATAAAATCAATACTCTTTAAACAAGTTGTATTACAAAATATTGATAAGATGTTAGAGTAGAAAAAGATAAAGGAAGGTTATAAGAAGTTGGAAAAGGGGAGAATGAAACCCAACCAATACTATGAACTAAAACACCATAGGAAATATAATGAAAATTTTGCTTATCTATTATAGGTATAATACCGCAAAACCAAAGCTATATAATAGAGTAGAGAGTATTGGGCTACCATAGAAATAATAACCATAAAGCGCCATTGTTAAATAATGAACAATAACATTTCCAATAACTAGGGTTGAATTTGCTAAATACTTCCCAACAAGCAATTTATATCTGTTTATAAGTGGTAATATTTCAAAACCAGTCTTATTTTTAAATTCAGAACAGATTATATTCCCAAAAAATAAGTTAACTGCTAAGACAATAATTATCATAAAATAGCTAGTCCCAAAATCAAAAAAATATACTGGTGAAAGTGGTATATTTCCACTTAATATATATTTGTAAAAGATTCATAAATTCCACCTTTTCGCAATGAAAATTTATCTGATACCCATACCGAATAATCAATCTTAATATGGTCATTGGGCCATATTACAAATCAACTCCTGTTTTTTCCCCTTATCAATCCAATATCTTGTTGTAATATATTGGCGGCACTAGGGTTCCAGTAAACTGTTAAATAATACGTTTTGTTAAAGTATGCAATCTCAAGATCTTTCTTCTGATCTAATAGGGCGTTATCTTTAACATGAACAAGATTAGAATCTTTGTATTGGTTAATATAGAGTGGTTTCTTAACTAATTGGTTATCGACATAGAATATCGAGAATTCATCTTTATCAATAAAAGAATCGTCGTTTAAGGGAGACAAAATATCTAAGGGATAAACAGTTTTGCCGTCTAAAGCATTTTGATATTTGGTTCTAAGGAGTTATCAATAAAAAGTCATTTCAATGAAATTGGATTATTTTTTTATTTTTAAATTAACTTAATTCGTTCATCGAGTATGAATGTAAATAATCTCTGGTTTCCATAATATTAATTCTTCTAAGAAAAAAATTTAAAAATTGGCATTCTTTCCCATGATTAATCCAAATTTTTAGGTCTCCACATTTTATTAAAGTAGAAATTGACAAAAATCTAAAGTTATGCCTTCTGTTAAAGAGCCACTAATCAAAATCCAGGGCTTGACAAAGGAATATTATAATAAAGTAGTTGTAGAGAACATTAATCTAGCGATATATGACTCGTGTTTTGCGTTTTTAGGACCAAATGGAGCGGGAAAAACAACAATCATGTTAATGCTCTTGGGCTTAGTGAAACCAGCAAGTGGGACAGCATTCATTTTTGGAACAAATATCCGGATTGGTTCTCGTAAAATAAGAAGGCAAATTGGATTTCTCCCGGAAAATGTTGGGTTCTATCCAAATCTCACTGGAAGAAAGTTTCTTAAATTAATTACGGGATTAAGAAATAATGATAAAATGAACGAAAAGTATATAGAATCGTATTTAGAATGGAGTGGCATAAAGAAAAGCTATTGGGACAAAATGATTAAATCATATTCTAGAGGAATGCGTCAGCGTTTAGGATTAGCTCAAGCGTTTGCTGGAGATCCTAAAATAGTTTTCCTTGACGAGCCATTATCCAATATTGATCCATTAGGCAGAGAGGAATTTATACTCAAAATCCGAATGAAAAGAGAAGAAGGAATTACAGTTATTATCTCAAGCCATATTATTCTTGAAATAGAACAAATAGCAGATTATGTTGCGATTATTGACGATGGTAAAATAAAAGCTGCAGATAAGGTATATAAACTTGCTCAATTTCATGGATTTAATGAATACGAAATAACTAGAATCAATCAAAATAATGATGTAACTATAAAAGACCTCTCTGAGTTGCTATCTACCGAAAAAGACTTGTTTTCAGACTTACCGAAAATTTTGAGCGAAAAAATAATTTTTAGAACTAATAATCCAGAAAAAGTAGATAATATAATATCGGATTATAAGGATTTCAGTTTCACTCCTATTAGTGGCACTCTAAACAAGATATATAAACAAATAATAAAAGGAGAATCTTATGAAAAGGGTAAATAAATCACAATCTTCTCTATTTTATGAAAGACATTTATTCTTTTTTTATTTGAAAAAAAGTATTCTTTCAGTAAAATTTATTGTTTGCGTTATTTTACTATTGATTCCCATTTTCCAATTATTATATAATCTTGAATTTATGTTCATAGAAAATCAAAGAGGAGTAGATAAGGAGATATTTTGGATTAATTTTACAGGAATATCTGATGGAATCTTACTACTAACTTCTGTTATCATGGCTGCAGATATTGTTTCAGGAGAATTTTCTAATAGATCTGCGATGATAGTTTATGCTACAGAGTCTCGCTATAAAATTCTTACCATTAAATCATTGTGTTTAATAATCAGCATATTTATTTTGATGTTGTTTTATTTTTCTGCAATTTTTATCATGATTTTCATTAAAACGGATTTATTAGTTTCAACCCATATTTACATAGCGGGTTTTTTACTTAATTTTATAGAGATGATGGTATATTCATCACTCACTTTTATGATTTCTGCGCTAACTCGTAGTATTTCACTCTCTTTCATTTTCCCTTTTTTTTATATACTCATTGACCCCTTTTTAGAAATTTTGAATTAGGACTTCTCTCATTCAATTCGTATACATTAAGAGTATCCGACTTCTTTTTGAATTTATTTTTTTATGATAAAATTGCCTTAAACGTAGTCAATATCTTTTGTCTAATAATTTTTTTTGGAGTATCAATATTGATTATGCTAATAACATTTTATAGCTTCAACCAGCTAGATATTAGGATTGATTAGATTAAAATTAAATTAGATATTAAAGAAAATTAGAAAAAGGGATTAGGATATATGCCTCGAAAGTTTTCATGGCTTACGTTTTTTATAATTTTATTTAGCACCTCTAGCATTTGCCTCTTGTTTATACCCTATCAAGAGACTAAACATTTAGATCAGGGATACCCTATTGAATCGCAAAATTCTAATAATGTACACCTTGTTCAGTTTCCATGGAGATCATTCAATCAAAAAATCTATGTAAACATTTCTGTTTTCAATGGAACTATTTCTCTTCAGATTATAGAACGTTCTGAATTTGTCTCTTTTTTTGCGGGAGAACCTTATAGTCCTTACTGGAAGGTAGATAACATAACTGTGTTTGAAGAAACGATTCAAATAACCCCACCATTTCAAGGATATATTTTAGTTTATGTTGAAAAAACCGCTGGCGATTCTGTAACTTTTCTTCTTTATAGCGAAATAACAGTGTACTATTTGCGCTACGCTTCGAGTTATGGGTTTGTCTTTCTTGGTGTTGCTGTTATTTTGATTTCTTCATATTGGTACCGTAGATATAAATGGAGGTAGAAATTATAAATAATCTAATCTGGATGCAATTAACATATAAATTTATTTCCGTAATACAATTTCTTACTTAACTTTTAAAAACATATTATACCTTGAAAAGAATAATTAATATGAAATTTTATATAAAATACTCTGAATTAAAACACAATAAGAAATTTAAGGAGACTTTTCCGTATATATTATAGGCAAAATACATAGTTTTCTGTTATTAGTAAGAAAATTTTGCGTAAAATATACTTAAGAGGGAGTAAATTGTCAAAAATAGGTTTGAGTGTAAGTATGATTGGTGGTATCTTATTCTTTATTTTAACGTATATTTTTGCTAGATGGTATTATTCTCTGTGGAAATTGGATACAGAATCTGTTCTAATGTTTTATTTTTTTCTACTCGCTAATGGAGGTGCAATAGTTGGAGCACTTTTAGGATTCTTAAACAAAAGTTGGCAATTAGGTAAAAATAGGAAAATAGAATCGGTGAAAGTTGGACGTATTTTGTGTTTTTTAGCAGGATTTAGTCTTCCTCTATGGTTGTTAATTCGCTATGTAGGCATGAAACCTCCTTTTTTTCCATATATTTTTGAAGATTTTTTTGCAATATTCTACATCAATATCCCAGAATTGCTCTTATCTATTGGAGGTATTACCGGCATGATAGAATGGCAATTAGAACGAAGAAAAAATAAATTTGCTCAAGAAGAGGCACTTTAGAAAATTTTATGTAAAACTTACTTAAGAGGGAGTAAATTGTCAAAAATAGGATTGATTATAAGTATGATTGGGGGTATTCTGTTCTTTATTTTAACGTATATTTTTGCTAGACATTTTTATGTTATGTGGAAATTGGATAATGGATTTCTCCTATTTTTTCTTTTTATTTTATTTATTAATGGGGGTGCGATAGTTGGGGGACTTTTAGGATTTATAGACATTATTTGGCAAATAGGTAAAAATTGGAAATGGAGATTAGTGAATGGTGGGCGTATTTTATGTTTTTTAGCAGGAATCAGTTTTCCTCTATATCTGTTATATAATTTTTTACCTAATCCATCTACTTTTTTTATAGGTTTTTTTGAATCTCTAATTGAAAATTTTTACATCTCTCTCCCAGAGCTAATAATACTTATTGGTGGTATTACCAGTATTTTAGAATGGGGATTGGAAAGAAGAAAAAGTAAATCTGCTCAAGAATAGGCACTTTAAGAAAATTCTAAGCCAAATTCAGATTTTCTTTTGGCAAATTCATGTAAATATTTTATAATTAAAACAAAGAAGGAAAAAAATAGACTTTAAGAATTCTTCAATTTTTTACTTAGAATGATTACTACAACGGATAGAATGCCAAGTAAAAAGAATAGATTATATCCTGGAATTGATCCCACCCCCGGCCAGACCACCCTCGTTAGGAATGGAATTGAACATTTCATCATTGGATAATTATCTTGGCTTCCCGCAGAACCTGAAATATCATACGGAACATTGCCAATTCCGTCTCTATTTATGTCGGAGCCTAAATAATCACTCCAGAAATTTCCCTTAACTCCATTATCCCAATCATTATTCGAACCATCATCATAAGCATTGAGAGTGTTACTAAAACAATTTAAATATACCTTATTTTCTGTGCTAGTCTCATCAATATATATCCCATACTCGCCACTACTATTTACCGCATTTTGTGTAATTTCATTAGAATTACTATCCCAATCTAAATCTATCCCCTTCTCCTTATTATGAGATATTGTATTGAAAATAATAAGATTCCTATTACTTTCATTTAATGTTATCCCATCTTGGCTATTGTTATATACAGTATTATGTGAAACTATAGAAGAACTGTTCCATAAAAGAATCCCACTACCAGAAGTAGTGTTATTTACGATGTTTCCCGAAATGACGTTGAACCCCAACCCTCCCCATATAGATATCCCTCCCCATTTGTTATAATTTGCGGTATTTCCAGAAATAATTGTATTATTACTAAATACTATTACAATTCCAGCATTATTGTTGTTTACATTATTATTAATTAATTCTCCATTGCTAACATTTCTTAACGTTATTCCCGCTTCATGATTTGACTCATTACCCGAATTATAGAAAGTACAGTTTTCAATTTTAAAATATACATCGGAATTTTCAATTGTTATGCCACTTCCCGAACCTCCAGCATCTATTACTAAATCTTCTATTACATAAGGGTCGGAAGATGAGCCCGTTCCAGTAACTATACCCGCAGCCTTTGCAGCAGTCCAATTATTATCAATATGGATTTTTCCCGATACTGCTGAGATTTTTAGATTTTTATTATCTAAATTACTATCATCACTATTTCCCCCATTAAAATTGAGATTATTGTTTATTATAGGTGATAAAGCGAAAAGGATTCCTAAAGTGATTAAAATTATTATTTTTGATTTTGGATTTGATTTCATTGTTTTCCTTGCCATAATAATATACGAGTTTTAAGTATTTAATAATTAGGTTAATTTCCTTTATATCCATTTTAATCTATTTGGGCGCAAATCAATTAACATTTCTGTCAATTAATTTAGTAATAAATTTTATTATTATATATTATTCCTGGTTAGATTATCCCCTCATTTATACGATTTCTGCTTCATATCTTTTACGTCTCCTTTTCTTGCCATTAAATATCGAAGTAATTTTTGAAACATTCCATTTTTTTTTCAAAAATCATAAAGACTTAGAAAAAAATATACAGATAAAAAACGCTTAGAATTTGATAAAGAAGATTTAGATACATAATGACAATTTTTGAAGAAAATGTTTTTGGTAAAATGAGTTAAACACGTTTCCCACGACATACACGTTACTTTTATTTATATCTTACTTATAAAATATATCAGAAGATGAGATTAAAAATGAGCTTGTTGAAGTATTTAGCTTAATCGATCAATTCGTGAATTTGAAGCTTTCAAGTGTAAAACATAGTTTTGATGCAGTTTCAGATTTAACAATTTCCCAGGGAAGTGTATAATATGTCTAAATTGGGTTTTCCGTTAAATATATTATTATACCAAGAAAAAAAGTCTTTTGTCTTACGAATGGGATTTGGATGATTTTTTATACTTGAAAAAAAAAACTTATTACCCTATGATTTTGAGACAAAATTTGGAATTTTATTACTGTAAAGAGTATCTTCTTTTCCCGCAAAAACCGTACCTACAATTACTCCCACTATAACTAGAAGACCACTAATGAATGGAGCAATTATACCGAAATTGGGACCATTCTCTTGCCAAAAATTTAGCGGTGAACCCCCAATTCTTTGTTGATTGAGGCTAAAACCGATTTGCATTCCCACCACGTAAACCATGGGTGATATAATATATAAAATCCCTGTGATTATCCAACTTTTTTTAATCTCTGAAAAAAGCCTTTCTCCTTTCCGGAAACGAAGTGCTGTATTTATACAAGAGCTAGCAGAAGTAAGTATAAAAATCGTTGCTATTAATCCCGGAACAAAAATCTCAGGGGAAAAAATGGTAAGTCCACGGAAGGTTTCAGTCTTAAAATATTCAAAAAAATAATATCGAGCATAGAAAAAACCCCACATCCAAAAAGCTCGAGCAAATTCATAACTCTCGTTTGAAAAATAGGAAGAAGCTGTGGGAGTATACAATCCGATGATTGATATTAAACTCCCTAGAAAGGGAAGAATCCAAATATTTTTGATTTTTATCACTTTTTTTAGCCCTTTTTGAAGCCTAGTTTTTATTACCAGATTCTTGAAGTACTAATTAATATATTTTAAGCTATAATGATATTTATGAATTATCCATTTTCTTAATTCTACCAAAGACAAATATCTCTGTGTGGTCAGCATACTCCGCTTTAATAATTGAATTGTTGCTGTGCATCAGATATATCAAAAATTCATTAGAAACGTCTAATAAATAAATTAAATTATGTCTAAAAAAGGGATCAAAATGAAATTTCTTTTTATCTTCTTCAATTTGTAACTTCAAGGATTCGATAAATTCTCTGTCAATATGATAAATAAGGTTCTTAATATAGTTGAATAACAAACCTTATGGCTTCTGCTAATGAATCCTTAATTAAAATTCAGGATTTAACTAAAGTGTATTTCCAATATTTCTCTTTTTGATCAAAGATACACCGAAAATTATGAAACCCAATCCTATTAGAATAAACACCACAAATATTGGCGTTATGTCCATTATACTCATACCATTCCTCCTCCACTCAATACTCCTACATATATTTAAAATTGAATATACCCAAAAGCGAGATAATTATGATTAATCCCCCGAAAATTATTGAAATCATTCCCATGAGTAATTTAGTCTTCTCTTTTTTGATGGGATTAATAATAAAAAAACAAGTAATTAGCGATGCGATGCCTACAATAAATATGTCCAAATAAAATGCTGTGGCAAAAAACGGGGATATTATTGGAGATCTCAACGCCATATCAATATACAATGAATGGGAAACCCAAACGATTAGAGTTATACCAATCGAAATAAAAATTACATTCCAAACGATTTTCATGTTCTTTTGTTTTTTGATGATTAGAATTGACCCGTGCGAGAGTAAAACCATTCCAGATATCAAGAAAGTCGCCAGGATTGGAATTCCGTCCCAAAATAAGAAGAAATATGAAGCTCCCCATATATTTAGCACGATCCCAATTATTATTAGTGAAGTAGAAAGAAGAAGTATCCCACCCATCATGGCTGAGACTAAACCTAATACTATTATTCCCGTCCTTGTTCTCCATTGTACTAAAGTGAATGTTCCTGTAAGAATCAAAGCTATTCCAAGAACTAAAAATCCCATAAAACGCAATGTTCCAAGGGAAAATGGAAGTCATATCCTGAAAAATAAAAGGAACAAATTAGGCATCATCATTATAATTCCAATTAAAATTAGCACGACTCCTTGTAATAACCTCTTTTCATTTTGGTCCATTTTATTGTACATTTTATAGAGCACCATTTAAGTTTTTTTTTGTGATCTATTCTTAGTGATGGCTTCCAGGGTGTAAGTAGGAACCTTGTTTAAAAATAAAATATAACCTCATCATGATTTGCACTTCATGAAAATTCTTGTCAATTATGAAAATGTAGAATACTATAAAATGCTTCCACTTTCAATTTGATTAATTAGCTTTAGGAATTTCTTCAATTTAAGTTTAAGTTCGATATTTTCCAAAGAGACATTTTTTCTTATTTAAAATCGGCTTTTCTGGACTAAATTCTTTTAAAGAAAGTAAATAATTAAAATTTGGAAAGAAAAAAAATTTAAAAAATCTTAAGGTAAACAATTTATTGTAAGAAAAATGGGAGTTATAGAAGAGGATAAAATAGAGCTAAAAAGTACTCATATATCATTGTTTCGGTTCGAGTTAAGCCGCACTCAAACGGTAATATTTCTGATTCTATCTTTGATCGGAACCTTTATGCTCCCTTTTATTCTTGTACGTGAAGATTTCTTTTATTTATTTAATTCTATATTTTGGCAAGAACCTTGGCTCTATGAGAATTATGCTTATTTTATTACAAGTATTATTGTAAATGGTATCTTTCTTTTCTTGAGTGTTTATGCTCTAAGAAAAATATTAAGATCTAAAAACAATAGAAATAATTCACCGAGAAAATTAATTCGGCATGATAGAATTGTAAGATGGTTAGGTTTTAAATTATCTCATGGACAATCACTATTTATCTTCAGTCTATCGTTAGCTGGAATACTATTAATTGTTCCACACTATATCTATTCATCTACGTTTAATTCTGGGTTCTCTAGTCGTGATCTGCTTCACGTGATTAGTATGATTCCTACCAGCCCAACGCAGAGAGCTTTTTCTGATTTATTAATGGAAAATGTACCTTTTGTGATCTGTGCTTTTTTTGTGGTGATTTGTCTTTATAGTCTTATTGCTACTCAAATAGGTAGATCTAGATCTCCCTCAAAAAAGGGGATAAAGAAAATAGGTCTACTTGTTTTTATCACTTCTTTTGTTATAAGTATTTTTCTAATAGCACGAGTGTTTAGTCATCTTGCTATCTTCAACCCTGAATTATCCTATTTGTTAAAAACTGCTTTAATAGGCACTACTTCTTATCAAAAAAGAGATTTTATCTTAACAATTGTAAGTTTAATTATTTGCTTTATTTTAATGATTGCAAGTTATTTTATGAAAAGTAAATCCACTGAAAAAAGGGTTACAAATCATAAACTTACATGGCTACATATTGAACTGACCCCTCATAGAGCACTGATCTTATTTACAATTGCAATTCACTTTATTATATATGTCAGCTTCCTCTATTTGTCTTTTGTTTTCTCCTTTGGAATTCCTATAAGAACCATAGATTATTACGACATTTTATTTCTTGCAATTCCAATTATTATAATTATTTTCTGTTATTACCCGATTGGAAAAATAGTAAAACATTCTTATTTAGATACTGTAGTTAATAAAATCGTAGATTTGGATGATTTCGAGACAAAATGGTTTAATTACCGTTTAAAAAGGCTTTACGGTATCACATTTCTTTCAGCAAGTAGTGGATTTATCGTTTTCCTTATATTTGATTTAGCTTACAATGAATTCCTAGCGACTGTGAATACATATGAATTACATTTATTGATCAGTTCACTAGTTATAGCAGTATTAACATTCTTGCTCATAGCTGTTAACATCTATACTATAAAAAAAACAATTTCTTCAATTAAATCGATAACTTACAGAAAGTAAAAAATGATAAAAATGGATGTGAAAGACAGTTCGACTACTTTATTGTGAATTAAGTCTCATTGGAAAATTTAAAAAATTACTATTCCATATTTTTAGGAAATGAGGTGATAATAACTTTTTGAATATCATACTTGAACTGTTGCGGTTTTTCTCTGTAGTATTAATTGGGGTTTTCCTTGTTAAATTATATGAAAGTAAAAAGGGATGGGAAAATACCTTTAGAGCACATTTACTATTTATTTTCACCTGGAGAACTCTAATGTTGTTTATTATATTGAGTATGAATTTTCTTCTTGATCTATATTCAATTGATTTTTATAACTTTAAATTTCTCTCTATATATGTATATATTCGTCCAATTGTTTTAATAATTGTATCAATTTTTATTAATGGCTTTCTTGGTATCAAGTTTTTTAAACTTATTTATAAACAGGAAATACAGGACTCCGTAGTTATTATCCTCATCGTCGTATTCGTAGATTTGGTTCTAGAAAGCATTTTCTTTTATTCCACCCTAATCCTTGGAGCTCTACTTCCATGACAAATCTTTAGTGAGTTAAAATTTACGAAGAATCTAAGCTCACAATGCGAAACAATTGTAGTGGCGTAAGTTACGCACTATCTGGTGTTGTATGATAAATCTCTTTATATTCCAAGAGAAGTGAGTAATATTCTGGACTAAATTCTTTTAAAGGAAGGAAATTATTAAAAATTTGGGAAGAATAAAAATTTAAAATTCTTCAGGTAAACTGAAGAATTACATTAAAATCCCACTGACCTTAAATATAAATAGTTTACGTTTATTGCTCAAGTCACTAATTATAACAGTATTTGCATTCTTGCTTATAGCCCTTAATATATATACTATAAAAAAGACAATTTCTTCAATTAAATCGATTGCTTACAAAAATTAGGAAATGATAAAAATGGAAGTAAAAGACGACCATTCAACTAAATCTCATGAGAAAATTGAAAAAAATTACAATACGCATTTTTATGTAAGGATGTGATAACCTATTGAACATTATACTTGAATTATTGCGGTTTTTCTCTGTAGTATTAATAGGGATAGTCATTGTCAAATTGTATGAAAATAAAAAGGGATGGGAATATCCCTTTAGAACTTCCTTACTATCTATTTTCATTTGGAGAACTATAATATTGGTGATAATATTGAGTATGAATCTTTTACTTGATCTATATTTAATAGATTTTTTAAATAATATTGACTTCTCTCTATATTTATATATTCATACAATTATGTTAGTTGTCGTATCATTTTTAATAAGTAGCTTTCTTGGTATCAAGATTTTTAAACTTATATATAAACAGGATGTACAAGAATCCCTGTTCATTACTCTCATTATTGTTGTCGTAGATTTGGTTTTAGAAAGTATTTTCTTTTATTCAACCCTAATCCTTTGAGCTCTTATTCCATGACACATACGGGGAATAATATTTGATCTTTAAAAATAAAAATAAATAAATATTCCTCTACAATCAAATTTAGGCTCAGTTACATGTAGAAAATACAAAATCGAAAAAGAAATTTAAGAAAAGTTCAAAACGGTTTAATTCTCAGTACCTATATTGATATATTCTTCTAATTCATTAGTAGATTTAATTCCAGAAGGAGGAAGAGTATTAAATGGTGGGAGAATGGGGAATATTTTATAAAATAGATAAATTATGATTCGGAGACCTATAACTGATAATGAAATAAGGAAAATTGCTAAAGAAAATAATTGTCGGTCGGAAAAAAAAGTAATCAAGAATGACATTATCCAGAAAGAGAGAATATATAGGATACTGGTAATCAAAACCCATTTATAAATTCTATTCTCGGAGTGAATTTCATCAATTATATAATGATCTTTGTATTTACTAAAGAAGAGAACTCTCAATTCAAAGGTTAATATTAGAAATATCCATGCAATCGGTAAAGAAGTTAGTATTGCAAAGAATGAAATTAAAAATTTATCTGTGGCAATATATATTAGAGAAGGTGCGAGGGCCGCAAATGTTTGAAGTGGTAGTAATAATATCAACTTTGCGTTAGCCTGTTCACGTGGATTAATAGGTAGCGAAGCTAAAACGGATTTTCCCGAACTTTCTGTATTGAGTAATCCATAAACTAGCATACTAGAGATTACTGGAATAAAAATCAACATTCTAACCCAATTATAAAAGAGATCTCTTTCAAATAGAGCCTCACTTCCAATATTACCAATATTAAAAGAAAAGGAAAAAATACAAGAAAGGATTATTGGCATTATCATTGATAGAAGGGTTTTAAGATCGTGAGTAGCTGCGGATAAATCCTTACGTAAGTAGGTCTTAATTGGGGAACGAGTCTTGATTCTTACTTGAATTTCTTTTACTGTCTGTGAATGATTTTTTTTTTTTATATTTGTAACTTTCTCACTTGTAATTTTTCTAACTGTTTTTGATGCTTTTAGATGAGTCCACCATGTTAGCACTATCAATAGCCCTAAACCAATCAAAAGGTTAACCCAGACTCCCATTGAGACTTGACTTATAGCAACACTATTTGAGAGTAAATAACTTGGATTAAATGGATATGGGATAAAGCTAAGAATAAGGTTTATCATTGAAGGATTTTCAAGTTCCAGCAGTATTCGAAAAATTTTATCAATCGAATTTAAAGCCCATTGTATTGTGTATATGCTTCCAAGAATTACTATTAAATAACTAAGAATATGAAACAGCCTAATAATTGAAGCTCTTTTCGAGCTACTTGCGTTAAAATTTAATACTCGACTAAGTCTCCCTCCTATAAAAATGAGTAAATTAAAGGAAAAGATAATATTCAGGATTGAAATGCCTAAAGATACAAAAAAAACAAAGATATTTTGAGTTCCGATAAGCATTGTAATTGGAAAGCCAAGTATAATCACAATTATCGGAATATCAAAACTTCGAAATATTGTTAGGTAAGTTAACTTATGTAATTTGTCTCTGGAAATTGGTAAGGTTTCAAACCAACGAAATATCACACCAGACATTATTATCCCGGACTCTAACAGCCCCATTAGAAAGAAATTAAAGAATTGGAGAGTAAAATACATGGTAAAGAACATACTTCCGATTAAGATTATACTTTCAACCGACACAGGATTTGTGCTAAGGTTTTCGACTATTTGAAAATATGTGAGTAATGGCATTATTGGTAGAATACCAAATATGAGCGCATAAATAATTTTAGTAGCGACTACTTTAATTTTGAGTGAACGCTCTCTTTTGCTGTAACTCTCTAAAATCCCCGATATATATATCCCTTTAGATTGAAGGGAAGCTTCAAGTAAGAGTTCTTTGTTAGTATATTTCGCTAAAGAGAATAAATTTAATTTTTTCAATATAAACCATATATTTTGTCTTACCGTGATTCTAGGGTATTTTATATTGTTTAATAATCCCAACTAATATATAATTATGATCCCATAATCTTTTTTTTGAGTGAGTTGAAGTAGGGAAATCATTGAATTCTCAATTAGTAAGGTTAAATTTTTCTCATAAAAGTAGAATCATTTTAAACTATATTGAATTGTAAAAGTAGTAGGAAGTGAAAAAGAAAATATGATGGGTAGGTCTATAAGGGTAATTTTCAAGAATTTTGAATTTTAGCTATTAATTTTTGTTTTACATCATTCAATTTTTTCTCGTAGATTCTCAAAT
>LAZR01001651.1_pt1 | contig 13880 bp, 12 predicted proteins | sample 329461 | NCBI WGS metagenome assembly LAZR01 (sample SAMN03002196, study PRJNA259156) | marine sediment metagenome | biome: sea floor; feature: Hydrothermal impacted sediments; material: marine sediment; isolation source: Loki non-amplified sample from Loki's castle hydrothermal vent sediment ...
GAGATCGAAGTAGCGACTGGCGGAGCCGGAATTGGTTCCATACGGCGCAGCGGCGCCCGCTTTGAACTTCCTCTCCATCCAGTCTGTTTCGTAATCGCTGGGGGCATGCGATCCAGTACTGTTTGTCGTACGTTTGATCCCGTCGTCCAGCGCATCGTCACTTACCAATACGTTGGCGGGGAAGCGGCCAGCACCGTCACCGCCGCGCGGTCCAGGAGTTGCAGCAAAATTCGTGTTTCCCTTATCGGTGTACCTCTGATCCTTGGTGCGTTCGCCGATTCGATCCCGGTTGGCGTGGTTCTCTCCGGTCGGTATCCTGCAGTCATCCAACCAACTGCACCCTTTGCCGTTGCTAAGTGCTTGGTCTAGGTAGGTAGCTTGGTCCAACGGCTTCATGACGACCAAGATGGGTTCCTGGGCGGGCTTGAGCTGCATTCCGGCATATGCACCATCCAGGACTTTGGCTTCGGGGGTGGAGGGGGCGGTAATGTCCCATTCGTCTTTGATGGAATTGTTGCCATGGAATTGCTGCTTGCCTTGTCTGTTCACCTTCGTCTTGTCTTTAAGCGTGGGGTGGTACCGTTTGCCAATGACTTTACGTTCTACTCCAGCGCGCCGGTCGGTTGCTTTACTGAGGTTATGGCTTTTCGGAAATCCCGTAAAGTATACCCAACTGATGTGACTGAAGCCGGTCACGAAATCCGCATCCTCCAGGTTGAGGATCATGCGGGCCATGCAGTCCTGCCGCGGGCTCGACATAACGAAAGCAAAACCGCCGGGCTTCAGCACCCGCAGACACTCGCGCCACACCTCGACGGGCGGTACGGCGGCATCCCAAGCCTTGCCCATGAAACCATTTGTGCCAGAGCCGCCGCCGGGCTTCTTAGGATCGACCGGCGTCAGCCCGTACGGCGGATCCGTTACGATCAAATCGACCGATGCCTCAGGCAACCGCTTTAGTTGGTCCAGACAGTCACCTTGGGCGTATTTGGTCCAGAGCTTCATCAGCAGCGTGTATGGCCGCACGTGCGGCAGTAGGGGCACTTGCCCGGGATGGTTACCAAGGTGCCGCTGCCACAGTCGGGGCAAAGATCATACGGGAGACGGATACCGTCCTGCTCTGCCTGTACGGCTGCCTGTTCCATCGATTCTTTGTACTGGTCTGCGGACTGTTCTTCGTCGTCCCCGTTGGTTTTTCCATGCAATACAAAGTTGGCCACTTTGTCGAAAGCTTCGCGGTCGCTGCCTACTTGGCGCAGAGCGTCGAACAGTGCCTTTATTTGATCCATTCCGAAGGGCAGATGGGCCAACGGGAAATCAGCCGCCAGGTACCGATCAATGATTTTTGCTATGGTGTCGGGCAGAGACCGTTTGGCCGTGGGTCCCATTCCTACCTGACCTCGACCGAGAATATCCATCAGCTGTTCACGAACCAGCTCCAACCGCGTCTGTTGGTTCACGAATCGGTTGTTGGGCCAGCGTAGAATTATACTGATGAGCCTCCCTATCGCTTCCGCGTCAGCTGCAACGTCGCCGGCACTAGTAAGTATAAACAGGTCAGTAGCTTCACCCGTCTGGGCGTCGTGTCTGATGGTAGCGTGGACAGTTCCAAGTGGTGACTTTTCCGAGAACGTTACACCGAGACCAACGTCTGGCCGCGGGAGCACGATACCCAAGTCTCCTTTGTCTTCGACCACCACCTCTACCTTGACCGCTTCAACCTCTTTGGGCTCCGCCAGGTACAACACCTGCTCATCCCTAGAGCCGTCTCGGTAGACCGTTCCACCCTTACAGCCCAGCTCCCACATCAGCCGGTACGCTGATGCCACGTCGGCCACGGTGGCGGAACCGGGCAGGCCGATGGTCTTGCTAATACCTGCATCGATCCAGCGCTGCATGGTCCCCTGGGTTCTGACGTGCTGCTCCGGCGTGATACCATTTTGTGCCGTCACGACGTAGTCGGGCCACTTGGTTCTGTCGGTACCGAACTTCTTCACGATTTCGTTACCGACGGGCGGCCGCTCCGTCACGATACCGATACGAGTTGTACTGGTGTACTCCATCTCGAAAAAGGGCTCACAGCCGCCGGAGGTCTGTAACAGAGGTGCGACGCTTCCGGTCGGAGCAATGGTGTTGACCGTGACGTTACGGATACCGTGTTCCGCCACTGCTTCCTTGACCGCCTTGGTATGCCGTTTCATGAAACCACTCTTGAGGAACTTCTCCGCATCGAACGCCGGAAAACTTCCATACTCCCGAGCCAGCTCCGACGATGCCAGGTAGCTTTGCGTCGAGAAGTGGCGCATTAGTCGGTCGGTGAACTTGATGGCTTCCTCGGAACCGTACCGCAGCCCCAGGCGCAGCAACATCTCGCCGTAACCCAGCAGCCCGAGCCCGGTTCGTCGTTCTAGTGTTTGCTGTTTCTCGATGGCGTCTTCGTGGTACTGATTGAGATCAATGATGGTGTCGAGGAATCGAATACCTGCCTGGATGGTTACCGTTAGGCCGTCCAGGTCGACACGCTTGAGTGCGTCGCCGGCAGTGCGCTCCTGCTCAGGAAACTGGTCTTCTACAGATACAAACTTAGCCAAGTTGAGATGACTGAGGTTGCAAGAAGCCGATGCCGGCAACAGCTCCTCTGCGCAGTTGTGGACAACAATCCCATTGGCGATGAAGGTATGCGTCCGGGTGCCGATGACGTCAAACACATCCTCCATCGTGGGGGCCCGCTCGTGGTGCACCAACTTGGAGGTGTCGCCGCCTCGGACGTGAACCAAGTCGTTTGCCCGCAGGTTCTGTGCCTCGATCATACCCCTGATGGTTCGGATGCGATGGTCCGCTGTACAGCGCAGTTTACTTCCATCTTCCAACTGCAGTACCCACACGGGTTTGATACCGGACCTAACTACCTTGGTGGCGGTGCCCAGGGTCAGATGATCCCGTGCAGGCAACTCCCCCACCATACCACCGGCTTCCCGATCATCTACCCAAAGTTGAAGGTTGGGGCGGCCTACTAGATCTCGAATGGGGACTTCGAGCGGCACCAGAGGATCTTCATCCTGGTAGGTGAGTACCTTGGTATCGCCCGTCACACATGGATTGGTTCCGCACAGTGGCGCGTAGTAGTACGAGTTCGACAGGTCGTTGGCGCGCTCCATGAAGATGATGCCGGGCTCACCCGATTCCCAAGCGCGTTGAATGATCTGATTCCACATGGTGCGGGCCTTGATGGTTTTGTAGACGATGACCTTCTTGCCAAGGTCGTCACGCCACCGCCACAAATCACCGTCCCACTCGGCGTCGTAGTCGGGATCATCTAGGTCTGGGAACACCAGGTCCCAGTCACCATCTTGGTCAACCGCTTGCATGAAGTCGTTGGTCAACATGATGCTGACGTTGGCGTTCTTGAGTAGATTTTTGTTCCGGCTGACCGTTTCGCCTTCCGGTGTTTTGAACTCTTCTCGTTGTGCTTTTACTTGAATCAGCTCCGGTGTATCGGGGTGCCAGCACCATTGACACACCATAAGGGCACCCATTCGGCTGTTGGAGGTGTAGAAACCGTTGCCAGTCAGCATGTGGACACGATCAACCTCGAAGTCGTATACCTCTTGCTTACCGGCCGCTTCGATACTTACAATCGGATCAGGAACAACGTTAAGGAGTTCCCGGTATGCCAGCGCCAGCTCATGCTCTCCGCCGTCCTGTAGGCGGCGCATTAGTCTACCCGTAGAGGTGTAAGATACACGAGTACCGCTTCCATTGATCATTCCGGCGTAGAATTTGTATTTTGGTTTTCGTGCTTGAAAGACCTCGATGGGGTACGTGGTACCATCATATTTTCCGTTGGTGTTTTCTTTGTCTTTGCTAGACATCCACATGAAACGACTCATACGGCGCTTGAACACGATCCCTGTTACGTTTAACCTATAGCTGTCTTGCCAGTTTGCTTGTGGTCGTTCGTTCGTATGTAATCGTGACAGAATGCCATAGTCTGCCAAAAGAAGTTGGACATCCCGTAACATGGCGCTACTGATAGAATCAAATCCGTAGCCGCCTTTAGCGCCGCGGTCGCAGCCATCAGCGTCGAAATACCCGGAAACCAACGCCGCCCGTACTTTCTGGCTACAGCGGAAGAATATTTCTGGTACACGAATGCAGTTCGCTTTCACTTTGTGGATGTGGTTTATCTTCAACCACTCTATCAACATTCTAGAGTGTACTTTTATGTCAATACACGCGCCGTCGCCCGGATAAGTTTTTGCCTCTAGTCCAAACGTTAGCTTGATGCCGTCCAGTAGTACTTGTGCTATTTCAGCCCGTTTGGTAGGAACAGATAGGCTGATGCCTTTATCGCCAGTCCAGGTTACTTTTTTCCCTTTAATGACAGAGCCGTTACCAAGCATGTAGCCAAGGAAGTAGGCAAGCTCAGAAGTCATGCGTTCTGGAAAATGGACATTTTCATTCAAGTTGGTGCTCATCTTAGGGCGGTCGTAATCAAGCACTACTAATGGCGGCTCTTCTTTTGGAATAGTAAGACCAAACTGATCTCCACCAACGGTCCCGAAAAACTTGTCGTGCCGGTTGTGTGCAACTGAGATGAGTGTCTCGGCCCCAATCTCCAGATCTTGGATGGCCTTGGTGTCAATATGTCCGTCTTTGATCACACCGACTTTGTGTTTTGGTGTGATGACTATTTCATATCCACGCTTTGTGCGTACGCGGCAAACCTCTTTTATTCCGTTACGAAATGCGACTGTGATGCGCTGGAAGCCCTGATGGGTTTTAGCGTGGATCACCTCACCGGCATCGATCCGGTCGGCTAGTTCTGCTGCTGGGATGAGCCCGAGTCCGGTTGCAATACGAGTGTCGCTGGCAAAGCAGCCGCCCTGTTCCACGGTACCGGTGATCTGACTGAACTGTTCAGCCCAGCTGACCGAGCCACTGCTGCGGCCTGCTACTTTGCGCACGATGGCGCCGCGCGGACGAAGTATTGACAGTGGTGTGCCGACTCCGCCGCCACGGCTGTAAGTCTCGAACAGCCGGCCCCAGTGGGTTGCGATGGCGGCACGTGAATCGCCCAGCAGATTGAACACAAAGCAGTTAAACAACGTCAGGGTAAAATCGGGTCGACCCAAGCCAGCCAAGATGCGTCCGGCAGGAATGAACTTCTCTTGTTCCATCAAACAGTAGATGGTTTCCTCAAACGTGGCGTCGCCCTGTGCAACCGCGTGGGCGACGCGCCGACAGATATCCTCATAGGTCTTCTCGACGATGTACTCCAGTCGGTTTCGCGGGAGACTTTCGATAACCTCCTTGGCATCATTGTCGATCCTGATGTCGTAGGTGCCATCGTCGCGCTGTTGTACCACGGAGCCTATTTCGCGTGACTCAACCCGGCGGGCCTCACGGTCGAACGTACGTTCTACGGAAGCTACGACGAGGTCACCCGTCGCGAGGTCTCGGTCTGAATCTTTGATGGCGTAGCGGTCGAGGCGGACGCGTTGATGGAACTGCATTGAGGCTGGGACTCCTGCGTTGGTAAATTGTGCGGACACCACGTGCCCATGAGTGGGTTTTACAACCACGGTTGGTTAGGGACTACTCTTCGGTGGTGTTCGCGGGAGCTACTTGGGCGGGTGCGTGGGTACCGCAGCTGCCGCAGTGGTCTTCCTCACGTTTGGGCACCGACATCGAGCCCGTCCGGAAGGTTGATCGTTTGGTTGTTTCACCACACTGGGGGCAATCTGGTTGCTTGTTCTGTTCGTCGCTCATCTGGTTTGTTTTCCCTTGATTACTGCTTTGAGTTGGGGGATCGGGATCAGGACGTGGGTTTCGCCCACCGTACCATCGACGTCCGCCAGCACCGTCATGGTGGCTGTTCCGTTTTGACGGCTGATGTCGTCTACGGTTACGATCTCGATCCGGTTGGGCACCGTGCCCTCCAGTTCGGGTTGTTGCGCCTGCAGGCGCAAATAGTTGGTTTCATCACGTGCGTTCTGCAGCTGTTGTTTGAGGCCCGCGGTCTCGGCCGTCTTGACTCGGACCTTCTGCTCTAACGCTTCGATGCAGCCGCGTTGTTTTGCCGTTTCGCGCCGCAGCTGCACCACTTCGTCGGTCGCAACCTCGGGTTCTGGATTAGCCTGCACCCTGAGGCCGTTACGCATCACCATCGGGATCCCGGCCGACTTGGGTGGACGGCGGTGGTCTATCGTTATATGCTTACCCATTTGGTTCCATTTCTACAAACACAGTCAATCCACAGTACTTCGCCACGTTGGCCGCATCGGCTTCGTGTTCAGTCGGTAGGTGCTGAAACTCCGGACAAGTCGCCATGCAGAGCTTGCCCTTGCGTTTGGTAGCTCCATGTCGCTTGCCGGCCCAGACCTTGTGGGCCGAGGGCGTCACCAGGTAAAACGGGATGGAGCGGTGACGGCACTCAGCCGCCAGGACGCCAATCATCAGGTTCACGCGCTCCATGTTGCCAATGAACCCCTTGCCGCCGCGCAGCTGGTAGCGTTCAATGCCGCAGCGTTCTGGTTTGTACCAATCCAGCTGGCGCGCCACGTGTTCTGCAAACCGCGCCAGGCCTTCGTTGACGTCACCGTCACCCATGCCTTCGATGACGTCGGTATCGATGATGCCGTCGGGTCCATATAAACAGAGGGCGCAGTTATGCCGCCCAGGATCCCAACCAATGGTCAGAAAGATGGGCCGTTCCAAATCTGGTGGCTTTTTCTTTTTAGCCATAATGTGGCTTTACAGCCACGGTGGCTACTGGTCGTCTTTTTTCGCCGCTAGTTTCCGGGTACGTCTTTTCGCCGTTTTCTTCGGCGCCTCCGCCTTTTTCCGCATTACCGGTTTTCTCGTCCCCGCCTTTTTGGTTCTGGGCTTTGGGGCTTTGGGCGGCTCAGGCGTAGGTTCTGTCTTTTCCGCCTTAGGTGCGGCAAACACCACAGGCGGCTCGGGCGTCGCCTTTACTTCAGGTACAACGTCTGCGCACACTTTGGGCGGTTCCGCAGAACGGGTGGCTTTGGCCGTAGTACGTGCCTTGAGCAATTTAGCTTCAGCGGCTTTCAGTTGCTCGGTCAGGCTCGCTTTATCCGCACGAAGCGTTTGGTTCTCCTGCCGAAGAGTTTCGGTGCGGGCCTGCAGGTTGACCAGTTCGGCCTGTAGCTTGACCGCCAGCTCTTTTGCCGCAGCTGCCCGCTCCGCTTCCTCGGCTGCGTTTGCGATTGGTCGGTTGCGTCCAATTGTTGGGTCTGCGCCCGGTCGAACCGTGATGGTTCTACCGTCGCGACCTAAGATGACATGTTTTCCCATGATGTTCTTTCTAGCAGTAGGCCAACAGGGTCGAGACATTCATCTCGACCGCGGTGTCTACCCAGGTTTTGTGTGAATGGTACGCGCGGTGCAGTTCCCGCAGCGCTGCAATAGAGGTGCTTAGACTAACTGCACCGACTGGTGTCAATACGTTGTGCGTATCCGCTGAAGTGTGCGCGACTACACTGGCGATGTGCGTGGTGTACTCGGTTTGTGCGTCGCCAATCCAGGTCTGAAGTGTTGTGAGGTTCGTTGGAACCGCCGCCGTGATGGCGCCAACATTGCCGCCGTGCACGGCGTCACTATCGAAGTGCAACTGCACTTCAGCATTGAGTGTGGTGGCCATCGCGATGGCGTGGTCCAGCGCCAACGGACCAAGTTTGGCATCAATAAGGTAGTCCAAGCCATAGACGGCGTTGTGACCTTTGTCTTGGTACAGATGTTTTGACGCCAGGGTGTAGACCTTGATCAGGCCGCCCGCTACGTACTCGGCCAACCATTGCTTCACACCGGGATCCCACTGGCTGAGCGCCAGCGCGGGAATATCCAACTGTGCACCTGGGGCCAAATCTACCAGAATCGGAAAGGCGGCAGTACCGGCGCCCCAGTTGGTCCGTGTAGCGACGCGGGCTTCGTTGGGGCGGCCTTTTGAAATGTTGCGGATTCGGATCATGTCAATACCTCTTACAAAGGATAGAAATTCATCGCATCGTACTGCTGCACAAGACGGGTGTGTAGGTCCCACGAGAGCAGCAGGTCTTCAGGTGCGAAGTCTTCGACGCCGATGATTTTCCACCTGGTGCCGTTGTTAATATGCGCTACCCAGTCCTCTGTCGTAATGGACCGTAGTGTGTTGTCGGTCCAGAACTGCTGTTCTTGCCAATCGTCCGTGACGCCAAAGTCCTGCAGCATGTTGGCTTTGCGGGCCCGGGGAATATTGGCCTTGATGACCCGGTCGGTCAGTCGGTTGTACCGAATGAACATCGAGCCGAAACGTGGAGACGGAGCCGCAGCCGATGGTCGTCGCAGTTGTATCTTGACGTCTACCCACGGATTGAACAGCCGCTGTTGCAGTGCCGCGTCGGTGAACTCTACGAAGGCATCATCCGAGGGTGCTCGGATAAATGCTCCGATGTCGGTGCCGTTGGGTCGATCCGTCAGGGCGAAGATGTGATCGACTTCTCCGATGTTGGTGTTGAGGTGCATCCGACCGATCAGGTGGCCCGTGGTGGCGCCGGGGATCAAGATGAACTGCCGTGGGCGGCTGCGGCGTTCATAGTCGGCCACGACGTTGACGGTGCGGATCGAGGGGTGCGTTACGTCCAGCACCTCCAAGTGCGTGCCGTGTTTGTAGTAGCCGCCCACAACTCCGGTGCCGTAGCAACAGCGGCACGCGCCGTGTGGGCTGACTTCGATATCGAAGCAGCTGCAGCGGCGTCCAGCCCCCATGGGGATCTTGGAATAGAAAAAGATAGGCGTCACTACGGTTTCAACCGCGATGTGGTTCTGCACCGCGATACGGGGCAGCAGTTGTTCTCGTGCAATACGATGCGCGTGTTGGCGCAGCACGTCTTGTCCGACAAAAACATTGTCGTCGCGTTTGGGTCTGTATAGTCGAGAAGCCACAGGGCGCACCTTCCTACTATAGCTTAACGAAGTTTTGGCATCATCACGTTATCCTTTGGTAGGAGTTAATTTTTCATGTCCGATCACATCCGGGGAACACAAGCGATTTTCGCGGCCGAGTTTTTCGATTTCGACGGCGCGCCCATGACGCCAGCCGATGCCGAGAGTTGGCCTGCGGTGGTTATTCGAGATCCCGATGGAACCGTTGTGGTGACGGGTGTTGGGATGAAAATCGCCGATGGTCGCTATCAATTTGGCTGGTTTGTGCCCACTTCGGCCACCATGACGGCCGAGGGCCTCCCGTGGACCATCGACTGGAGTTTTGTCACCAGTAATGGCCACACACGTGCTGAAACTGAGAAGTTCGGTGTGGTGGACCGTATCGAGTCAACTCCCGAAGAGCGCAGCCATACGTATCTGACGAACAATGGCGGTACTATTCGTGCCACCATACGGAGCGAGCGCAAACTAGAAGAAGTTGTATTGACAGTCAAGAATACTGGCGGCGGGACTCTCTACACCGTCGCCGGCGTGGCGACCAACGCGGTACAGAGTAACAACGCTAACCCCAATCGGCTCGTCAACGAAGTAGCCCAGGATGGGGAGTATCTGTACTACTACGACGTGGGCCCCCTGACGTCCGGGGAGTACCAACTGCATTGGAACATCCTGGAGTCCGTCGTGTCGGAGCGACACGTTATCGTGCAGATCGTTCGTGCGGCTCCGGATATCTTCTGGCACTACAATGCAGAACTCCGGACCTTGATCGACAAACTGCAAAAGTCGCAGTCGATCCAACAGGCCTATACGGATGCCGATGTCTACAGCTATGTAAAGGGTGGACTCGACATTCTGAACTTCTACAACCCGCCAACCGATTTTGTACTGGGCGACATCCCACTGACAGGTTCGCGCGGGCTCCGCACGGCCTTGATCTATACATCGGCCATCCACGCCATCAATGCGCAGCAGATTCTGGAGATCGAGCTTAGCTTCGACCACTCGGGCCAAACCGTGACGTTGGGCTACAACCACGATTACTCAGGTGTGCTGAGCAATCTGCAGGCCGTGTTGGAGCGCTTCGCGGAGTCCAAGATGCACATTTTCCGTAAGTCCCAGGGCGCGGCCTTCTCGGGCGCCCGAATCAAAAATTACCGGTGGACCAACCGGGTCTTCCGTCTCGATAGATCATTACGCGGCATCGTACCTCCGGGCGGCGCAGCGTTGTGGCGTAACCTTGGGATATGATTATGCTATCAATTTGCGAAATTTGGCCGGGAGTTCCTCGGCAACAGCCTGCTGCCTCGGAAGCTCTGGCGTTTCGACAGCGAGACGTGAAACTACTGACCGGGCAGGAATTTCCTATGAATATGCTCTGCAGATTCAGTAAACGGGAAAGAACGGAAACCTCGGCATTTAATTAATGAGGATCATCCGGGCACATAACATCCGGCTCAAGCCAAACAACCGCCAAGCCAGCCACCTGTGGAAAGCTTGTGGTGTGGCGCGGTTCTGTTACAACTGGGGGCTGGCGGAATGGAAACGTCAGTACGAAGCCGGGGAGAAACCCAGCGGTTACTCACTCAGGAGGAAGTTCAATAGCATTAAGCGCCAAGAGTTTCCCTTCGTAATGGACGTCACCAAGTGCGCGGCAGACCAACCTTTCGTCAACCTGGGTCGGGCTTTCCGCAACTTCTTCCGCAACGTTAAAGCGGGGAAGCCGCCCGGCTACCCGAGGTTCAAACGTCGCAGCGTCCGGGGTAGTTTTTATGTATCCAACGACCGAATTAGGTTTAATGGTTGTCGGGTAAATATTCCCAAACTCGGTTGGGTGCGCACGCAGGAACCTCTTCGGTACGAGGGCAGGATACTGCTCGCTGTGATCACCCATGTAGGCAATCACTGGTTTTGCTCCATCCAGGTTGAGATCGAAACACCGAACGTCAAGGCTATTGGGCCCATCATCGGGGTCGACGTCGGAATTAAGGAACTGGCTGTAACGTCCGATGGTCGCGTGTTTCAAAATCCGCGCGCACTCAGAGCAGCCGCAAAAAGAACTCGACTGCTACAAAAGGCCGTCAGCAGAAAACCCAAAGGATCACAAAACCGGCGCAAAGCCACCCAGCGGCTTCAACTGCATCACTACCGAGTTGCCTGCATCCGGGCCGACGCAATCCATAAAGCCACTACCGCGATAACCAAGGGTGTTGGCCGGATCGTGTTGGAAGATCTGAACGTAAAGGGAATGATGCAAAATCGTCGATTGTCCAAGGCGCTCGCCGATGCTTCGCTGGGTGAACTACATCGACAGATCATCTACAAAGCGGAGCAGCTGGGCATCGAGATCATTCGGGCCAACAGGTTCTACCCCAGCAGTAAAACCTGCTCAGGTTGCGGTGCGGTTAAAGATGTCTTGACACTAGGAGAACGTATTTACAAGTGCAGTGAGTGCAGCTTAGAGATCGATCGCGATCTCAACGCCGCCATTAACTTACGAAACCTAGCCGCTGATTAGGTGGCTAAAACACCAAAGTAGTCGATCGTAATTAGGCGATCACGACAACAGCAGCAAACACAGGAGAATCGAAAATGGCACTAGACATACAAGAACTGGTCCGAGCGAACAAACCCATCTATGTGTACAACCGCGCATCAAAATACCTGAACAGCGCGTCGCCGTACGTGTTGGAGATGCGTGATGGCAACAAGAGGATTGCCAAGGTCATTATCCCAGCCACCAAATACCCGTTCTTGCTGTCGGGGCACGTGCCGGCCAAGTTGTTGGCCGAGTCCACGGAGTTCTACGCAGCGGTCTCGAAGGGCATCTTGGAGCTGGTAGACCCCGACAAAGCCAAGAAAATCATGGAAAACCCGACGGCCCAGAAGGTCCAAGAGCACGCGCTCAAGAAGTTCCAGCCGGTCCGCCGTACCGCGAACGTACCACCGGAGATCATGACCAACAAGAATCGCGAGGACTACAGACCCGCGGGTGCCGACAAGGGTATCTCGGGTCTGCCGGAACAGTCCAGACAGTCCAGTACGCCATTGGTGGTGGCGGAGACCCGAGGTGAGGGCGCCAGTGGGCCTGGAGATGTCAATGCGTCGGTGCTGCAGATCGTCATGGACCTCAAGTCAGACAAGAACCTGTACGAGGAAAAGTGGTTGGAGCTGGACGGCATGGAGAATCTGACGGACCTCGATTACGGTTACCTGTTGAACAACTGTAAGGAGTTCCCCAAGATCCTGCAGCTGGCCCGGACGGAACTGGCCAACCTGGTCGGCGATGACACCGCCGCGGAGTTGGAGGAGGAACGGGAAATCGAGGAGGCGGCGCCGACCGGTAAGCGCCGTGGGCGCAAACGGCGCAAGAAATAACGACCGGCCGTGGTGTAAGGGGTTGATTTGTCCGTAAAGAACATATTCTCGAACAAGGTAGAGCGGGGCAGCGCCTGGCAGCGTAGCCAGCAATCGCTGGACCAGATGGCCGCCAAGGCGCACGCGGCGCTGCAGAAGGACGACAAATCTGTTGTTGCGAGGCCCCGCCTGAGTCGACACCCCCGAGACGCCATGTGGGTGTCGACTCGTGCGTGGAATCGCCGCGGTGAGGGCATTGCCTTGTTCGCCAATCCGTCGGACATGCAGTGGTCTTTACCTCGTCGTGGTTCCGTGGTCAAGACAACCGCGGGCGCTGTTCGTAACGTGTGGCGCAACCGCTATCGCAAAACCTACTACGACGAGGGTACGGTTGGTATCACGTTCCAGACGGGCAACATCATGCCTTCAATGGGTTACCCGGATGAGATGGAGCTTAGTACTCCCGACAGGGTCTCCGTTGCTGTAGCCAATCCGCGTGTGCCCGAAGGCTTGATGAACTTCTACAAGTTCATTGAGTTGTTGGACCAACCCATGCTGCTTGGTCCCGCAGAAAATCATCACATCATCATACACCACAGCCGTGTGTTTCCAACTTTGTACATGGAGGGCTACTTCCTGGAGGACAGTTTCAACTTCTCCGAGGTGGTTCAAACAGGCAACATGTTGCAGTGGAACGCAACATTCCAGTTCTACAGAACGTATCCGTCTCTGGCCGGAAACCACAGTGCCCGCAAGCTGGCTGCCTCCTACCAACAGTGGATCAAAGAATCGGCCCAGGATGAGCAGATCGGCTGGGAGAACCTAGCTGGTTACCTGTACGCCGAGGGCGTCAGCGACCTCTCTGGCGTCGGACCGGTCGGGGATCCCAAGCAAGGCCCCACGGCCGCCAAGCAGCCCACCACCATCGCTAGCATGACGGGCCGAAAGGCCCAGGTGCTGGCCGACCAGGCCGCCAAGAAGATTCAGAACGACCGCAGTCTAGCCCCCCTGTTCACCGGCCTCTAACGACCAATATGCTGTCCCTTGGCCCACTTGGTGGTCACGATTGTGTTCATTTTGTCAGTTGGGTGAGGAGCCGATGATAGATTTGCTCCAGAACCAGAGGAAAGATTTCATCTGAGATATGCTGGTGGACGTGACTGTTTGTCAAGGCATTGACCTGGATAAGAACTTTTCCCCACATTAAGTTACCGATTGACCCGTGGCTATGCCATTTTTTCGTACCGTGGATGTGTCGCCGCATCTGGTTGGTCATCTGATTCCCTGGATTTGGTCCTGGACTCGCCCGCAGATTTGCCAGTGGACCTGATCATCGACTTGAGAGTCCACCGTCTGCCACGCGGTTTCATCAATCTGGCCGTGTCCGGACCATCTTGCTTGGCCGTGGATGTACAGGCGTACCGAGTTGGTCATCTGATTCCCTGGATTTGCCGCCGGACTTGCCCCCGGACTTGCCGGGTTACTTGCCGCCGGACCCGCTCCCTAACTTGCTCGGGGACTTGCCGGGTTACTTGCCGCCGGACACGCCACCAGACTTGCTCAAGGACATGGTCCCAGAT
>LAZR01001652.1_pt1 | contig 13869 bp, 13 predicted proteins | sample 329461 | NCBI WGS metagenome assembly LAZR01 (sample SAMN03002196, study PRJNA259156) | marine sediment metagenome | biome: sea floor; feature: Hydrothermal impacted sediments; material: marine sediment; isolation source: Loki non-amplified sample from Loki's castle hydrothermal vent sediment ...
GCCGGAACCCTTGGTGCCGCCTGAGCCGGAACCCTTGGTGCCGCCCGAGCCGGAGCCCTTGGTGCCACCCGAGCCGGAACCCTTGGTGCCGCCCGAGCCGGAGCCCTTGGTGCCGCCCGAGCCGGAACCCTTGGTGCCGCCCGAGCCGGAACCCTTGGTGCCGCCTGAGCCGGAACCCTTGGTGCCGCCCGAGCCGGAACCCTTGGTGCCGCCCGAGCCCGAACCCTTGGTGCCACCCGAGCCGGAGCCCTTGGTACCGCCCGAGCCGGAACCCTTGGTACCGCCCGAGCCGGAGCCCTTGGTGCCACCCGAGCCGGAACCCTTGGTACCGCCCGAGCCGGAGCCCTTGGTACCGCCTGAGCCGGAGCCCTTGGTACCGCCTGAGCCGGAGCCCTTGGTGCCGCCCGAGCCCGAACCCTTGGTACCGCCCGAGCCGGAACCCTTGGTACCGCCTGAGCCGGAGCCTTGAGACCCCCGAGCTTCATATGCTGAATCGCCTTCGGGGCGCTGCATGACGGTTACTTCGTTGGCTAAGTTGGCGTCGAACCATTTTGAAAACTGTTCGCCCTCCACACCGCCGTTGTGGTAGGATTTCGTTGCGCTTGCGTCGCTTTGCCCCGATCCTTTAGCGTCACCAGCTTCAGAACCGTGCCCCCCTGATTTATCGTACGTCTTTGACATGCCAAATCCTCTCGCTAGTGTTCAATTATTTATATGTGTCATCGCAGAAAGTAGCTGTTTTTATTCAGTTTCAAATATTCGCAATTAGTAATCAGAGCTAATCATGATATTGGAATGTGGCAATATTTTAGCCAAACTTTGCAAACTTTAAGCCTTTAGCGTTAGAGAACTGGAAACAATCTCTCACATTAGGGCGTGATCTAAGCCGCGCATAAATCAATCGCTTTCTGGACATCTACTCTGGGCTAAAGGATATCGCAGCGATTCGGTCGGCGCCACAATCGCTCCTAATTTTAGCCGCACTGTGTGTTTAGTGCTCTTATTCAAAGACGGACCCTGGGGTGTGGAACATGCTGCATGCCCGGGGGAAACCAGGACGAAAGGGACACAATGGGTAACGAAAACAATAAAGATCGTCTGCGCGAGCTTGTTGAATGTGCCGAATCCCATTTTGGCGAAAAGGTTTTACATACTTCTGCACCGGGCGGCGAAGGCCGAGCGAGCTGGCGCTTTCAAATGGAAAGTGGGTTCATAATCGCGACGTCGCGGCCAAACTTTCGGCGCACGCATCTAGAAGCGGTGGCTCTGACTAAGATCGCAGAACACTGTGATGATACGCCTAAATGTCTGGGTGTGGTCGGGGAAATCATGTTCCAATCTGACGTAGGCGGCAGGCGTCTGAACCAAGAAATCGTGAAGTTCGGTTATCGTCAGCGCGCAGATGTGGCACATGAAGCGATTGCGAGTATATTCAGGGTGCAATCGGCGGGACGGGAAAGCGGCTTGAACAAATCGATGCCCCATCTTGGGGCAAACCAAGAGTGGATAAGCAATCTTGTTGAGGCGACATCGGTGCTAAAATCTTTTTCAGCGGGCAGATCTCTGAGTGTGGACCAAGATGCTTTATGCGAACGGATCATTTCGCCAGCCGTCGAGTTTGTGAAGTGGGACTGTCGTTCCGGAAACGCAGCAATCAGTGACGATGGTCGCTTGCGCTGGTTCGACTTTGAATATTGTGGTGTCCGTCACGGGGCAGAGGATGTGGCTTGGCTTATCGGCGACGAAGCCTGGCCCGTACCACCGCAAATTATGGAGGAGATCGTAATTTCGGCATTCGACCGAACAAGCCATTATGCTTTGGACCCGTATCTCGACTATCTGTCCGTATACCTGACATTACACTGTGTTCAGCGTCTTAAGCTAATTCTCAAGGAAGCGAACAAGCGAGGATGGCTGTCGAAAACCCGCATCCGCAAGTATGATGACGCAGGGGTTCATCCGGAATTTGCCGCCCATATTTGCAAGGTAGGTGCATACTTCGCTCAACGAGACCCTTTGACAGCTCCTATCGGTCTTGATCTTGAAGATGCACAAAAAGTCTTTGAACAAGTTCTGAGAAGCGGCCGCAAGGTCGTCGAGAACATGAAGGTACCTGCATGAGAGATACAGTATCGAGTGGTCTGAGTAAAAACCGGTTACGCGTAGAGGTTATCGACACCTACACGGGGTTTATGGCCGTCGAACAGGCGTGGAAATCGTTGGAAGATCGTGACCCCGAAATGACTGTCTTCCTATCGTGGGACTGGCTGGCACAGCCGTTTAGACAAAATCCGTTCAAATGGAGCGTAATCGCCGTTTACACGCGGAATGGAGGTGATTTGATCGGTTTGCTTCCGCTCAAATACGGTGTACGCTGGAGCGCGTCGCAAAAAGAGTTTCAGACAGAAATTGAAGCCGGCGGACGTCTTATCTTTAGTGAATATACCGGGTTTCTTTGTGATCCCGAGTTTGAGCAACCCGCTTTGGAAGCAATGGCTAGGCACCTACGCGCAATGCCTTGGTCCCGATTATCGCTTAGATATGTCGCGCAACACCACCGCGCAGAGATATTTTGCACAGCCTTTGAGCGCCCGGGTTATTCAGCCTCTTGGAAAGAATATCGGACCGGCAACGGGGAGACTGATAATCTCATCTGCCCGCATGTGGCCTTGCCGGACGATTTTGAGACCTATCTTGACACCTGCATCAGCGCTGAAATCCAGAACAGTTACAGGAAAATACAGCAGCAATATTTCGCGAACGGTGAATATCGTTTCACGCATTGTGATGCCGAATGCTTTGATAGCGACATCGCAACGTTGATGACCCTTTGGAAACAAGAAACAACGACATCGGACCAAGTGAAAAAATCTAAAAAGATGGCCGATAACTTTAAGACAATGTTGCGGTCAGCGGTGGCGTCGGACGCCTTGTTTCTTCCAATACTCTGGCGCGGCGAAACACCTTTGGCGGCCCTAGGCCATGTCATGGACCCAAAGGTAGGGGCGATGCATTTCATCATAGCCGGGCGCAACCCCGCCGCAGATGAGGATTTTATCGCGGCCGTTTTGCATTTCCACAGTATTGAATGCGCGATCTTGCTCGGGTGCGAATATTATGATTTCGGACACGGCGATGAGCAGTACAAATTTAGCTATGGCGCAGAGCCAGTCGAAGTTCGGTATCTTTCGATCAGGCGCAAGAATGCAACTGCGGACAAGGTTTTCGATTCTATTGGTTCGGGTGCCGCGCTCAAGCGCATTGAAGAATTTTTGGCGGTCGGAAAAGTTGACGAAGCACGACATGGCTGTCGCCAATTGTCGCGGATATTGAGTTAGGCAGCTATTGAGTGCAAGCTTTACGCAGCAGCGCGCCAACGGCTTTTCTGCTGCGTAAAGGTTTTGCTGGGCGCTGGATTGGGGTCATGTCCCCTTAGTAGAGTTGTTCCAGCTTGTTGGCTTTCATTGACGGAAGAACGATCACCGAAGACCCGTGGATAGCGCGTTCGTGAAGATGAATGACATCTTGGTTCAGCATCCGAATGCAGCCTGATGAGACTGCTTTGCCCAACTCAAGATAAGACGCATCGCCGTGAACCCGGTAAAGCGTATCGACCCCATTTTGAAAAAGGTACAAGGCGCGCGCACCCAAGGGGTTGCCCGGCCCCGGATCCATACCGCCGTTCGCAACGGAATAAGGCTCAAGCTCTGGTTTGCGGGCGATCATCGTTTGCGGTACTTTCCAGCGGGGCCATTTACGGCAGAACTGAAGCCGGGCAGTCCCTTGCCAGGCGAAACCAGCGGCGCCGACGCTTACTCCGTAACGCGTGGCGCGATCTTCATCTTCGACGAAGTGAAGCATGGCGGCATCCGGATCAACGACGATTGTGCCTGCCGAATAGTTCGGCCAAGGGTTGGCGACCTCTTGTCGCCAGTAACGCTGTGGTAACTTCCCTTCCGGGATTGCAGGAATCGGGTATGGCTCGGTCGTGATCGCTCCGTAGAAGTCGGGCAGTGTTGGGATGACAGGGGCCGAAGGCACTGCCGGGATCGGCGGCGGCGTTGTCGCGCAGGCAGAAAGCCCGGCCATCGCCCCCAAGGCGACGAAACTGCGTCTGGTAAACATGAATCTTCCTTTTCATTCTGAACGGGGCAGGCATGCGGTGCCTGAAGGTCGGTTCAGAAATCGCGAGGCGGATCAAAAGGCGGCGCATATTGGCATCCTTCACGGTGCCAATTCGTATGGGAAACCTCTCCAACACGGGTAGTTTGGCACCCGCCAATGCTTAAGGACTCGGGCAGGGCCCGGTCAGGCCCGCAAGAGAAGCCGGTGACGGATCCGGTACGGCAGCTTTTGCGTACCGATGCTTTCGTAGCGGACGGCCTGTCTCCGTAGGTGGTGTCAACGTTATAGTCAGCATATTCAAAGACTGGGACCGAGGAAAGCTGTGCTGCGGTACGAGCCGCGAGCGCACCCCACGGCACCATAACGAATATCAACAGTACACAAATGAAGGAACGAGACTTTTGCATCTATGTTTCTTCACCCAAGCGCGGGCCATTGTCCATGCCTGCAAGGGTCCGCAATACCTGACAATGCCGTGATGAATTCAGGCGCTTTATTTGCCTTTCCAGACAGGGTCGCGCTTTTCGGCAAAGGCACGTGCGCCCTCCAGTTGATCTTCGCTGCTGTACAAAATGTCTATGCTTGGCAACTGTCGCTGGGTAATGCGGTTCATTGCATCCTGAAACTTGCTATCTTCGGCATCGCGTACGATTTCTTTGATTGCTGCGTAAACCAATGGTGGCCCGCTGGCCAACAAACGCGCCAGTTCCCATGCGCGATCCATAAGCTGATCCGCTGCCAGCACCTCGTTGACCAAGCCCCATTGCTTGGCTTCGTTTGCATCGAACCAACGGCCGGTCAAAAGTAATTCCATCGCGATATGATAGGGGATGCGTTTGGGTAACCTGATGCTTGCCGCATCGGCAACCGTGCCCGATTTGATTTCAGGCAACGCAAAACTGGCATGATCAGCGGCTAAAATCATGTCGGCTGATAATGCTAATTCCAGCCCCCCGCCACATGCGATGCCATTAACAGCGGCGATAACCGGCTTGTTCATACCGCGCAGTTCTTGCAGCCCGCCAAACCCGCCAACGCCGTAATCTCCGTCAACTGCGTCACCGTCCGCCGCAGCTTTCAGATCCCAGCCTGGACAAAAGAACTTCTCTCCTCCACCTGTAATGATCGCCACACGTAAAGTGCCGTCGTCACGGAAGGCTTTAAAGACTTCGCCCATTTGTCGACTGGTTTTCAGATCAATAGCATTCGCCTTGCCGCGTGACAGCGTAACCTCAAGAACTGCACCATCGCGGCGGGAGTGGATCGGTCCGAGGGAGTCGTCGTTGTTCATGATCTTGTTTCCTTGCATCTTATCAGGGCATCAGCCGCTATCGCATCATTATGCGTACAAAGCAGCGGATTGATCTCGATCTCTTCAAGAGTGTCGGCATGGTCGACCACGTAAGCCTCGATGCTGCGGATTGCACGGATCACGGCAGCCTTGTCGGCGGGTTGTGCACCCCTGTATCCGTCCAACAGGCGACAGACCCGCAGCCCTGTCAACGCTCTTTCAATGTCGGCTTCTGAGCCAGGTAGCAGGAATGATGCACTGTCTTGCATCAATTCGGTCAGGACCCCACCAGCGGCCAGTGTCATCACAAACCCATGTGCAGGGTCGCGGATAACCCCAACCAGCAATTCTGCTACGGTTCCCGGTACCATCTCTTCGACCAGATAGGTTTGGCACGGCATCCGGGCCGCCGCCATTCGAACATCGTCAGCCGTGGTCAGGTTCACGACTACGGCACCAACATCGGATTTATGCGCTATGCCCTGTCCTTTTAAAACGACCGGAAAGCCGATGCGAGCCGCGACTTGAGCCACATTCTTTATGTTTGTCGTTTCAGAGCGGGGTATGCGCAGGCCATATTTCTCAAGTCTTCGCTTGGCCTCCACCTCCGGGATAATCACTTCGACGATATTGCAGGTCTTAGAACGCCCCGGCAAACACACGGGTTCAGCCGGTTCTGGAAGCGGAAAGCTGGCGATTTCACACGCGGCGATTGCTTCTTGCAGGCCGCCGAACGGGACGATGCCGGATGCTATCAACCGGGCGGCCAACACTTCGGGCAGATTTTCAGGCAATGTAGCCACAAGCCCCACGTTGCCGCCGGTCTGGGCTTTAGCCTCAGCCAGCGCAGTGATGGTACACATCCAGTCTTCTGGGTCACAGCGGTCAGCGCGCGGAAAGTCCACGACGAGCAGAGTCATTGCCAAATCTGGGTCGATCACGCTGGCAAACGTGGCTGTCATCGCCGCTAAATCCCCCCAAATGTAGGTGTGATAATCAAGAGGATTTGCCAAGGCGACCATCGGCCCCAAAGCCGTGCGTAAATCAGCGCGTTGGCGTTGGTTCAAACTTGGGAAAATCAAGTTGCGGTCATGCGCGGCGTCCGCAACCAAGCTCGCCTCGCCGCCCGAGCAGCTCATCGACGCGAGGCGGTTGGATGCAAGAGGCCCCGTTATATGCAAGAGTTTCAGCGCCTCGACAAAGCTGGGCAAATCGTCGGCCCGTGCGATGCCTAAACGCGATAACAGACAGGCGGCGCCTGTATCGTTTCCGGCAAGGGACGCGGTATGTGAAACCGCACCTGATTGCGCTTGCTCGGATTTCCCAACCTTGATGGCGATGATCCGTTTTCCAACCCGCCGTGCGCTGGAAGCCAGAGCTTCGAATGCCCGTAGATCGCCAAAACCTTCGATATGAAGCCCTAAAACTGTTACGCGGTCATCGGCCAACAAGGCCTGCCCTATGTCAGCGATCCCCGTCTGTGCCTGATTTCCGGCGGTTACAACATAAGCCACTGGCAGGCCGCGCCGTTGCATCGTCAGGTTAATCGCGATGTTCGAGCTTTGCGTGATGATGGCAACACCGCTTTCAACGCGTTGCCCGCCATGCTGGTCGGGCCAGAGCAATGCGCCATCCAGATAATTGATGAAACCGTAACAATTCGGGCCCAGAATAGGCATATCACCAGCCGCGTGCAGTAATTGGGTTTGCAGGTCGGCCCCATCCGCGGCCTCTTGTTGTGCCTCAAGAAACCCTGACGCAAAACAAACTGCACCTCCGGCATTTCGTTCGGACAAGCCCCGCACGATATCTATCGTCGCAGCACGGTTCACACCTACAAAGCAAGCGTCCGGGGCTGCGGGAAGGGCATGGATATCGCGATAAGCCGGCAGCCCGGCGACAGTTTCATTGCGGGGATGAACGGGCCAGATATTTCCGGTGAACCCGATCTTTCGACATTGTTCAATGATCGCGACGCACCAGGCGCCCCCGCCTACGACGGCGATGTTTCTGGGACGTAAAAGGCGGGAAAGATCATGCGCAGCCAAAGTCAGGCCCCCAGCGGACGCAGCAGATCGCGGGCAATAATATGGCGTTGGATTTCAGACGTACCGTCCCATATCCGTTCTACACGAGCGTCCCGCCAGAACCTCTCGATGGGAAAATCATCCATAAGGCCCATACCGCCATAAATTTGCAAAGTTGTGTCCGTCACCCGCGCCAGTGTTTCCGATGCATGAAGCTTGGCTGAAGAAATCTCGCGATTGGCTGGCAACCCCTGATCTAGCCGCCAAGCGGCAGCTAACGTAAGCAAATCTGCCGCATCGATTTCGGTTATCATGTCTGCAATCTGGAATCCGACACCCTGAAATTTGCCAATGGGCTGTCCGAACTGTTTGCGTTCCGCCGCATATGAAAGAGCATAATCGAAACAGCGGCGAGCCCGGCCCACACTGAACGCGGCGACGGTAAGTCTGGTGGCAAATAACCATTCGTTCATTACGGCAAAGCCGCCATCCACCTCGCCCAAGACTTGCGCGTCGGGCAAGCGGCAATTGTCGAAATAGAGGATGCAATTCTTGTAGCCTTTGTGAGAGACTGAGTTATAGCCTTCGCGCACTTCAAAGCCGGGCGTGCCGCGATCGACCAAAAATGTAGTGATGCGTTTTTTCGGCCCCTTTGGGGTCTCGTCGACCCCGGTGGCGATAAATACTATGAAAAAATCGGCATGTTCGGCCCCGGATATAAAATGCTTCGACCCGTTCACCAGCCAATCTCCGCCCTCGCGGGTCGCACTGCATTTCATGCCTCGTACGTCAGATCCGGCATCCGGTTCAGTCATTGCCAGCGCATCCATACGGTCGCCGCGCACGGCAGGCAGCAAATACCTTTCGCGCTGCTCAGCGTTGCAAGCCATCAAGATGTTCTGAGGGCGCCCGAAAAAATGTGTAAGCGCCATTGAGCCGCGGCCAAGTTCGCGTTCGACCAGTGTGAAGTCAACATGGCTCAGGCCGGCTCCGCCGACCTCCTCGGGAAAATTGCAGGCGTAAAACCCTAGATCTATCACCTTGCGCTTAATGGCTTCGCCTAATTCGTGGGGAACTTGACCTGTTCGTTCGACTTCTGCCTCATAAGGGTAAATTTCCTTTTCGACAAAGTTACGCACTGTCGACACGATCATTTCCTGCTCTTGGGTTAATCCAAAGTCCATCAATCCGCCCCCAATTGGTGTTTGATGTAGACTTGCGCCCGGATCTGAATTTAGCTGTGCACAATTGGGAGATAATTGTGCCTAATTCGAAAAAATTTGCCGATAAGCCGCTGCGTTTGTGTTTTTTGTTGTTCGATGGTTTTTCTAACCATTGTCTGGGCAACGCTGTGGAACCCCTGCGTGCCGCGAACACGTTATCGGGGCGTGAGCTTTACCGCTGGCAGTTTGTTTCGGTAACAGGACAAGGGGTTACCAGTTCGTCCGGGTTGCCGGTCATGCCCCACGAATCCCTTCGTCTGGCCGAGGGGGATATACTAGTTGTGATGCCATCCTATGGCTATCTTGATTGGTGTACCGGCACGACTTTGCGGGCCTTGCGCAGCATAGCCTTACGGTTCACAACGATAGCAGGCTTTGACACGGGCAGCTGGCTATTGGCGGAAGCTGGGTTATTGGATGGTTATCACGCCACGATCCACTGGGATGAATTTCAATCGTTCCAAGACCAGTTTCCCATGGTTGACGCCATCAGATCACGCTTTATCTTTGATCGAGACAGGATCACATGTGCAGGGGCCACCGCAGCATTTGACCTGACACTGGAGCTGATCTTGCGTGCACATGGCCCGGCGTTGGCTATGGAAGTGGCGCAAATTTTCATGACGCAGCTCGCTGATGTCGCAAACCTGTATCAAGGTGTGCCGCGCGGCCGTTTGGTGCGCCGTGCGATCACGAAGATGCGCGATACTGTCGAGCAACCGCTGCCTATCACGCAATTGGCCAAGGATTTGGGGTGCAGCCACCGCAAGCTTGCCAATCAGGTGCGTCAGGATTTGGGCCTGACGCCACAAGCGTTGTATCGTCGCATCCGGCTTTCTCATGTACGAAAACTACTGGACGAGACCGATCTGCCGATCGGGGAAATTGCGGTCAGGGCCGGTTATGAAGATGCAAGCGCCCTTAGCCGCGCCTTTCGGCTGGAGTTCGGCGTAACGCCTAGCAGTCTGCGCACCCGGTCACTTTATGCGGCAAGTTGAGAGGTCGAAAGCGGTCAAACGTAAGATTAACAAATGCCCTTCGCCTAGAACCTTCAATTCAGCTAGCTAACCTTGGGTATAACGGGTCAACCAGTTTGCCAGTCGGCCAACCGCGATGTGCAGGATAACTGTCAGGCAGGCCAAAACGATGAGGCTTGCGAACATCAGATCAATTTTTGCACGCCCGTTGGCCAATAGCATCAGATATCCCAGTCCTTTTGACGCACCAACCCATTCGCCGATGACCGCCCCTATGGGTGCATAAACGGCAGCGAGTTTCAGACCGGTTCCCAAGTCGGGTAGGGCGCTTGGAATTTGCACATGCCACATGAAGTTGACCTTGCGGGCACTCATTGATTGCGCAAGATCGTGGAAACGATTGTCCGTGCGCGTCAGCCCGTCATGAAAGGCTGATGTAACAGGGAAGAATATGATCAGCACGGTCATCACAATCTTTGATCCGATGCCATAGCCGAACCAAAGTGTAAGCAGAGGTGCAAGAGCGAAAACCGGCACAGCTTGGGTGAAAACCAGAATGGGCAAGATTAAGCGTTCAGCAGTTCGGAAAAGTGCCAGTTGGATCGCCGTCACTGTGCCTAGGATGGTCCCAATCACAAGGCCGAGAATGACTTCGGTCGCTGTAACTAAAGCATGTTCAAAAATGGTGTTACGGTTATTGAACAGAGCCTGTGCGACGCGTAAAGGCGATGGCAGAATAAAATGCGGCACTCCCGTAAGCGTTACGACACTCTGCCAAAGTCCCAAGCCGATGATCAAGGTCAACAGTGTGCCTTGCCCCCTCATAATGTGACCTTGCGCAGGTGATCCAGCAGGCGGGCTTGGCATTTGATTACTTCAGGGTCATGGATTTGGCGAACAGGCATGCTATCGGGTACCGGCCAACTGCGCGTCTTACCTGCCGACATCACCATGATTTGGTGCGCAAGCCGCGCGGCTTCGCCCGGATCATGGGTAACAAGCACAGCGGTTCGGCCTTTCAAGACATCTGCCGCAAGTTCCTGCATTTCAGCGCGCGTTGCAGCATCCAGTGCCGAAAACGGTTCATCCAGCAATACAACGGGGCGATTTTCGAAAAGGGTTCGCGCGAGCGCAATGCGCTGGCGCATCCCACCGGACAAAGTGCCCGGTTTTTGATGGGCGTACCCGGATAACCCCACACGACCCAGTAACTCGCGTGCCAATTCGACATCGGGTTTCTCCCCACGAAGGCGGGCACCGATATGAATGTTTTCCAACACTGATAGCCAAGGTAAGACCAACGTAGATTGCGCCATATAACTGATCTGACAGGTTAGCGGCAGTGCATTCGTCGCCCGTATCGTTCCGTCAAAAGCCCCCCCGGTTTCAAAGCCAAGCAGCAGGCGAAGAATTGTGGATTTTCCCACCCCGGACCGCCCCAGCAGGCAGGTCCATTGCCCCGCTGGAAAGTCTATATCAGCCTCAAACAGAAGATTTCCGTTAAGCTGATAATGTCCCTTAAAAACGATCCCTGGGGCGGAATTCATGCCGTCTTCAAACCCTCTGACCGGTACCCGCGATGCCATGCGCGGGAGGGGATCGCAGCACTGACGTGACGGGATCCTCATCAGTTTTCCGTAATATCAACAGCGATTTTTGAAACAGGATTTTGACTTGTGATCAAGCCTGCGTCGAACAGGAATGTTTCAAACGTGGCATAGCGCGCTTGATCCATAGCAGTAGGGCGCAGCGCAAAGCGAGAAATGGTATCCTTCCAGGCGCGTTCGTTCAGTGCATCTTGCAGCTCAGGAGCCGTGTTTGCAAAAATCTCCCAGCTTTCCTGCGGGTGATTAACGATGAATTGAGTAGCTTTTTCGGTCGCCGCAAGGAAGCGGGCGATCATACCCTTATCCATCGTGTTGCTGTTCGCAACATAGATCAGTTCATCGTAGGGCGGCACGCCTTCTTCCTCGACAAAGAAGCATTTGCCCTGCACGCCTTCTATGTCCATCTGGTTCAGCTCGAAGTTTCGGAAGGCACCAATAACCGCATCGACTTGGCCAGACATGAGCGAGGGGGACAGCGACCAATTTACGTTCACCAGCTCAATGTCCGACAAGGATAGGCCGTTGTTGCGAAGCACCGCTTCTAATAGGGCGGATTCAACCCCTCCGACGGAAAACCCGACCTTCTTGCCGGCAAGGTCTGCGGGCGTTTTGATGGGCCCATCCGCCAAGGTCAAAAGACAGTTCAACGGGGTGGCGATCAAGGTACCAACCCTTTGAAGAGGAAGCCCCTCGTGGATCTGTAAATGAAGCTGAGGCTGATATGAAATAGCGAGGTCCGCCTTGCCCGCTGCCACTAGTTTTGGCGGGTCAGACGGGTCCGCAGGGGCTACGATCTCAACGGCTAAGTCTTGCTCTGTGAAATAGCCCCTTTCCTGTGCGATAATGATTGGCCCGTGATCGGGGTTGACGAACCAGTCCAGCAAAACCGTCATTTCATCAGCCGCAACCAACGGCGAAGCTATCAACATAAATGCGGCGGTTATTGACGTTAGTTTCATTCGTGTTGCCTTTGATGTGAGGGCGTGTCGCCCATTGAAATTAAAGAAATCTCGCCGGCCCAATACGACCGCAGCTGCGTGGCCGCTTGCCAAGCGCGTAAGCCTGAGCGGCAGACGAAGACCGCCCGTTTGTCTGTCGCAACACAAAGCCGGTGTTGTTGAAACTCGGAAACGGTCATCCGATGTGCACTAGGGGTAACGGGATCGGCGGCTTCTGCGGTATCACGTAATTCGACCACCAAATCAGAGACTCTGATATCGTTAGGCGCGATGAAGGCGAACGCATTCTCCGGTTCTGGGGCATCGTCAAAGCGAAACCCGCTCGCCCGGAAATTGCGCATATCAAAGCTCATCATCTGGCCAAGAGGCGAAGGCGATTGGCCGATCAGATAGGCCAGAGCCATCTGCGCCTGAACCGTGCCGATCATACCGACGACAGGGCCCATAACCCCGATCTGGGCACAGGTCGCTGACCGATCGGGCAGGTCAGGGAACACAGCTCGCAATGATGGGGAGGATCCGCAAAAGCCGCCCGCATAACCGGTAAACCCCAAAGCTGATGCGCTAAACAGCGGCACGCCAAGTTCAACGCACATATCCGACAGGGTATAACTCACTGCGAAGCTGTCAGCACAATCCAGCACAAGCGTCTTGCCATCCACCAAGGCTCGTACGTTAGCTGGGTCCAACTGCATATCGACCTGCGCGACCTTGCAGTCCGCATTCAACGCTCGCAACACAGACGCCGCTGCATGCGTCTTTGGTGCGCCTATATCGGCCTCACGAAACAGGGTTTGCCGATGTAAATTTGTCCGAGTGACAACGTCGTGGTCAACCAGTGTAAGGTTCCCGACCCCTGCGCCAACTAGATATTGTAGGGCGGGGGCAGCCAGTCCACCGACCCCGACGACCAGTATCCGCGCGGCAATAATAGCGGCTTGGCCATCGGTGCCCACCTCGGGCAACTGGATTTGACGGGCATAGCGGCTCATCTTGTAGCTGCCAACCACGCCCGAACCTTGGCTTCGGGGTTATCGTCCAGGGTGATATCCGTGACAGCAGCGACAACATCCGCACCTGCGGCAAATGCGCTCTCTGCCCTTTCGACTGTCATACCGCCGATGGCCACCAACGGGATATCGCCAATCTGCCTACGCCATGTCTTGAGTTTATCGACCCCCTGCGCATGCCACTTCATCTTTTTCAGAATGGTCGGGTAAATGGGTCCAAGGGCGACATAGTCAGGCATGAGACCCAACGCCCGTGCAAGTTCGGATTTGTCATGGGTGCTGATACCAATCCGAAGCCCTGCTGCGCGAATGGCACCCATATCAGCTTGATCTAGATCACCTTGCCCAAGATGTACAAAACGACACCCTTGCACGATCGCGGCCTGCCAATGGTCATTAATGATCAGTTCACATCCATGAGCCTCGCATAGCGACCGAGACCGCTGAATGTGCTGACGAATTTCGGTGGGACTTGGATCTTTCATGCGTAATTGAACCAACTTAATCCCAAGCGGTACAAGGCGTTCAATCCAGTCGGCACTTTCAAAAATCGGGTAGAAGCGATCTAACATCATTTCAAAAATGCCTTGCCGATCACGGGGGTCGAGGGTGTCGCCATATCACGGGGGCACATCGGGCCAGCCGCTGCG
>LAZR01001653.1_pt1 | contig 13869 bp, 18 predicted proteins | sample 329461 | NCBI WGS metagenome assembly LAZR01 (sample SAMN03002196, study PRJNA259156) | marine sediment metagenome | biome: sea floor; feature: Hydrothermal impacted sediments; material: marine sediment; isolation source: Loki non-amplified sample from Loki's castle hydrothermal vent sediment ...
CCGAGGAGCCGGCGGAGGTCAGCGATGTTCTGCTTGAGGTCGCCGATCGCGCGGTGGTCCGACGTCGCCTTCTCCTCCTCGAAGAAGTAGCGCAGCGTGGTCATGTCGAAATTGCGGTAGTGCCAGACCCGAACGAGTGCAGGCATCCAGCGGGTCAGCCAGCGCCGGTCGAAGTGGACGCCGGACCCCGCCATGTAGAAACCGTCGGCACTGTGCCGCTCGACCCACTCGAGCAAGAGCTGCTCAGCCCGCAGCGTGGTCACGTCGGACCGCTCGACAGCGTCGAGGAGCCCGTTGCGCTTGTGCATGTCGAGGACGAACTCGTTGGTCATGAGCTCGCGGATTCGGTTGTAGCCGATGACGATGCTCGTCGATGCCGTGACGCGTAGATGCTCGTCGGTCAGGATCATGCCAACTTCCAGGAGCAGGTCCTGGTGCTCTGAGAGACCAGTCGTTTCAATGTCCAGCCACAAGAGGGGGCCCATGTGTTGCTCCTTGGACTCCGCGAGTGCGCAGCCTTGCCCCAACAGGCTACAAGGAGGGGGCGACAGGATGGACAGGGTGGCATTAGCCGCAGTCGAGGGCTAGGCCGGCGCCTTAGCCCTGCGCTTTCGCGGCCGGGGAAGGTCTCCTGACTCGATGCATGCCGCTTCTACGCCTTTCCAGACATGCGTCCAGAACTTGTCGCTGTCGTCTTCCAGGCCGAGCTTGCGCGCCTCTGTCTTAAGCTCAGAGAGGATCGCGTCCCGCTCTTCTTTGCTGAGGTTCACTGGCCCCTCCTCTGCCACATGTGGCTACCCACAGGGTGGCACAATGTTGCAGGTTCTACAAGGGGCAGGTTCGAGGCGGTGGGTTCATCCTCGGTCCTGCAGCCGACGGTCGCTCACAGTCGGGGCACTCCGCCCCTTGGCGAGTTCCGTTTCTCCGGTGATGAGTTGACGCAGCAGCCGCAGGGACAGCTTGGTGCCGTGCATCGACCCCGTGTCAAGGTCGGTGAGATACAACTCAACGGCAGCGCGCAGCTGGCCTAAGTGAAAGGAGGGAGACTCATGCAGCGCGTCAGCCACGGTTACTTCCTCGATCTTTCGCGCGCAGGCGCTTCTCGCGGTCCCAGCACCTTCTGTCGCAGTTGTCACGCGGCCCAGGCGGCAGCGGCTTGGTGCAGTGCCGGTAGAGGCAGATCTTCCACCCGTCCATGTTTACGTAGTTGGCGGGCTCGAGGAGCTGGCCGCCGGTCTGGCTGTGGCGCAGGGGCCTCATCCGAATCTGTAGCTGACAAAGTGGTCGCTGCTGCTGACGGGCTCGAAGCCAAGGACGTGCAAGCGCTGCTTGTGCCCCTCCGGCACCTTGGCCGGGTCTACGCATACGGCCAGCTCGTCATGTTCGCAGTGCGTTGGCCAGGCAACCTCGCCGTAGCTCTGGAAGATCGTCAGAGCTTCAATAAGGCTTGCGAATCCGTAGCCCTCGCCCACGAGCTCACTCACGGCTGTTCTCCCTCGAGCTGGTCGCGCTCAAGCTCGGCGAGCGTGACCAGGCGCCCAACCGTTTTGGACGAACCGAGCACGAGGTCGACGATGCGGCCGGTTGCGCGGATGTCGCGCTTTACCTGGAAGAGTTCTTCCTCGCACGCATTGAATTCCTTTGCGTGCTCACGCATTACTTCGCCGAACCGTTCGAGCCAGTCGACCAGGGCCTCAAGCGTGCAGCCCGAGACGTTGCCTGTGCCGATCGACTGCATGCGCATCAGCTCCGTGCCGGCGGAATAAGGCATCGCCGAGCATGCGCGAATGATGCGCGTGCGCAGGGCCTTGTCCTCGATGGGTGTGCCTTCGATCTTGATTCCGTCGATTGCCATCACGCTCTCACTTTCACAGTGGCTTCGCATTCGATACAGACCTCGCCGACCAGGACGTGGATGCCGCTCACGCTGCAGTGCACTGGATCGGCCAGGCCAAGAGCTGCGAGCTCGGCGACGGTGCGGCGGCATGTGGTGCACACGCCGCACTCCTCGAAGCGGTGGGCGCCTTTGTCGCAGACGGGTGGGATCGTCGCGCCATCGGGCGGGGCGGGGAAGCCTGGGCCGATGATCATCTTCACGCGATCCAGGCAAGGAGAACGATAATGGCGGCCACCAGAGCTGCCCCTCCGACGAGGGCCATACCGACGATTGCCATTGGCAGTGCCGAGACCTGAGGCAGTGCCGAAACCTGAACCCCGGGTGGTGCCTTGCCCATTGCCTCTATGTCAGCCACAAGCCGGCGACCTGCGGCGAGTGCATTCTCCAATTCGGCCTTATTCTCACCGCACTCTGGGCACGCATTGGCTATGTGCTCGAACTCGCCAGTGGCTTTGTTTAGGCGCCCAACGCCTCCGCAGGCCTGTCGCTCTCCACAGATTTCACAAAGTTGCTTCGTGGTCATGCATCCTCCTCGGTTGTGGTCTGTTGAGGAAGATACACTAAGAAGGTGCACCCTGTCAAGCCCGGCGCTGGCTCCCTGGGAGGCAACTGCGCCGCTGGGTCACCCTGCCGGGCCGAGGTCCTTGATGACCTCGAGCCGGTGAAAGCTGCCGTTGGGAAAGGTCTCCACTGTGGAATCGGAGAACGTGATCTGGATTTCCACCTGGTAGACTGCTGCCCTGTTGGTGTCGCCGACTGCCCAGTCGTAACGAACCTTGCCAGCTGCTGCGTCGACGATCGTTGCCGCTGCGTCTACCTTGATCTGCCGCGTCCGCGGATTGCGCATGAGAAAACGAGCAGCGGCACCTGACAGGTTGACGGGTGTGCCCGAAGAGTCGAGCAGCGTCGCTGTGAAAGCTGGCGCCGTATCGTTTCGCTTGATCTTCGTGACGGTCGGCACTATGGCGTATCCAGCACGTTGCTGATGTCGTCGACGTTGAGGACGTTCGGCGGTGTTGTCGATGCGCCAAACACGCGGAAACCAAGAGAGTCGGTTACTGAAGCGGAATCGGCGAGGTTGCGCGCGTAGACGGCTGCTGTCTGCAGGTCGTCGGTAACACCGATCGTGTCGGACAAGCTGACATCGATCATGGGTGGGCGAACTCCAGGCCGTTGGCTTCGTTGCGGAGCATGGAGCGACCGTCGCGTCCGTCTCCGGGTCGCCGTCGACTTCAAAACCGGTGAGGGGGTTCTCGAGCGACGCGCCCAAGGATGCCTTGGCGTCTACGGCCACCTCGCGCAGAACGGAGCCCACCTTGTCGAACTTGGCCTGCAAGCCAGGTGTGTCCTGCTGCAGAGCAGTGATGTCGTTTAGGTTCTCGTTGAGCTCGTCGCGGGCTTTGTTGAACTCGCGGATCGTGGGCATTTGCTTGGCGAGATCCCGCAGGTTATTGGTCCCAGTGACTGTGAATTCTGTTCCGGCCATGGGCCTCCTTAGGCGGGGGTCAGGGTCAGGGCGGACCCGGTGCTGCTGTATCCGTAAGCAATCCAGGCCGTGGCACTCACGCACTCGAAGGTGACTGCGTCGCCGGAGGCCAAGGTCAACTCGTTCGTGCCATCCGAGTCCACATTATTTATGGTTTGGTTTGACCCCGAGACGGTTCTCACCTCGTGGGCAGCTCCGGCGTAGACCCGGTGTTTCTTTCCGACGACCGGGGCCGGCAGGGTGACAATGTCGTCGGCGTCGGTGGCGACGGTGGTCGTGACTACCGAGGCGTTGGTCGGTATCAGCCCGGTCGTGAGACCGTCGCTTGTGGCGACAATGGCCGTAGCGCTGGCCTGGTAGCCGATCGATGCGACGAGGCTTCCGAAATTGTGCGGCGCGTCGACACCGTCGACATTCCAACTCCCCTGGACTTCCCTGGCGAGGTAGGTGGTGGCGTCGAGGGAAACGAGATGGCATGACGCGTATCTGTCCTGGGATTCGACGAATCCCGCAGATGCCGATGCAACCCCGTTGAGGATCACGACGTCTCCGGTATTCGCCGTTACGCGGAGGAAATCAGAGGCGTCTGACGAGACGAACCAATTATGGATCCCAGCGGCAGCGGCAGCGAGCGTGTGGAAATTTTTCTCCGTTGCTCCAAAATTCGTGAGCAGTTTTGCAGCGTCCAGAGTGGCACTCAGGAGGTTCGGCGCCCCTGAGCCGGCGGTGTTGTCCTCTACGACAAGATCCCAATTGGAGAGCTTCTGCCCTGCAACGTTCAGTTCGGCGAACATGGAGAACAGCCCGGCCTGGACTCTCGCAACTGTTGCGCCATTGGCTACAATTTCCATGCGGTTCGCCGAGATCACGGCGAAACCCAAAGGGCTGCCTCCGTCCGTGCTTTTGAAGAGCAAGGCGGGGTTTGCCAAAGACCCGTCCTGGAGCAGAATCTGGCCGGTGACGTCGAGGTCCTCGTCGACCAGGAGCGTCCCGTCGATATGCGTCTGGACTCCCGGGGCGCCGAAAGTGTTCGCGCCGCTGGCGGTGATTGGTGTGGTGGTCGTGCTCCCCAGGTCGGTAACCTGCTGGAGGGTCCCTCCCGTCTGGGCGACGCCGTCAACGGTCAGGCCTAGCTGCTCGAGGGTCTGCTTGATGAGTGCCTTGACGACGCCGATACCTGCCATGGCTTACCCCTTGTGCACCAAATAGCTGCCATCTTGGCGCCGTTCGATCCGGCCAGACGCATAGCCGTTGAAGAGGCCGAGCCGCTGGAGGGCCTCGCCTGCGCGCTTCTTTTGCGTTGCGTTGAACGCAGCGATGCTCGTTCGCTCCTGGCGGACAAGCTCGTCAAGGATCGCGACTTCTCGTGGGTCCCTGACTACGATGGGCTTTCCCAGTGCAACGCCGACCTTGCGAGCCATACGAGCAACGAACTCCATGGGCGTCCTCAGAATGTCCAAGTGAAAACCTTGACAAGATCAGCCGGCGCTTCGAGCCGCACCTGGTAGAGCTGCGCGCCACCGCTTGGGAACAGCAGGTCCACGGACCAGAAGCCGTCGTCGTCGAAGCGCGCCGTCGCCGTCGCCGTTTCTTCTTGCAGAGAGAGGCGTGTGAGCGCGCCGTCTTGTCGTGTTGTCACGTAGCCAACGACGGAGACATTCACGGAGTCGCCGGCGGTCTTGAAGCGGATGGAGACGGCAATGGTCTCGTGGCCGTTCGTCGGCCGCAACGTGTCCTCGATAGACTGGGCGCCAGGCGTAAGCACACGCATGTCGTTATTGTCCGCAGCAAGCGAGCCATCGGCGATCTCAACCTCAGTTGCCGGACCAGTCAGCTCCACCTCGATGGAGTCGGCGATTGAGATGGCACCTTCGGCCGAGCTGCTGCGGAGCGGCGTCGCTGCACGCCTCCGTGCATCCTCTTCGGTTACGCGAGTGTAGACATCTTGGCCCATGACTACTCCTTTTGAACGCCGCCTGCGACAAGGTTCCGCCTGAAGCGGCCGACGATTTCGTCTAGCGATGTTTCGCCGTGGAAGACCGCTTCTGCCAGCCAGTCGGGCGGGAATTGGCCTGGCAGCCTGCCGGGTTCGCGGCCGAGGAGATGGCCGGCCGCCTCGTCGACAGCGCGCATGATCCGCGCGCAGGCCGGGCCGCCGTCGACGAGCCCGGCCTGGATATCGTCGACCGTTTTGACCTTGTCGACCGCCTTGACCGCCTTGACCCGGTCGGGCCTCCAGGCTTTTGAGCAAGCGACACATGCCACTAAGCCGGTCTTGACCTGGATGTGATGGGTCCGTAGCGTGCACCTGGGGCACACGAGTTCGACCTCGGTCAGACGCCAGAGATGGAGAGCCTTGCAGACGATTTGGTCGCCTACGCGCTCAGCTGGCTTACCGCACTTCCTGGCGGGGCACTTGTAGGTCGTGGTCTCGGTGGTCATGCAGGCAACAGCGCCGCTAGGTAATGCGGCTTCGATACGTCAATTTCAGCTTGTCGTTCTCGGTCTTCGCGACGGCCGTAAAGACCGTCCGCATCAGAGCCGATCCGCCAGGAGCCGTGTTCTGGTTGAGGTAGGACCACACCCATTGGTGCGTTCTGGTGCCGGCCTCGAGCGATCGCGAGTCGACAGTCACCAAGGACTCGCCGCCGCCGGCCGTCGTGATCGGCGTGAGCACGTTGACCTGCGCGCTGGTCGCCGCCGCCCCGCTCGTGCCGATCCGGCCCTGATCGAAGACGTTTGTGCTCAGACCCGAAGCGATCCGCCACAGCTGACGCTTGCCAGTGTTCACGATGAGGTTGTGCGAGATGCGGCGTGCAATGACCCGGGGGCCGTGCTTGCCTTCGCGGATGATCTCGACTTCGAGGAACCCCCCGATGTCCTTCCGCTCGATTTGGTCCACCAGGGTCATGCCCATCGTCATACGTCCTCCGTGTCGTGTCGGCCGGTCGCTCCTTCCGGCGGATCATTGAGACGACCCGAGCATAGCAGCCAGGACTGCGTGCGCACAGGGGGCTCTTAGTCGAAGACTTGTGGCCGCGTGTCGTCTTTCAGATAAAGCGGATGCTTTGGTGTTCCGTTCTGGTTCCTGCCCAAGCACATGAGCAGGACCGGACCCGGGTATCCCAGGAGCTTCAGCACCTTTTGATCTTGGCCACGATGCACGCCATCATTCCCCCATGCGATCATGATTGTGTCCGCGAGCTCAGCCTGTTCGAGCAGGTGCCGATCGTTGTCTGGCCCGAATGGTCCAGGACATGCCTTCATGATCTTGGGGTGCGGACTCCGAAACGCGAACAGATTCACGAATACGCAGGATCCGTAGCCCCAGAGCTTCGAGAACTTGATTCCCTTCCGATTCGTAGGGTCGTCCTGAATCGCATCGGCCGTCGAGGGGTTCAGCAGCACCCAGAGCAGGCGCGGCTTTGACGGATCCCACACACGTTCGAGCGTGTAGCGATAGATGCCGCACTCACTGAATTTGGCGGATCGTTCTATTTCTATCCCGGGGAACATCAGGCATCAGCTCCCTGCTCAACTGGCTCCGCCTCGAGCTGCTGGACCACAAAGCCGTCGATCAGCCCGAGCTCCCGGCAGGCTTCCTCGAACTGCTTGAGGTTTCCGCGGGCCTCCTCGAAGCACCAGGCCGGCGAGTCCTCTGGCAAGGTGTCGACAACCTTGCGTGCCCAGTGAACTGCGTCGAGTCCACGGCCCAGGTGCCCGCAGACCATGGCCATGCGCTGCGCCGGCAGGTAGCCGTAGAGATCGAGGTCTATCCACCAAGGCCCGAAAGGCGGCTCGCCCACGAGGGTCGCGGCGTAGCGGTAGAACATCAGCGCTTCCTCGAGCTGGTCGTTGCCGAACGCGAGGTCACCCAGCCACACCCAGTGCTCGGTCCGAGTCCAGTCGTCTGACGTCGCGTCCATGAGGATGCCGCGTGTCTTCTCCTCGAGCTCGTCGGCTTCAGCAAGCATCTCATCCCTCAGCCTGGGAATGCCATAGTGAAGATCCTGGCAACTCTGGCAATCTGGCTGTAAATCGTCATGGATACAGCCATGCCGCCACGGCTCAGTTGCTTTCTTTCTCAGCTGCCTGAACCGCCGGCAGTGAATCTTCGCGATCATGAGCCGCGCCTGGTAGCGGGTCATGCCGTTGCCGTCGTTCTGCTCGAGGTAGAGCTCGAGGTGTTCGGCTGCTTTCTCGGGGTCGTCCCCGCGCTCCTCCTGGCCCAGGTAGAACAGGGACTGGGAGTTGCCCATCTTCTCCCAGTCGTCGAGCAGCGCCTCCTTGTTCTGCGCCTGGCGTTGCTCCGCGCGTGCGAGGGCGTTGTCGTGGTCGCGCTCGTGCAGGGTCATGATGCCCGGGATCGCGACCATCACGGCGTCGCCGAAGCTCAGTGTGTTGTGCGTGCTGCGCACGTAGTGAATGCGGTCCGGGTCGTTCTTGCACAGCCAGGGGAATGCCCAGCGCTGCCGCCGGCCTTGGCGTGCAACACTGATGACCTCGGGCTGGCCGCCGTCCTTCAGCAACACGCGGTGCAGCTGGAGCAGGTAGTTGTGGCCGTGGGTCAGGCGCTCGTGTCCCTCGGTCATGAAGATCCAGTCCGAGGTGCAGCGGCGCATGCACTGGTTGCGGACCCAGGCGAAGTGAACGCCCTCGGGGGGGATGCGCGGGTCGTCGCGCATCAGACCGCGTTGCTCGTAATCGGTGTAATCGATGGCGTTGGCCGCTACCTCGTCGTAGTCCACTCCGCCTACGGCGTCCTCGAGCGCGTATGCATCCTCGTCGCGCAAGTGGAAGAACTCCTGAGCCGCGGGATCCACCAGGTCAAAGACGATGTCGGCGTAGCGCTCGGCAATCTCGCGCGAGCCGTCCTTTGTGCGCGGGTCGATCCCCACTACGATCTCGTCGGCCACTTCGCGGAACGACGCCAGGACCTTCTCAAGCTCGGCCTCCTCGTCCCGGACGGGCAGGCACATGGACAACGTGAACGGCTTGCGCAGCGGCTCGCCGCACAGGCCCAAGAGGAACGGCCCCAGAGCCGCGACGCGCACGCAGCCGACGCCGAAGGCCGCCTCGAGCTCGTGGCGGAACGTGACGGCCGTGAACTCGATCGTGTGCTGGTGCTCTTCCTCGGGCGCGAGGCGTGCATTCGGCACACTGAAGAAGGCGCCGAGCTTGCCGGCGGTCGCGGCCGAGCGCCTGAGGATATCAGCGCGCGCCTCGGCGCTGAGGTGCTCGAGGACCTCGGTGCAGACGATCACCGGTTTGTCGTCATCCGATCCGGGCGAGCGGTTGAATGCATCATTTCGTTGCCATGCGTCTTCGAGGTTGATGAGCAACGTTCCAGGAATTCCGGCCTCTTCGGCCTTGTCCAGCGCAACCTGGCTATGGTCCCAGACTTCAACCCAGCGATGTTCCTGGACCAAGAGCTTGGCCAGGTCTCCCTGGCCGCCGCCGATGTCAATGATGAAAGTTGCCTCGTCAGGCATCGCCCGCTCGATCCGCGTGTATACCTGAGACAGTGCCTCGCGCCGCCAGTCGGCCGTCTCGGCCTTGCCCCACAGGGTGTTCCACAGGTCCGGTGAGTTTGCCTTGCGCGCCTGGGCTTCGATCTCGTGCTGCTTCATGCTTCGCTCCTTGCCGGCAGTCTAGTCTTTACCAATTCAGAAAACCCTCGGGATCAAGTAGAAAAAGTCGCAGGTCACGGTGTCCGTGCTGTTCTGATCCTGGCCCTCGATCAGACACGTAACGTCGGCGGTGAGGTCAGCGGACGCGGTTCCCCGAGTGGGCGTCAGGACCGCTGTTCCAGCGTTGAACACGGTTTGTGCGCTCGCTCCCGTGCGAACTACCTCCACATCGAGCCGCCATGCGACAGGAGAGCCTGATGCGGCGATCGTGATAGTGACAAATCGGGCGCCTCCGAATGAGAACGCCACCGATCTGTTGCTGCCTCCGCCCGTCCCGAGAACCCTTCCGCCTGCGCGGAACGTCGCGATGTCTCCGTCGTTTATCAGAATCCCGGCATCAAGAACAACTGTCTTAAGCGTCTCGAATCCACTGCCTCCGCTGGTCTGCTGCGTCTCGGATGCGCTGTCGCTTTTGATCCCGGGAGCTGCCCCAGCAGCCATGAACTCTAGTGCGTTCTCAGGACCGTTGACCGCTACCAGTAGCCCCTTCTGGCCGGAGTAGCTACCCGGTGTATCGGAGAGACCGAGGAAGCTGGTGGACCCCATAGCAGCGAGGATGTCGGTGCCTGCTGAGTCGAGGATGCGGACCACGTTGTTCAGGATTGACATCCGCACCCAGCCCGCAGGCGGCAGCGCTGGCGTCGTGCCTATGTCTTTGAGGTCCAGTAAACCCGTCGGAAACCGGAATGCCTTGAGCGCTCCACTGATCTGCGCAAGCCACGTGCGGACGCCCAGGGCATCTTCGAAAAAGTCTGAGTTGGTGTCCCGGGGTGCGCCGCCGGTGTGCGGCATGGCGGTCTCCTAGGCTGCGCGGAAGACAGGTGCGGGTGCGGCAGTTATCAAGTCGACCGCAGGAGTCGCGGGAAACGGATCGGGAAGCGCAGCGGCGTCGTCGTTTCCCCCAAGGGCACCGCGCCAGGCCGTGGGAAGGTTCGTAGCTGTAAGGTCTAGCGTGCTGCCAGCCCAGCCTACCTCGGACGAATTGTTGTTGAGGTGCGCACGAAAGGCCACGCCGGCATCGCTGGAAATGAGGCCCAGGAAATAGCGACCAGGTCCCAGCCTCCGTGTCGGCGAAACGGCCAGGGCCTTCATGCCTGTTGCGACAGTCGAAATCACACCGAGGTCTTCGAGCAGAGCCCCGGGCTCGCCACGAACTGTAGTGCTTTCGGCGTAGAGGCCTAAGCGGATCTGACTAGCGCCCTGGGCCGTTGTGACCTCGACGGCCAGTCGGTCTATGGGAGTGTCAGCGTAGATTGGAAAGGGGATGCCGTAGAGCGTATCGGCGGTCAGCGTGACAACCGTTGTGGGTATTTGAATCCTGTTGGTGTAGAAGCGGCCAGTCCGCCACAGCCTCCAGTCGACCGAGCCGGGCATCTCGATCCGAGCTCTGCGGTTGGCGACCGCCTCGACGGTCGATCCGTTGGTGGTGACCACGGCCAGCGGCACGGAGCTCGAAGGAAACGCCGTCAGGGTGTTGCTCGTGGTCAGCGCTCCCGCTTGATCCAGAAAGACCAGGGTCGTCACGTTGGGACTCAGGACCTGGTCGACGGTCACTTCGGCGAAACTGAACAGGTCCGGTGCGCCGACCCCCTTCAGCCAGACATGGCCTGCGGTCACGCGGAAGTTGAGTCCTCCCGTCGGCGAGTGAAAGATGTTCAGCCCGTCGTCCAGCTGGTTGAGGTTCGCTGCGTCCAGGTCGGTGTCGTTGTCGACGACGCGTTCTGCTGCACCTAAGGCCATGGGCTCCTCCTACTTCTCCCACACGATAAGCGCGACATTGACCGTGATGGAAGGACCGTTGTCGAGCGAAACTGTTTCAACCGATGCGTCGAGGACCTCGCCAAAGGCAAAGGAGAACTCTCGGTGGTCGAGTGACACGAGGTCTCCCAGCTTCAGCTCGAGGCCGAACAGGGGCAGGAGCATCTCGGCGAACCATCGGGGAGTGCTGTGACGCAATAGATCGCGTGACGAGACCAACTCGGCTGTAGCTGCGTCTCGTATCAGGTCGAGCTCGTGGAACACCCGTGTTCGGCCATCTGTGTTTCGTCCACCTTCCCGGCGGCCAAACTCGACCTCGGCTGCGTCGCTGATGATCTCCAGGCTTCCCCCAAATTCGCCTGCGCGCGTGAGGGGCTTGAACTTAACAGAAGCTCGAGTCCGTATTTCCTCGAGTGCCGACCGTGAAAACCCGAGCGTGTCGCGGAACACGTCTGCATCGGACAAGTCGCGGACGGCAGTGAAAACGTCTCCTGCGACAAGTTTGAGCACGCCGTCAACTCGAAGCATCCCACCAACGACTGGTTTGCGCACGATCCGATGCCTGCCCCGGGACCATGCCTGCCGGAAATCGCACTGCTCGGCCAGTCTCGTGAGGACTTCGACCGCGTTGACCTGCTCGGTGATGGTGAAGTCGGCGCGGATGCCGTCGGCCGCGAACTCGCCGCGCGCAGGCGTGTAGTCCTCGCGGGCGATCGACGTTGAGGGAAGCCCCATGCCCAAGGGTGGCGCGCTGGTGACGATCGCCTCCGAAATGTCAGCAGGATTTCCACCGGGGACCCTGCCGGTCACGTTGGCGAAGATGTCAGGAACGCTCGAAGACACGTCGAAGAAGGGCTGATACTCCACGACCCAGTAAGCCTCGAGCACACGCAGGCCACCGATCGCGCTCTCGATCGTGATGGACCCGCCACGTTCTGGGTCGTTGAAGAAATTCCAGTCCCCGTCGACGAACTCCGTCATTTCGAAGTGGTTGGTGATTCCCTTGCGGTCCTCGATAACGGGTTCCGGCGGTGGCTCCTTCTCAAGTTCGATGATCAGATCGCACGTCATGCAGACCCAGAAGTTGAGGCAGGTGATGTCGCCATCATCTGTTGGCGCGCTGGGCTCGAGCACCATTCTCAGATTGTCCAGTAGTTGAAGCCTTGACCCGAAGACTTCGATGTCAATATCTTCCGAGAAAAACTCCGCAGGAGCCACGATGCAGCCAGTTGGAATGGTCGCCTCGGTTCCGCCTGCCGGTATGTTGAACAGGCGGCAGTTGACCTCGCTGCCACTGATCTTCCCGCTTCTGTCTTCGAGGTAGGCCAGCATCGGCGCGTAGATGAACCCGAGAACGGTGACGGTGTCAACGAACACGCGAATGCGTGCGCGCTTGATCTTGAAGCCGGTTTCCTGTGGCTCCACTTGTCCCTCGAGAAACTTGACCCGAGCAGCGAAGCCGGGGCCGTCGCCGGCGTTGATCTCTCCAGGGATATTGAAGGCAGCATCACCTGTTCTGTCGCGCTCTCCGTCAAAGATGCTCTCAGCGTTTTCGCGCGTTGTGACCAGCAGCTCGTGATCCAGCACCTTGGGCGCATTGCTCCAGACCCCGGCCGCTTCGATTCGGACTTGGGGGACAAGCGTCTTGGTCTCGGGCACGAACGGAACAATCTGAACCTCAACATCGTAGAGGCGGTCATTCGTCCTGTCGTCGAAGCGCGCTATTTCGATCGGTGTGAGGTCTTCTGCGACCAGGCTGAAACTTGTTGGGGACTTGCTCGGAAAGGTCACGGTCGAGCCAGTTGCGATCGCTGCCCTCGTTGCAGCCTGCGCCGCTGCATTGGCATCTGCAACAGCCTTGTCGTGCGCAGCGCCCAGCGCCTGCTCGGCTGCTACATCCTGCGTGACCAGGCTAGCGACGTTGGCAGAGAACTGCGTGTCGTATCCGTTGGGCACCCCTTGTCGCGACGCAGTCATCTGGTTGAACGTAGCCACAGCCGGGTCTGTTCCATTGTCCCTGATGTCGTCGCGGACCGCTTCACCGACCCGCGTTGCATTGATGAACCCACCTTCGGGGAGGGGGACGAAGTCGAAGATCTGCTGCTCCACTCGCTCTTGCGCAACCTCCTCATCGGGCCGCTGAACGAACCCGCTGCCGTCGTCGATCTCTTCAGCCTGGTTCGATGTCGGTGTGGAGTCGTGGACGACGGCAATCCATGCGCGCTTGATGTCGCCCGGCTCGCCTAGGTTTTCGGTGTTGGTCGTGATCTTGAGGGGGTTTCCGGGAGTGACGTCCGCGAAGTCGAACGTGCCATAGGCAGGGTTTTCGCGTGCAGCAAACTTCGCGTTGAGCGCGCGGTTGCTGGCCTCTTGGTCCCTGAAGTGGATACGCTGGAACAGCGACTCAACGCCGGAGCTTCTGACGCGCGGGAGTTCGTCCCACGTAGCCGTTGCCAGGTCGTGGTCGATCGACGTCGGATCCGGAACGGGTTCGCCAAGATTGCCCTGGGAGTCTCTGATCCTGATGTCGATAATCTGGTCGACGGGATGGTCGGCAAACTTGGCGACGAAGGGGCCAAGCTCACGGACCACTGTATCCTTCGCGTGATCCGACGCGATCGTCCCATTGGCGCCCCTGGTTGCACCCGTAAGTTCGTTCGCTGTGGCGTCCTTTCCCGTGTAGGCCACTTGTTCGTCGCCGACCTGGATGGTTCCGGCTGTTGGAAACTCGGACACGTCGCGGAGCTTGATGAACTGGTCCGCGATGAAGTGGTTGAAGAACAACCGGTCCACTGCGTTCGTGTTGATGATGACTGCGCGGGAAAGATCGACCTGGCCGAAGACCAGGGGGATCGTCGCGCCCAGAACCTCGGGAGGGGCATCGGGGAAGTCGGCAAGGGTGACCAACCGGCCCAGTAGCCGATCGTCCGCGATCTCGTTGCGGACGACGTCGAGCGAGACATTCGCGCTGGTGAAGCCGGGGACGCGTTCGATCTTGCCTTCGAAGAGCCGGATCAGGTTGACGACGATGTCAGGAT
>LAZR01001654.1_pt1 | contig 13864 bp, 15 predicted proteins | sample 329461 | NCBI WGS metagenome assembly LAZR01 (sample SAMN03002196, study PRJNA259156) | marine sediment metagenome | biome: sea floor; feature: Hydrothermal impacted sediments; material: marine sediment; isolation source: Loki non-amplified sample from Loki's castle hydrothermal vent sediment ...
ACGTCAATTTCGAGTGCTCAATTTGACGCATTATTTAAATGATAAAGCCTAATATTTAAGAAAATGTATACCAAACAAATTAAACACAACTCCCTAGATTATATGGCCGCTTTGAAATTGAGAACCGATATTTTGAGGAGGCCTTTAGGTAAACAGCTTTCCTTTTCTGATACAGCAGGTGAAGAAGCTCAGTTACATTTTGGCTATTACAAGCATCATCATTTGCTTGCTTGTGTAGTTATCAAGTCAGTGAGGAATGCTGCCACTGCAAAATTGAGACAAATGGCCGTTGATACGCATTTACAAGGTCAAGGCATCGGTAAAGCATTGATAGTGGATATTGAGAAGATTTTAAAACAGACTGGCTATAAAACTATTGAGTTGTCTGCACGAAAAACAGCAAAGGGTTTTTATGAAAAATTAGGTTACAACGCCTTGGGAAGTGTTTATTTAGAGCATGGAATTGAACATCTATCCATGCAAAAAATGCTCTAATCAAGTTATGTTCAACACAACTGGGTCACCGCCAGCTTATAATCGTCGATGCTTAGTGCTAGAGCCAAATGTGTGCATATGAATATATTTAGTGACACTAATTGGTGCATGCGAGAGTTTAAGATGCACATTAATTTATTAAGTAACTGATTTTATATGTTAAATATTATTGGCATAGCGATTGCTATTCTTACAATGAATTCTGCAATGGCGTAGAAGGCGATTTAATTTAAATTTTTAATGGTAATGAAGCCATATCTAACCTGTGTAGATATGGTTTTTGTGTTTATAACATAAGGAAAAACAATATGTCCTATCTAGAACCGACAGAGTTCGTAACCAAGATGGTCGATGGCGGTGAAGCAAAAGTCTTCATGTCGACAAAAGACACGTTGATTCGTGGCTTTATGGCGGGTGCTACTTTAGCACTTGCTGCTGTATTTGCTATCACGGTCGCTGTTCAATCAGGATCACCATTATTAGGAGCGATACTGTTTCCTGTTGGTTTTATCATGTTGTATTTGATGAAGTTTGATTTATTAACAGGTGTGTTTATGTTGGTGCCTTTAGCACTTTTAGATAAACGACCCGGTGTGACGTTTGGCGGTGTGATGAGAAACTGGGGTTTAGTGTTTGTGGGTAATTTAGGCGGCGCTTTAACGATCGCCTTTTTGATGTCATTCATTTTTACCTACGGTTATAACACTGATGGTGGTGCCATTGCAGCAAAAGTAAGCAGTATTGGTGAGTCGAGAACATTAGGTTATTCAACCTATGGAATTGAAGGTTGGTTTACTATTTTCATCCGTGGCATGTTATGTAATTGGATGGTTTCGATGGGAGTAGTGGGGGCGATGATTTCTACTTCAGCCAGCGGTAAAATGATGGCGATGTGGATGCCTATCATGTTGTTCTTTTTTATGGGGTTTGAGCATTCAATTGTTAATATGTTTCTATTCCCATTCTCTATGATCATGGGCGGTGAATTCACGGTGATGGATTATCTAATATGGAATGAAATTCCAACTGTATTAGGTAATTTGGTCGGTGGTTTTGTGTTTGTCGCATTACCTTTATATTACACACACGTTAGAACAAGTCCGAACCGTAAATAAGCGATTTATATCAGCCTCAACTAAGTAATTAGTTGGGGCTTTTTTATGAAAGCAAGCGAGGGATATATAATGAATAAACAAACGATGACTGATGTAATTGTGAGTACCAAGGCCAGTAAAGGCATTACATGGGAAAAAATGGGCATGGATTTGCATTTATCACCCGTCTGGTTAGCCTCAGCCTGTTTGGGGATGAACAGTGCAACACCAGAGCAGGCTAAAGCGATTGTTGGTTATCTCGGTTTAGATAGTAATGTCGCAACGGCGCTTGAAGACTATCCGGTTAAAACATGGGATCAGCAAATACCAACCGATCCACTTATTTATCGTTTTCACGAAATTACCGGTGTATATGGCAGTACGTTGAAAACGGTGATTCAAGAAAAATTCGGTGATGGTATTATGAGCGCAATCGATTTTTCAATGGACGTTGAAAAAATTGAAGATCCTAAAGGGGACCGTGTCTTAGTCACGATGAATGGTAAATTTTTGCCTTATAAAAGTTGGTAACAATGATCGATATCAAAATGCCGGTAGTATCTTCATTAAAGTTTATTATCGGCATTTTTATAGGATGATATTGCTCATTTTGACCCAATATTCAAACCGATCTGCCTGATTATGGCTCACCAATTAAACATCACCGTTGGTCAGTATTCTGATAAAGGTCGCAAGGCGATTAATCAAGATTTTCATGGTGTGTATATCCCCGAACAACCGGTACTAACATCAAAAGGTATAGCCATTGCTTTGGCGGATGGTATTAGCAGTAGTGAAGTTAGCCAAATTGCAAGTGAGGCAACGGTGAGAGGCTTTTTGATTGACTATTATTGTACGTCGGAAGCATGGTCGGTTAATAAATCAGCCTTACAAGTTTTAACGGCAACGAACTCTTGGTTGCATTCACAATCGCATCGTAGTGAGCATCGTTACAATAAAGACAAGGGGTATGTCTGCACCTTAAGCTGCATCATTTTGAAATCGACAACGGCGCACTTATTTCATATTGGTGATTCGCGAATTTATCGACTTCGTAATGATCTTCTAGAGCAATTAACCGAAGATCACCGAAGCTGGCATGGTGAAACTGAAAGTCATCTCAGCCGAGCAATGGGCGTGATGCCGCAATTGGATATTGATTACCAAACGCAGGCTTTGATGTTAGATGATATTTTTATTTTGGCAACAGATGGTGTGTATGAATTTGTCAGCACAGGGTTCATTATCGACACTATTCAACAGCAAAATGATGATTTAGATGCCGCGGCTAAATGTATTATCGACAAGGCTTTTGAACTAGGCAGCGACGATAATCTCACCGTTCAATTAGTTCGAATTGATCAATTACCGACTCAGAATGTCGATGAGTTATATCAACAATTAACCGCATTACCTTTTCCACCGATATTAGAGGCACGAACGGTCTTTGATGGTTACACCATTGTTAGAAGTGTACATGCCAGCAGTCGAAGTCATGTTTATTTAGCCATTGATAATGAAAGTAATGACTTGGTTATTATCAAAACACCTTCCGTTAATTTGCAAAGTGATGCCGCTTATTTAGAACGTTTTTTGATGGAAGAGTGGGTCGCACGACGCATCAACAGTCCTTACGTATTAAAGCCCTGTTTTCAATCTCGCAAGCGTCATTATCTTTATATTGTGATGGAGTATATTGAAGGTCAAACCTTAACCCAGTGGATGCGTGATAACCCTAAACCGAGCATGTTAGCAGTACGTGATATCGTAGGGCAGATTGCCAAAGGATTGATGGCATTTCATCGGCTGGAAATGTTGCACCAAGATTTACGACCTGAAAATATAATGATCGATAGCGCAGGTACGGTGAAAATTATTGATTTTGGTTCGACTAAAATGGCGGGCTTAACTGAAATTTCCAGTCCGTTGGAACGAGATCCTATTTTAGGAACGGCTCAATATACGGCACCCGAATATTATTTAGGAGAAAGTGGCACAACGCGATCGGATATGTTTTCTTTGGCAGTCATTTGTTATCAAATGTTATCAGGTAGATTGCCGTATGGTATTCATGTTTCCAAAGCGCGTAGCAAGTCGGCACAAAATAAACTGTCTTATCAAACCGTACTTCATGAAGAACGTGAGATCCCCGCTTGGATTGATGACACGTTAAAAAGAGCATTACAGCCTAATCCTTTTAAACGTTATGAAGAATTATCTGAGTTTATATTTGATTTAAGTCATCCCAATAAAACGTTTTTACATAAAACAGCACCACCGTTAATGGAGCGTAATCCTGTGTTATTTTGGAAAAGTGTTTCATTAGTTTTGCTGTGTGGTGTTCTATATTTAGCTATTTTTAAATAGTCACGCTGTTATGCACTGTGATTGCTATTGGAGCAACCTCAGTGCATAACAATGAGTGAATAATAAATCACCATGCAGCATTATTAAATTTTATAACGTTCTAACCAATGTGCATAAGGCGCAGGCAACACCCAAGCTGGTTTTTCAACGCCTAATGCTTTTGCTGCGGTGTATGTCCAATGTGGGTTTTCTAAATGAGCGCGACCAATCATTACGATATCGAGTGCATCATGTTCAACCGCATGCTCTGCAAGATCAGGTTTACCAAAGCCCCAAGCTGATGAAACAGGCAATTGTGTTGAATCCTTGATCCGTTTAGCAATAGGTTCCATAAAAGCTGGTCCCCACGGAATATTGGCATCAGGTGTTGAAAAGCCAACGCTGACGCTCATCATATCAAGACCCGCTTCACGAAATTGATTAGTTAATTCAATGGATTCCAGTAACGTTTCCTCATCACGGCCATCAAATTCTAGTACGCCAAACCTCATCGTGAAAGGAAGGTGTTCAGGCCATACTTTTCTAACGGCTGCCATTGTTTCTAGCAAAAACTTAGAGCGGCCTTTCAAATCACCACCATATTCATCGGTACGTTTGTTGGAGTGGGTTGAAAAAAAGCTTTGCGCTAAATAACCATGGGCAAAATGTAATTCTAGCCATTCATAACCTGCATTTAAGGCGCGTTTTGCAGCTAAAACAAAATCAGCTTTAACACGTTCAATATCTTCAATAGTCATTTCATGCGGAACTTGAGGTAAAAGATCGCCACCAAATGCGACAGCAGAAGGGGCAATGGTTTGCCATGCGCGTGAATCATCAACTTTCATATGATCATCACCTTCCCACGGACGATTTGCACTGGCTTTACGGCCTGCATGGGCAATTTGTAAGCCAGGTACGGCGCCGTATTTTTTAATCGCTTTAACAATGTTGGCATGTTCTACCGCTTGTTCGTCATTCCAAATCCCTAAACAACCCGGTGTAATTCGACCTTCAGGTGATACGGCGGTCGCTTCAACAATCAGTAAACCCACACCACCTTTGGCAATTTCAGTGTAATGGGCTAGATGCCAGTCATTGGGTACGCCATCATCTGCCATGTATTGACACATCGGTGGTACGGCAATGCGGTTGCGTAATGTGATGCTTTTTAATTTAAAAGGTGTAAACAGTTTAGACATGGTGATTCCTGTAAATAAATGAGGTCAATCAGAGGCTTTGTTAAAATATTAAAGGCCTATGATTGAGTTGAAGATGTCATTAATATGCGCTTTTAATCACGCCGCCATCGACTCTTAATGCTGCACCTGTTGTAGCAGAAGCCAGAGGACTCGCGATATAGGTGACTAAGCTTGCAACTTCTTCTGTGGTCGCAAAGCGTTTGATTAATGAAGTTGGTCTAACGTTTTCAAAAAAATCCTGTTCAAATTCTGCTACAGAAGTACCTTGTTCTTTTGCTAATGTTTCAACAAAATCGCCCACACCACGAGAACGGGTTGGGCCCGGTAATATGCTATTTACTGTAATAGCGGTACCTACTAAAGATTCTGCTAAGCCACGAGAAACGGCTATTTGAGCCGATTTAGTCACACCATAATGAATCATTTCAGGCGGGATCTGGATGCCACTTTCACTGGAAATAAAGATGATTCTTCCCCAGTTTTTAGTTTTCATTGCGGGTAAATATAATCGAGATAAACGAACACCACTTAATACATTGACATTAAAGTGTTTTTCCCAATCTTCATCAGGCGTGTTTTCAAATTCTTTAGGTTCAAAAATACCTAGGTTATTGATCAATATATCGACTTCTGGATAGGCATTTGCTAATAATTCGGCTGTATGAGCTTGGCTTAGATCGCCAGCAAAACCGACGACATCAACACCGGCTTCCTGTTTAATTTGGGCAATGGCTTTATCGACAGAATCTTGTTGTCTGCCATTAATGATAACGTGTGCACCTTCTTTGGCTAATGACACGGCAATGGCGTAACCAATTCCAGCGGTTGAACCACTCACCAGCGCTTTTTTGTTTTTTAATTGTAAGTCCATATTGAGCTTCCTTTATATAAGTTTGAAATTTAAAAATTAATATTCACTAGCTATCATTTAAGACTGAGTTTGTTTAGTAATGTGGAGTGTGAGCTTATTCGCTATAGGTGCAACTAAGGTGATAGCAGGAAAGGCTACAACAAATGCAAAACACCATGCCTTTAACCATAAAAGGATTCCCCCGTTGTGCAGACCAATATTAAAAATAGTGATAACAAACGACATCAAACAAGACATCATCAGCGCCATAAAGAAAGCAAAGACGAGTTTTTTGTGTTTGGGGTTAATCATATTATTTGCTCCGCTTTAATCTCTATCAATCTCAAATTTTTTTACTAACGAAGACCACCCGTAATAAACAGTGTTTCGCCAGTGATCCAAGATGAATCATTTGAGGCAAAAAAGACGACTGCTGGTGCAATATCATCAGGTGTTCCAATACGGCCTAATGGCGTCATTTCGGCGACGCTTTTGCTTTGTTCTGACATACCTGTGTTATGGAGACCTTCGGTTTCGACCATGCCTGGATTGACTGAATTAACACGAATATTACGCGGAGCGAGTTCTTTAGAAAAAGTACGGGTAATAGAATCAACAGCCGATTTAGTGGCGTTATAAACAGCAAGGCCAGGAAAGGCCATTGTGCTGACCAATGAGCTAATGTTAATAATGCTGCCGCCTTGTTCATTAAAATATTTGAGGGCTTGTTGCGTGGTTAAAATAAGCCCCAGCATATTGAGATCAACTTGCTTATGAAAATGTGCTTCGGTAATGTCTTCGATAGGAGATGGGTTATAAATACCCGCATTGTTCACTAAAATATCAATGGCGCCATAAGCACTTTTACTGGCGGTAAATAAGCGTTCAATATCTGCTCTTTTGGATACATCAGCTTGCACCGCAATAGCATTACCACCTTTACTTAAAATTTCTGCGATCACTTTTTCCGCTGCAGCCTGACTTGTCGAATAATTAACAATGACAGACGCACCTTCTGCTGCAAGATGTTTGGCGATGGCTGCACCGATGCCTTTTGATGCCCCCGTTACTATCGCTATTTTGTTGTCTAATTTTTGGCTCATAAAAATCTTCCTAAAAATACTGATGAATATTTGACATGGAATACAGTATATTAGTGATGTTTATATAGATAAAGGTGGTGTAACTGGAAACACTGTCTTGTTTTACGGGATAATAACAGTGGATAGATTTGATGCGATGCTCGCTTTTACCCGCGTGGTTGAGCTCAATAGTTTTACTAAGGCGGCCAATTCTTTAAATATGCCAAAGGCTACACTTTCGGCGCAAGTTGCTGCATTAGAAAAGTATTTGAATGTAAAGCTGTTACATCGTACGACTCGAAATGTCAGTGTGACGCATGATGGCGCTGCATATTACGAAAGAGTATTACGCTTATTGCAAGATCTTGATGAAACCGAGTCATTGGTCACCCAATCTCGAATCGCTTATCGTGGGCGATTACGCGTTGATATTGCCACGACCATTGCTCGTAGAATTATTTTGCCGGCATTAGATGATTTCATTAAACGCTATCCCGAAATAGAACTTGAACTGGGCTGTACTGATCGTACGGTGAATTTATTACAAGAGGGCGTAGATTGTGCAATAAGAGGTGGTATGCCAATAGATGAAACCTTGGTTGCACGCAAATTGATCACCACTAGTCAAATTACATGTGCAACACCGACTTATCTTGAACGGCATGGCATGCCTAAATCATTAGCTGAGTTAGAGCTGCATTCCGTTGTCAATTATCAATCACCTCGAACCGCTCAAATCATTCCTTTTTATTATCAGATAGATGATGAATTGGTTGGCGTGCAAGGTAGAAGAAAACTAGCGATTAATGATATTGATTCCTGTGTGAATGCGGTGCTGGCTAATATAGGTATTGCACAATTACCGTATTTTGGGGTGAGAGACTATATTAATAATGGTCAGTTGATTCAACTATTACCAGAATTTCAGGCAGAACCTGCACCTTTATATATAGTGTATTTACAAAATAGACATTTATCGGCCAATGTTAGAGCATTTGTTGACTGGGTTATTGCGTTGTTTAAACAAGAAGAGGCGGGTTATTTAAAGTGTTGTAAAAAGATTGAATAAATAATGCCTATGACATGTCGCTACTCTTGTGGGCATGTTAATAATGTGCCGGGATTCAGCAACATAGAGAGAGTATGATTTTTGGCTAAAATATATAGGAGGTTTTCACATTAACAAGCAATAAAGTGTCACGCTTGCTAATGTATGACCCTAATTTTACTTAATCACTCATTTTACGGCGAGAGCATTATGATCAACCAACTAAAGGAAAAATATCAACTATCCTTATTGTTGCTACTTGCTTTTGTAGCTGTGCTTGGGATTACCCCGTTTGTGGTTATACGTTACCTTAGTGGCAATCTTGCTGCTGTACTTATTGATATAGCTTTGATAGTAGGCATCGTAGCATTAGTTTGTTATGCGCATTACTTTAAGAAAATACGAATTATTAGTGTGATATCTGCTGTATTTATTAATGCCGGCGTCGTATTGATCGTATCCGTGAATGGGGTAGACAGTTTTTTGTGGGTTTACCCCGTTTTCGTAACTACTTTTATTTTAGTCAAACCGATAGAAGCGCTTTGCATTAATGGGTTCGCCGGCGTTGCTCTGGTGGCGCTGTCTGATATTTTTGACATTATTTCACTGGAAGCTTACATCGCGACAACAATAATGTTGTCTTTGAGTTTCTTTGTTTATGCAAGTCATGGTGTAAAGCAGTTTCAATTACTGGAAAAACTAAATATGATTGATGCACTAACGGGTGCATTAAATCGCAGAGCCATGAGCACAGATCTCAAAGCTGCTTTATACAATGCCGAGCGGAATGGTATTAAGCCGCTATTAGCGATATTAGATTTAGATTACTTTAAGAGAGTAAATGACAAGTATGGTCATTGCGTAGGGGATCAAGTACTAAAAGATTTCGTTACGATTACGACTTCCAACATTCGTCAATATGATCGGCTTTATCGATTTGGTGGGGAAGAGTTCGTATTGTTGATTCCTGAGATAAAAGATCAACAACATATATTTATTCAAACACTTAGTTCAGCTATTAAAGCAGAGTTAAGAACACCTGATGGTGAAGAGATAACCGTGTCATTTGGTGTCGCGTTATGGGAACCTGGCACTACTGAAGATTCATGGTTGCAACGTGCAGATGAAGCACTTTATCTAGCGAAGGCAAAAGGACGAGATTGTGCTGTATTCAGTAATGAATAGCGTGTCTTGATATGCTTTTTATACTATTTCGATACCCATGTTATTTGATAAAAAACTATGTCTTAGATCTGGACTTCTCAAGAGTGCCTATCTGAATGTAGGTTTTGCAAATGCTGAGTGACCGTTATTGCATCTTTTAGATTACGTTTTGCTTTTACAACGCGTTTGTCTTCAAGCATCGCTATCATCGCAATAATGCCTAATAAAGCAGCAATAGTTTCAACAATCAAACCACCAGATTTTAAAGCGATATATTCAGCAGAAGCGATAATCAAAAAGATTTGGATAATCATCCATTGTGATGCTAACTTTTCTTTATGACAGGTCTTTATCTTAAGCTGCCATAGCCTGACCAGTTCATTGAGTTCTGCATCGGTTAAGATGGCAAGGTTGGCATAATAATCAATACCAATAAGCTCATCATTATAGTTTCGCGACACTAAGTGAACATTTTCAGCCATGTCTTTTAAAGCAGAAAAAACATCCTCATCACGTTCTTTTATCATTATGTTCTCCTTACAACACGGTTCTACTATCTGATATTTACAGTGATCATAATAGGGGAGTATCTCCCAAGCTAGCAAGGATAAAATTCCCTGAAAAACGCACCATTGTTTATTGGATTCAAATGACGGATAAAGACCGTTCCAAATCTGTGCAAATAACAAATTTTAATGTTGCCGTTTGGTGCGATTTTCACATTTTTAGAAAAGGATGTTTTGTAAGTAACTGAATTTACTACGTTTAAAAGATGGCACGCTCATTGCTTTTCTATATTTAAATTCTGCAATGGCGTGGAAACTAATTTAGTTTTTTAATGGTAACGAAGCCGTATCTATCTCGTATAGATATGGCTTTTTGTTTTTATAGCGTTTCGTTTTTATATTGTAAGGAAAAAATAATGAATTTCACCAGAAAACCAATCGTATTGGCATTACTTGCTTCAGGAGTAAGCGCGATGGGCACGGCTAATGTTGCCTATGCTGAAGATGCTTTTTTCGATGCATTAACAGGCGGTAAAGTGAGTTTTACTGCTCGTGCTCGTTATGAAGCTGTGAAAGAAGATAATGCTAAGAAAGATGCTGATGCTTATACATTGCGTAGCACATTAGGTTATCAAACAGGGAGTTTTAAGGGCTTTGGTGCATTTGTTGAATTTGAAGATGTGCGTGCCGTAGGCGATGAAGACTTCAATAATTTTGAAAATGGTCATACCAACTATTCAGTCGTTGCTGATCCGGTTGGTACAGAAGTCAACCAAGGTTATTTAAGTTATAACGGTTTTGATACTGAATTTAAATTAGGACGCCAAGAGATCACCTATCGTGATGCACCATTTCATCGTTTTATAGGTAACGTGTTATGGCGTCAAAATCATCAATCATTCGATGGTTTTAGCTTGGTTAATAAATCATTTGATAACACTAAAATTGGTTATGCCCATATCGAAAACGTGAATACTATTTTTGGTGAAGATAGCATAGGTAAAGCTCAAAATGTTGATATGAATAGTGATTTATTTAATATTCAATACAGTGGCTTACCAATTGGTAATTTAGAAGCTTATGCTTATTTACTTGATAATGAAGACGTTATTACGAGTTCAACGGAAACATTTGGTGCTCGTCTATCAGGTAGCCAAGCGATTAATGACGATTGGCAAGTGCTTTATAGTCTTGAATACGCGAATCAAGATGATTATAAAGATGGCCTGATGGATGACCAAAACTACTACCTGGCTGAGTTAGGTGGTAAATATAATGGTTGGACAGCGAAATTCTCATACGAAATGCAAGAGGGCGACGGCACTTATAGCTTCAATACGCCTTTAGGGACGAATCATGCATTCCAAGGTTGGGCTGATATTTTCTTAGCAACGCCGAGCCGAGGTTTGGAAGATATGTATTTCACGGTGGTGGGTAATGTCTTAGGTGCAAAAGTGGTGGCGGTTTACCATGACTTTGAAACCGATGCTGATAGTCTTGATGCAGGTAATGAATTCGATATTTTAGCTGAAAAAACATTCAATACACATTACACCGTTGGTGTTCAATATGCCGATTACAATGCGGGTGATGCATCATTAGGCTATGTTGATACTCAAAAATTCTGGGTTTACGGCCAACTTAAATTTTAAATAAATAGTCTCTTCCTCGTGGCTATTGCCGAGCAACATCCTTGTTGTTCGGCTTTTTTTTATCCCTAATAAGTCCTTGCTTATTAAACGTCGATTTTTGAAATAAAAAGATAGTTTGAATGCTAAATAAGCGACATTATCTGGTCGCAATTATTTGGTGCGAGCATTTTATATTGCACGATTCTTGTGCGCTAAGTTGGAATTAGGTCATCCTAATGTACTGATTTTTAAGTTATTTAATTTTGGCATCAATTGTGCTTTATATATTATGCCAAACAATTTTTTACTGTCATTTTAAATTGTTTGGCTTCTCTCTCTGCTCAATTTACGTTGCAGTTTGGGATAAGCCTTAGCAACAAAGGCTTATCCCATTTTTAAATTAACTACTTCATAAGGAATATGTAATGGGCTATTTAATTGATACGTTCTACTTAAGCCGTGAGTTACTCAAACTTTCTTTAATGGTGTTCGTTTCGCCATTAGGTTTGCTCGCCGTTTATCTATTTAGTTGGGAATGAGCTAATTTGAACGTAGTAGTTTAAGTTTAGAGAAATAAATATGGATTTAAAAATAGTTGCTACTGTTTCGGTCAGTTTATTGTTGCTTGTCATCATTAAATATTGGTTATCGAATAACAAAAGACAGGCAGCTAAAATAAAGCTTGGATTTCGTCTAATCGAGCATATTCAGAAAGTCATCTCATGCTGCCAACAGCATAGAGGAATAAGTAATGCGATATTACAAGGTAATAAAAGCCTTAGGACTCAGCTTATTTCTACCCAATTACACTTAGATGAGCTCGTTGCTGAAGGCAATATTTTGGGTTTGAAAGCATTTCCGCAATGGGAATCGTTTATTGGTCATTGGCCTAAATTGAAAATGCATTCATTAGAGCGTGATTTAACGTCTCAAAACTTGCTTCGTCAGCATAATGTGATGGTTTATGGGCATTTGTCATTATTAGATGAATTAATGAGTGAGCATGATCTTACTTGGATTATGTTGGGTTCAAGTATTCATATGTCTCAACTGTGTATTGATACCTTAAAAGTAGCTGAAACGATTGGTCAATCAAGAGCCATTGGCTCGGGAGTTTGTTCGCGAGGCGAATGTCTTGGCATCGACAAAATATCATTAAGCTTTTTGCGTATTTCGATCATTTCACCTACCAATGAATTATTAACAGAGTTGAGCCAAGTCGAAGATCCTGTATTACTATCTCAGCTTACGGCTGCATCAAAACTCATCAAGGAGGCCGTTGATAAGTTGGTAGCAACGATTGAAGATAAAGTGCTAATTGATGGCAAAATAGAATTGGATGCAGCTGATTTTTTCAAACTGGCAACACAACCTATTGATGCTTTGAACGGCGTCTACAAAAGTCTTGTTGCTCATTCATCTCGCGCCACGAATTAATATCGAGCCTAATGTTTAAAGCAATTAATACCATCGTTATCAGCGATCAACCAGCATCAACACTGTTATTAAAAAAAGTGTTCGAATCGACAGAATATAAAATTATTTTTGAAAGCTCGATTTTAGATAAGCAGCTTTCTGGTTCATGGATGATCGAACCTGATCTATTGATTATCATCAATAGACAACTCGGGTCGGGAACATTAGAACAATTAAAAACCATTATTACTCATTATCCATTGCCTATCGTTGTATTTAGCAATGTGGATACTAATGATGCTATTCATGAAGCTATTGAGACCGGTATTAGTAGCTATATTGTAAATGGCTTAGATGAAAAACGTATTATCAACATCTTAAAAACAGCATCTATAAGGTTTAACCATCAGCAGCAATTATTAAAACAGCTAGAAGATTTGAAAACGAGCTTAGCTGAGAGAAAAATTATTGATCGAGCTAAAGGCTTAGTGATGCAGCAAAGACAATGTTCAGAAGATGATGCTTATAAATTATTACGAACATCAGCCATGAAGCAAAATTTAAAATTAGCGACCTTATCAAAAACGATAATAGAAGCCGCAGTTTTATTTAATTAATGAATGAATGCACATTAATGAATACTGAGTAGGTAAAGCACGCACTATTAGAGGGCGTTTTTCATACCAATAATGCTTGAAGATTCGCTGGAGTGTTATTGAAAGTTTAAAATACTGTTTTTAAGTTATTGTATTAATTGGTTATTGCAATGTAAGTAATAGTTGGCATCGTAACTGCATACACTAAAGTCATGAATTAATAATCCAACGGTGGATTGTTCTTACTATCCCGGTTGGGAAAATAGATAAAGGCGTCTCTCAAGATAATCATCTTGAAGAGCGCCTTTTTTTTGGAAAAAATTTATTATTGGAGTAGCTACATGGACACCATAAAACTGGTAAGGCCTGAGTTTACTAGACACTTTTCTGATTCTGAAAATACAGTCGTTCATACTCATTAGGTGATATTCGTC
>LAZR01001656.1_pt1 | contig 13855 bp, 14 predicted proteins | sample 329461 | NCBI WGS metagenome assembly LAZR01 (sample SAMN03002196, study PRJNA259156) | marine sediment metagenome | biome: sea floor; feature: Hydrothermal impacted sediments; material: marine sediment; isolation source: Loki non-amplified sample from Loki's castle hydrothermal vent sediment ...
GGTTAACGAGGGCATGGACGGTCTTTCAACCCGATTTGCGTTCAAGATTCTCTCCAAGGTGTTCAATTTCGACACCACCGAAGTGGCCGCCAACCCCGTACACCTGTTGTATGTCATTGAAAAACAAATTGAGCAGGAGCAGTTCGCACCGGAAATCCAGGAGCGCTATCTGCGCTTCATCAAAGAGTTTCTGGCCCCGCACTACGTTCAGTTTATCGGCAAGGAGATCCAGACCGCCTACCTGGAAAGCTACAGCGAATACGGACAAAACCTGTTTGATCGCTATGTAACCTATGCGGATCTGTGGATTCAGGATCAGGAATTCCGGGACCCGGAAACCGGCGAAATACTTGACCGGTCTTCTATCAACGAGGAACTGGAGAAAATCGAGAAGCCGGCGGGCATCAGCAATCCAAAGGATTTCCGCAACGAGGTCGTCAACTTTGTGCTGCGGGCGCGGGCTAACAACCAGGGCCAGAACCCGTCCTGGCTCAGCTATGAAAAGCTGCGCAGCGTGATCGAGAAGAAGATGTTCTCCAACACCGAAGACCTGCTGCCGGTTATTTCGTTCAACCCCAAGGCCAGTCAGGAAGATCAGAGCAAGCACAAGCAGTTCGTGGAGCGCATGGTTGATCGAGGCTACACAGAGAAGCAGGTGCGCTTGCTGGCGGAGTGGTATTTGCGGGTGCGCAAGTCTCACTAGTGGAGCGTGAATTATGGGTATGACCCACATCGTCGACCGGCGGCTGAACGGAAAAAACAAGAGCGCGGTGAACCGGGAGCGGTTTTTACGCCGCTACCGGCATCACATCAAAAAGGCCGTCTCGGATGCGGTACACCAGCGCTCGATTACCGACATAGAGCGGGGGGAGCGTGTCAGCATTCCCACGCGGGATATTGACGAACCCACCTTCCACCATGGCCAGGGTGGCCACCGCGAGATGGTGCACCCGGGTAACCGCGATTATGTAACCGGAGACCGACTGCCCAAGCCCGAAGGCGCGAATGGCCAGGGGCAGGGGCAAGGCCAGGCCAGCCCCGACGGCGAAGGCATGGATGAGTTTGCCTTTCAGATCACCCAGGAAGAGTTTCTCAACTTTCTATTTGATGATCTGGAACTCCCGAACCTTGTCCGGAAAAAGCTCAAAGACACCGAAACCTTCAACTATGTGCGCTCCGGATTCAGTACCCACGGCGTACCCGCCAAGCTGGACGTTGTTCGATCTCTGCGTGGTGCCCACGCTCGTCGTTTGGGCTTGGGCGGCGCGCGCAAGAAGAAGATCCGGGAACTTGAAGCCCAGCTTGCGGAGCTCAGAACCGCGCCTGCCGAACTGGATGCGGCGTTCAGCCACGAAGATCAGATCAAGGTGCTTGAAGACGAAATCGCCCGGCTGAAAGCCAACGTGAAGCGGATTCCGTTCATCGATGAAATCGATCTGCGCTACCGCCAACACCTGAGACAGCCCAAACCGGCCACCAGCGCGGTCATGTTCTGCCTGATGGACGTATCCGGCTCCATGACCCAGATGCACAAGGACACCGCCAAACGGTTTTTCATCTTGCTGTACCTCTTCCTTAAGAAGAATTACAAAAAGATAGACGTGGTGTTCATCCGACATCACACCAGCGCCAAAGAAGTGGACGAGGAAGAGTTCTTCTATTCCCGGGAAACCGGGGGCACCATTGTTTCCAGCGCCCTGAAGCTGATGCACAAGATCATCGAATCACGCTACTCCCCGGCGGAATGGAATATCTACGCCGCGCAGGCTTCAGACGGCGACAACTGGAACGACGACTCCCCCGTCTGCGGCAAACTGCTGACCGACAGCATTCTGCCTCTGGTGCAGTATTTCGCCTATGTGGAAATAACGCCCCAGGATCACCAGATGCTCTGGTACGAATACGAGCGGGTGCAGGAGCGTTTTCCCGAAAGCTTCGCACAGCAGCAGATTGCAGACCCCAATGAGATTTACCCGGTGTTCCGCCAGCTATTTGAGAGGAAAACCGCATGAGTGATGCCCTTGATCACCCGAGCGAGTTGGGACGTGACGGCCTGACAGCCAATGCACCAATTTCTACTGGCTCGGAATGGACGTTCGAACTGATTGGCAAATACGATGTGGAAATAGCGAAATGCGCTGCTGAGTTCGGGCTGGACACCTACCCGAATCAGGTTGAAGTGATCAGCGCTGAGCAGATGATGGACGCCTACAGCTCTGTGGGCATGCCGGTTGGGTACAACCATTGGTCCTTCGGCAAACAGTTTCTCAGTACGTCTAAAGGCTACGAGCGCGGTCAGATGGGGCTGGCCTATGAGATAGTGATCAACTCCGACCCCTGCATTGCCTATTTGATGGAAGAAAACACCCTACCCATGCAGGCACTGGTGATTGCCCATGCCTGCTACGGCCACAATTCCTTCTTCAAAGGTAACTATCTGTTCCGCACCTGGACAGACGCCAGCGCCATTATCGATTACCTGGTGTTTGCCAGGAACTATGTATCCGAATGCGAAGAACGACACGGTGTTGACGCCGTTGAGGCCATACTGGATTCGTGCCACGCGCTGATGAACTACGGCGTTGATCGCTACAAACGACCCGCTCCGATTTCAGCGGTAAAAGAACAGGAGCGCCAGGAGGAGCGAGAGGATTACCTGCAGCGTCGGGTGAATGATCTATGGCGCACCATTCCGAAACTGGACGAGGACGAAGACCCCATAAAGCGCAAGAAGCGTTACCCGGAAGAGCCCCAGGAAAACCTTCTGTACTTCATTGAAAAAAACGCGCCCTTGTTGGAAACCTGGCAGCGGGAGATCGTTCGGATTGTGCGCAAACTGGCCCAGTATTTTTATCCCCAGCGCCAGACTCAGGTAATGAACGAAGGCTGGGCGACGTTCTGGCACTATACCTTGCTGAACAGGATGTACGAGAAGGGCCTGGTGACCGACGGCTTCATGCTGGAATTCCTGCAAAGCCACACGGCCGTGGTGTATCAACCTCCGTTCAACAGCCCGTGGTATTCCGGAATCAACCCTTACACCCTCGGATTTTCGATCTTCATTGACCTGCGGCGGATCTGTGAGACACCCACGGATGAGGATCGCGAATGGTTTCCGGACATTGCCGGCACCGACTGGGTTAAATCCCTGCACTTCGCCATGGCCAACTTCAAGGACGAAAGTTTTATCCAGCAGTTCCTGTCGCCCAAAGTAATGCGGGATCTTAAACTGTTTGCGGTTGAAGATGACGATCTGGAAGACAGCTACAAGGTAACCGCCATTCACAACGAACCGGGCTACCGCGAGCTGCGGGAGAAACTCGCCCGCCAGTACAACCTCAGTTACCGGGAACCCAACATTCAGGTGTGGAACGTGGATGTGCGGGGTGATCGTTCATTGATGCTGAGGCACGTACCCGTCGACAGGGTGCCGTTGGGCAAGGATACAGAGGAGGTTCTGCGTCATGCGCACAGGCTTTGGGGTTTTGATGTGCACCTGGAAAGCGTGGATGAGGGCTTGCTGATAGAGGAATACACCTGCCCGCATCAACCTGAAAATTCCTGAATCCAGTCCACCATCCACGGCACGATAAGCGCCGTCGCGAATGCAGAAAGCGCCATGGCCAGCCCTGAAAACGCCCCCATTCTGCTGCTCACCTGAAACGCCCGTGCGGTGCCTATACCGTGGGCCGCTACGCCCATGGCGATGCCTTTGGCGGTGTCATCTTTAACGCCAATCCACTCAAACAGCTTGGTGCCCAGTACCGCCCCGGTAATGCCGGTAATCACCACCAATGCCGCTGTCAGCGATGGCAGGCCTCCAATTTTCTCGGATATGCCCATGGCAACAGGTGCGGTTGCCGATTTGGGCGCAAGAGACATCTGGATTTCCAGCGAGCCTCCCAGCAGCCGCGCCAGCCATATAGAACTGCCGGCCGCGATGGCCACGCCGCAAATCAACGATATAAGAACCGGCAACCACAACTGGCGTAATCTTGAAAACTGCTGGTAAAGCGGAACGGCCAAAGCCACGGTGGCCGGGCCCAGCAGAAAGTGTACAAACTGCCCGCCGGCAAAATAATCGTGGTAGGAAATACCGGACATCATCAGCAGCGCGATCAATATGGCCACCGACGTAACTACGGGATTGGCCAGAGGGTTGGAGTTGGTTTTCAGATAGAACCTGTAGGCGAGTCCGTAGGCAACCAGCGTAATGGTCAGCCCAAGCAGCGGAGTAGCCGAAAGATAAACCCAGATATCTTGCAATCCCGGATTATTCATCAGCCTGGCCTCGCGCTGGCGCAGGTTTCGCAAACCAGCGACTGGTCTGCTGCATGATCAATGCCGTGGCCACCAAGGTAATCATCGTACTGAAAAGCAACGCGAACGTAATCGGCAGCCATTCGTCTGCAATCCGGCCAAAATGCGTCATCATGCCAACGCCGGCCGGCACAAACAGCAATGGTAGATGGCTCAGCAATGCGGTAGAGGCTTGCTCAACGGGTTCAGACGCCCGGCCGCGAATCATCATGGTGACAAACAACATAACCATTCCCAGCACCGGGCCAGGTATCGACACACCCAAAAGGCGCACGATTATTTCCCCTGCAAGCTGGTAAACAAGCAGCAGAGTGACACCACTCAAAAAATTCATTACCTGGCACTCCCGTTACGTCCCAATGCCGGGGCCAGCTTTGGGGATGGACATGGAGCTGGACTCAAGCAGAGTCAGCGTCATCATAAGCGCAATGGTACCATTTTTGCCCCCATCGAGATTCCGGGTTCCTCCATTTTTTTCGCCCTGGAGATCGTGCGCAAACGCCGTAACCCGTATACTTGCAAGCAACAATTAAAAGATCCACTTTCACGCCCCAACCGGGCAGAGGTGCACAAGGAATGAAACGCCTGGGAACACTGGACGCCTCTTGGCTGGCCGTAGAATCTGAAGACACGCCGATGCACGTGGGCAACATGCAGATTTTTTCATTGCCGGAAGGCGCCCCCGATACCTACCTGCGCGACCTGGTTACCAGCATGAAGGAAACCGGGGAAATTGCCCCGCCCTGGTGCTACAAACTGGCATGGTCCGGTTTCATCGGCAGGCTACTGGCACCGTCCTGGAAAGTGGATAAACACATCGATCTTGATTACCACGTGCGCCACTCTGCTTTGCCCAAGCCGGGCGGCGAGCGGGAACTCGGCGTTCTGGTTTCTCGCCTGCACTCCAATCCTCTGGATATTGTACGACCATTGTGGGAGTGCCATGTTATTGAGGGTTTGGAGAACAACCGCTTTGCGCTCTACACCAAGATGCATCACTCCATGATTGATGGCATCAGTGGCGTGCGCCTGCTGCAACGGGTACTGAGCACCGATCCGGATGAACGCGCTATGTTACCGCCCTGGACGGTGCGACCCGAGCGGCACCGGGGTAATAAAGAGGATTCCGAAGCAAGCATTCCCGGGGCTTTTTCCCAGGCGATGGAAGCGCTCAAGCTGCAGGCCGATCTCGCCCCCACCCTCTGGAAAGCGGGCAGTCGATTGTTACATTCGGTTCGCCATCCCGAGGACGGTTTAACCGCGCCGTTCACCGGGCCGGTTTCACCCATTAACCGTCGCGTTACCGGCCAGCGACGCTTCGCCACTCAGCATTACGAACTCGAACGGCTGAAAAAGCTGGCCAGCGCGTCGGGCGGCTCACTAAACGACATAGTGCTTTATTTGTGCGGTACGGCGCTGAGACGCTTCCTGCTGGAGCAGGATGATCTCCCGGCCAGTTCACTTACAGCGGGCATTCCGGTCAATATCCGGCCGGTGGACGATGAGGGCACGGGCACTCAGATCAGCTTCATGATTGCATCTCTTGCCACCGATGAAGCCGACCCTCTTGCTCGGCTGCAGGCCATAAAGTCGTCCACCCGGCGAGCAAAAGAGCACCTGCAAAAACTTCCAAAAAGTGCTCTTAACCAATACACCATGTTGCTGATGTCACCTTACATTCTGCAGCTAATGTCGGGCCTGGGCGGGCGCATGCGCCCGGTGTTCAACGTAACCATATCCAATGTCCCCGGGCCGCACAGAACCCTGTACTACGAGGGCTCCAGGCTTGAGGCCATGTATCCGGTTTCGCTGATTGCCCACGGCGGCGCTCTGAACATCACCTGCCTGAGCTATGCGGGATCATTGAATTTCGGATTTACAGGCTGCCGGGACACCCTGCCCAGCATGCAGAAACTGGCGGTATTTACCGGGGATGCCTTGGATGACCTGGAAAACCTGATTCTTCCGCCCAAGCCAAAACCCAAAAAAGTGTCGACTAGCAAACGTGGAAAGGCCTGAACCTGGCCAGGACTAAAGAAACAGTGCCAGCGTCAGGCGATCTGGAGCAGCCTCAATAACTGAGGCTTTTGCTGATCGTTCATGATGTCGCCAAGGGTGTACTTGTCGAGAACCGAAAGGAAAGCCTGCAAGGCCTCTCCAAATACCGGTTTAAGACCACACACCGGGGCGATTTTGCAGCCCCCGTTGGCAGAGTGACACTCAACAATGTTGAGATCGTGCTCGGTTTCGCGCACCAGCACACCCACATTAATGTCGTCCGGCGCCCTGTGCAGTCGCATGCCACCTTTTTTCCCGCGAACCGTCTCTATATAACCTTTCTTGTTGAGTTGGTGCACAACCTTCATCAGGTGATTCTTGGAGATGTCGTAACTGTCGGCAATTTCCTGAATCGTTGTCAGGCGTTCATCCTGCACCGCCAGATACATCAGCACACGAAGAGAGTAATCGGTGTAGCGAGTAATGTGCATTCAACACTCCGGTTCTTCAAACAAAGCGATCAGTAAGAGGGGCGGGAAAGCAAATAACTTGCGACACCAGCCATAAAAATACCCGAGACGGCCAGTACCATTCCTGCAGCCCCCAAGAAAAAAAGAAGACTCCAGCTCAGCGTCATCATGCTGCACGCCATCACCTTTGCCGTAACCGGAATAACCCGGTTGCGCCGCCAGTCTCTGATGGCAGGCCCAAACGAAGGGTGCTCCTCAAGCCAGATCGCAAATGCCGGAGACCCCTTACTGGCAAAAAACGCAGCAAGCAGAACAAACGGTGTGGTCGGCATCAATGGAAGCACCACGCCAATTGCAGCGAGTCCTATTGATATATACGCAAGAATTCGAAAACCGGTTTTACCGTAATGCGTGGCCATGACGGGCATCTCCACACTGGTCAATTCTTCATCCATTCTACCGCTAAATCAGTGAACAGGTCTTCCGAGGCGCTTTAAAAATATCAACCGGGCTATGTACGAAATCTTGATGCCTACCGCAAACAAGAGCGTGCCGACATGGGCAAACACCTGAACCATCATCGGGAGGCGCCCGGCGAGCGGATACGCCATTACGATGGTAGCGACCAGACCCAGCAGCGACCAAACCATTGCACTGTTAGCTCGAAACAGCAGTTTTTCCATGTCTTCCCCCGGTAAAAAGGTGTCAGGTTTTTTTACCTGCCTAATAAGATGTATTTTATAGTAATGTTATTGATAAAGGCCAACAACTTTCCGCCAAAACCTCATAAAATTGCATCTAAATGGGTTTTACTGCGAATAATCGTTCAACTTACCCCGCGTGGGGTATCGGATTTACCGGTTGATTCTGCGATACTGAAAACTACCGTTAATCCGTGAACGTGCACTCAGCAGTTATAGGAAAGAAACCGATGTCCCAAAGCCAGCTGACAGATCGTTTTGGTAGAACCGTCAACTACGTGCGCCTGTCCGTGACAGACCGCTGCGACTTCCGTTGCGTTTACTGCATGGCAGAGGAGATGACCTTTCTGCCCCGCGAGCAGGTTCTGACGCTTGAGGAAATTGCCCGCATTGCACGGACGTTTGTTTCTTTGGGCACGGAAAAAATTCGTCTCACGGGCGGTGAACCACTGGTTCGTAAAGACATCATCGAGCTGGTTCGGGAAATCGGCACCTATAATCTTCGCGATTTTGCCATGACCACCAATGGCAGCCAGCTACCCACAATGGCTGAGCCGCTGCGCAAAGCCGGGTTGCAACGCCTCAATATCAGCCTGGACTCGCTGGACCCCGTAAAGTTTGCGAGCATTACCCGCACAGGCAAGCTGGCCCGGGTGCTAGAAGGCATAGACGCCGCAAGAGACGCCGGGTTCAAGGGCATCAAGCTGAACACCGTAGTGATGAAAGGCGGGAACGACCAAGAGGTTCCGGACCTGATTGAATTCGCTCGCAAGAAAAACGTCGACATAACCTTTATTGAAGAGATGCCCCTGGGTGAAATTTCCGAGCACGATCGCGGGCAGGTTCTGTGTACCAGCGATGAAGTGCGCGAACTCATTGGCCAGCACCACGAACTGATCCCTACACCGGAAGATTCCGGCGGCCCGGCCCGCTATTACCGTATGTCAGACAGCCAGATCAAGGTGGGCTTTATTTCCCCTCACTCCCACAACTTCTGTTCTACCTGCAACCGGGTGAGAGTAACCGTTGAAGGCAGGTTGTTGCTGTGCCTGGGGAACGAGCATTCCGTTGATCTGCGGCGGGTTGTGCGCGGCCACCCGGTAACCAACGATAAACTCCGGCAAACCATTATCGACTCCATGGACTTGAAGCCCGAGCGACACCACTTCTCTACTAATGGCGATGTTCAGATTCTACGCTTTATGAACATGACCGGCGGTTAAGCCGTAGCCAGGCATTCAGGCCCGGCCGTACCTGCAGTGTTCAGCCAAAATTGATGGCGTCGCCGTGTTTGTCCAGCGGCAGATAGTTGCCGACCTGCCCCAAGCGAATGGATTCCACCATCATGGTCATTGGCTGCTGCGCCTCGTCTGAAGACGGCGGCGTGCCGCCCCTGCCCGACATGGCCGCAACAAACACCACATCCCAGGGCTCGCCGGTGCTGCGTGACTGCTCCACCAGTGAGGAAAACTCGAGAACCTCGGCCGGGGCCTTGTCGACACAAATCACCGGCGTAAGCGCACCGCCCTCGCCTTGCTCGAACGCGGCTTTTTCGTTTGCGGAGGCATCATCGGGAAGCTCCGCCCGACAGAACACAAACAGCAGCCGCTGGGGTTCGGGTTCGCTGTGGGTCGCTTCAATCAGATCACTGTAACGGCTAATCATGAATGCACTGTCCTTTCGCTGTTCGGTTTGCTGTTTTCCATTGACTACTGACTGATATCAATCAAACGTTTGGGGTCGGAGATAAACACCCTGCCCCGGTTTACCCGAACCAGGCCACTGGTTTTGAGATCTGCCAGAATGCGGGAAAACGTTTCCGGCTGCATGGCCAATCTGGACGCCACCAGGCACTTTGGCAGGGGCAACTCCACTTCACCGCCTTGCGCTGCGCCGTTCGGCAACAGGTCAATGAGATACCGGATCAGCCGGTCGCGAGCGTTCTGAACGGTCATGATTTCGAGGTCGTGAAACCGGGAAACGGCGCGCATGGCGTAGTGCCGAAGCGCCGCATGGGCGTATTCCGGATTGCGGTTCAGCATATCCTGATACGCTCTGACCGGAACCATCAGAACCTCACTGGATTTCAGCGCCTCAGCGTAACAGGCGTAACGGGCGGGATCCGCATAGATCATCACCTCCGCAAAACAATCACCCGGCGCAACACTGTCGAGCGTACGATCAACGCCGGAGGAGTCCAGCCGGTATAATCGAAAGCGGCCAGATAGCACGAAGAAAAAGTGGTGCGCCGGCATATCCTGCCGATAAAGCACCTGGTGGCGCGACAGGCGAAGGCGGCGAGACTGCCCAATGAGGCTCTCGATATCTGCCCCATTGAGCGTGTTGAAAAGAGCATGGCTGCGAAGCGATTCCAGCCCGTTTTCATCGTTATCCGACGTATTGACAGCCACCAGAACCGGTTTGGTGTAGCGGGATTCCAAAGATTGCATCGCCCCCATGTCCGTACCCCCCTCTTAAATCATGTATTCAAAATAATTCTTTAATATATTATAGGGCTCCTCCAAAAAAATCGCCCCTCTTTGGAGGTATACCCGTGGGCTCTCAAATCAGCGCTATGCCAACTACTGCATAAGCGGCGAATCGGACAATTCGAGATCCACTCCTTCCACGCCCGTGTCTGCCGCCAGCACTTGCAGGTATTGGCGGAATGCCCGCCGGGTTACGCTCTCACTCAAATACTGGCGAATTTTCGGTTTTACATACTCGTACGGCAGTTGCTCGCCATCAACACGCTGATCCACACGCACAATATGCCAGCCGTATCGGCTCTCGATCAGCTCCGGATTGAGCCCTTCCTGAAGGGTCAGAACCGGGCGCTCGAATTCCTCCACCGTTTGGCCCTTGCTGATCTGGCCAAGGCTGCCGCCCTGATGACGCGATTCGCAAGCAGAGTACTGTTTGGCAAGCGGTACAAACTGGGCACGACCTTCCAGCAGCGACGACAATATCTGTCGCGCGGCTTCTTCCTGATGAATGCGCTCTTGCGGGTCGTCGGGCGGCGCGGCCAGCAGAATATGGCTGACCGCCATCAGCGTCTGGCTGCGAAAGCGACCCGGATTGGCGGCATGGAAACGCTCACAGTCTTCGTCGCTTGGGGTTGGCACTTCCAGTTCCTGCTCCAGCACGCGGGCGATGGTGGCCTCTTCATCCAGACCGGCTGGCAGCTTCAGGGCTTTGGCCTGCAGCAGCAGAAGCTCGCGGATAACGAGGCTCCTGGCCGCTTGATGCCAGGCTTGAGCGACTTCCTCTGCCGGGTGATGTTGCATTTCCCGGGCGATGTCCTCTTCGGTTATCACGGTGTCACCCACGTAAACTGGCGGAAACTGGTTTCTGGGTTGTTCGGCTTCACCGGTGGGGATCAGTTGCATGGTAAGTCTCCGTCTATGTGTTCAATGCTGCCCCCATTCCCCGACCTTCTCCCGCCGGGGCACAGGGGGTTCTTTTTTCAGCTACGCCCGCTTGCGCACAATCTGATATCTGCGCCCAAAGTACTCCAGCGGCACGCTCAGCATGTGAACCAGACGCGTAAACGGAAACAGTACAAAGATTGTCAGGCCCAGGAACATATGAAGCCTGTAGATCCAATGTACGCCCGTCATGTAGTCGGCTGCCCCGCCCTGGAAGGTTAGAATGCTTTGCGCCCAGCCTGCCAACTGCAGCATGGTGGCGCCATCAAGGTGGCCTAACGTTGGCAGAATGGTCGCCAGCCCCAACACCACCTGAACCACCAGCACAATGATGATCATGTTATCGGCGAAGGTGCTGCTGGCTTTGATTCTGGGGTCCGTCAACCTGCGGTGGGCCAACATGACCCCGCCAATCAGACACATCACGCCGGCAATACCACCCACCACAATCGCCAGTATCTGTTTGGTACCGGCGCTCATGAACGGCTCATACACAAAGTGTGGCGTCAGCAAACCAACAAGATGACCAAAGAAAATCACCAGAATGCCCACATGGAACAGCACGCTTGCCAGCACCATGTTTTTCTTGCGCAGCATCTGGCTGGATTGCGCCTTCCAGGTGAACTGCCCGTGGTCGTACCTTGCCCAGGTGCCAATAATCAGCACGGCTATGGCGATGTAAGGATAAATCCCGAAAATCAATGTGTTCAGATAAGACATCATCCTGGTCTCCCCCCCCTATGCCGTCAGGCGTCTCTCACGGCAGCGCGCGCCTGAGCCGGCGTCACATCCGTCATCAGGTGGTCACTGAGATGAATGGTCTGGGTCTGTTCCAGCTCACGGCGGCGCTGGCCAACAACGCCTCCGGTGCTGCACGAGCTACCCTGGTCATCCACGAACTTCACCATTTCCTCTTCCCACACCTTGTCCAGGGCTTCGGGCGTATCGTCACGCTCTTCCGAGGCCACTATCCGGGCCAACTCCTGGCGATCGGTTTTCCGCCCTGACAGCTCCAGAAGTGAGTCCATCGCGACATGGTAAAAGCTCTCGCGCTGGTACAATCGCTCCCCAAGCAGGCCAAGAATGTGGTGGATATCTTCCAGCCAGTTGCGGATTTCTTCCCAGGGCCGGGTAGACAGGTATTCCAGAAACAGCGGCAGGTAGTCCGGCAGTTCCTTGGCGTCTATTTCCAAACCGTTGGCCCGATACTGCTCCATCAAATCAACCATCGCCTGCCCGCGATCGCGGGATTCGCCGTGCACGTGTTCAAATAACAGCAGTGAGGTTGCGCGGCCTTTGTCGAAAATGCCTGTGTAGGCCTCTTCCAGCTCCAGCAGATCACCGTCACACAACCGATCAATACACTGGAGCAGTTGCTCCTTGTTCTTCCGTGGCAGCCGGCTGTCTTCAAGAACCGCTTCAACCATGGCGTCTTTGGCGGTTTGAAGTTCAGCGCAGGGGTACTCCAGAATTCGTGCCAGTACTTTTAAAAGTTGCATCGTATTACCTCCTTAATCCTGCAGCTGTTTCGGATCAACCTGTTTCACGGTCGTGAGCTTCTGCACCATGGTGGTGGTCTGGCTTCGACCGCCAAACATGTTGAATTTACTGTCGCTGCCGCTGCAGCCGTCACCAAAGCTGAAGCCACAGCCGCCGCGTTCAGCGAAGGCTTCCTTTGCCAGCTCACGATGGCTGGTGGGAATCACAAAGCGATCCTCGTAGTTGGCAATGGCCAGATACCGGTACATCTCATCCGCCTGGGCTTTGGTAAGGCCTACTTCTTCCAGTGCCCGAAGATCCTCTATGCCATCGACGGTTTCTGCCCGCTTGTAGAGGCGCATGGCCATGATGCGTTTGAGCGCCCGCACAATCGGTTTCTCATCGCCTGCGGTGAGCAGGTTGGCAAGGTATTTCACCGGGATTCGCAGGCTCTCGATTTTCGGCAGAACACCGTCAAACTCAACCTTGCCGGCTTCGGCAGCCGACTGAATTGGGCTCAGGGGCGGCACGTACCAAACCATCGGCAGAGTGCGATATTCCGGGTGCAGAGGCAGCGCCAGTTTCCAGTCCACCGCCATCTTGTAGACCGGGCTGCGCTGGGCCGCCTGAATAACGTTCATGGGAACGCCATCTTTGGTTGCCTGCTCGATCACTGCGGGATCGTTCGGATCGAGAAAGATTTCCAGCTGTTTTTCGTACAGTTCATGTTCGCCCGGGGTGCTGGCCACTTCTTCAATGCGGTCGGCATCGTAAAGCAGCACGCCCAGATAGCGGATGCGGCCAACGCAGGTCTCGGAGCACACGGTGGGCATACCGGCTTCAATTCGCGGGTAGCAGAAGATGCACTTTTCAGACTTGCCGGTTTTCCAGTTGAAGTAGATTTTCTTGTACGGGCAGCCGGACACACACATACGCCAACCGCGACACTTGTCCTGGTCGATCAGCACAATGCCGTCTTCTTCACGCTTGTAGATGGCGCCACTGGGGCAGCTCGCCACGCAGCTAGGATTCAGGCAGTGCTCGCACAGGCGCGGCAAGTACATCATGAACGTGTTTTCGAACTGGCCGTATATATCCGCCTGCACATTGTCGAAGTTTTTATCCTTCCGACGCTTGGCAAACTCGGTGCCCAGAATCTCTTCCCAGTTCGGGCCCCACTCGATTTTTTGCATGCGTTTGCCGGAGATTAGCGAACGCGGCCGCGCAACCGGTTGGTGCTTGCTGTCGCCGGCGGTGTGCAAATGCTGGTAGTCAAAATCGAACGGTTCGTAGTAGTCGTCAATTTCTGGCAAGTCCGGATTGGCGAAAATATTTGCCAGCACCCGGAAACGGCCGCCAATGCGGGGTCGTATTTTGCCACTGGGCTCGCGCATCCAGCCGCCTTTCCATTTGTCCTGGTTTTCCCATTCTTTCGGGTAGCCAATACCCGGCTTGGTTT
>LAZR01001657.1_pt1 | contig 13849 bp, 14 predicted proteins | sample 329461 | NCBI WGS metagenome assembly LAZR01 (sample SAMN03002196, study PRJNA259156) | marine sediment metagenome | biome: sea floor; feature: Hydrothermal impacted sediments; material: marine sediment; isolation source: Loki non-amplified sample from Loki's castle hydrothermal vent sediment ...
TTTAATACTAATGTAGATTTAACTCATCCGCTTACATTTTCACTTAAGCGCAATACATTGCCTGTATTCAAAAACAGTACTTGGTTACTAGAAGCTTCCGATGCACCGTTTGTAAATGTGCTTACCTACACTAAAAATCCATTATTGGCAGGCTTTACCGATGCTGTTAATGTTGAACAAGTTGCTGGTGGTGCGGGCTTAATTGCACACTCGTACGGACGAGGTACAGTAATCGGCATGACCGACGATCCTGTATTTAGAGGTTACTGGTATGGGACTAGTCGACTACTAAGCAATGCTTTATTTTTTGGTCATACGTTTCGTGCAAATGGCGAATAATACCAATTTGCATAATTAAGTGATCTACTTTGAGGATGGAAAAACGTGTTGATAGCTAGGCAAAAAGTTCGCTATTTAGTTGGTCTCGGCAATTGCTCCTGCATTGCTCTACCTTCTGCATCCATGCAGTCGTAAATGAGAATTTTTTAACGCCGGTAGCGGTACGTTTAGCCCAACAAAATGATTAAGTATTATTGCGGATTGGTATAATACTTTTTAATAATTAAATAGGCGTTAAGCAAGTTGTAAAAGCCCACACTTGTTTAGCGCCTGCTTGTTTTAATGCACTAGTAGCTGCGTTTAATGTTGCCCCTGTCGTCATCACATCATCAACAATAGCGACTGTTTTATCGCCCATATCCTCTGTACAAATAAAGGCATTTTTTAAGTTTTTAATACGCTTTGCTTTAGATAGCTCCGACTGGGCTTGTGTTTTTTTATTGCGAATAAGTACGTTATTCAGTGGCGCGTAATTAGCTAAACATGGTTGCCAAACTTGGCTTACTTGATTAAACCCGCGAGTAATGAATCGGCTTTTATGAAGAGGTAAAATAATAAAGGTATCGGGCAAGGTAGGGCTTTGCTCAAAAAACTGCGCTAATTGCTTTTTAATAGTTTGCTGTAATGCTTTTTTATAATGAATTTGGTTACTAAATTTTAGCCGTTTAAGCCAATGCTCAAAGGGCGGTTGATAAAAAGCGCAGGCAAATAACTTATCAAACTCGCAATTAGGAAACATCTCAACAATATCGGGTCGGTGCAGTAAATTATTATACTTACTAAAATCAAATAACGGTAAATCTTCAAGGCAATAATCACACAACCCTAAATTAGCTGTAATCGGGCTTTGACATTGCACGCAATAAGAGGGAAATAACCAATTTAAAACAGCTTGTTTCATTGATTCACTCCGTGCATTACAACCACCTATTTAAACGTTATGATAAGCCTAAGTTTGGTAAAGGTTAGGCAAATATGCAAAATGAGTTAGTGTTATTACATGGTTGGGGAATGAATCAGGGCGTATGGCAGTTAGTACAGCCAGAACTTGAGTCTTTATATTCAGGAAGTATACGTAGCCTTGACCTACCGGGATTTGGTAATAGCCTTGTTTGCCCAAGCCCTTATACTTTGCATGATGCAGCAGTAATTTTAAGTGGGCAGTTAAAGCCTAAATCTATTTTAATGGGATGGTCGTTAGGTGGTTTATTTGCACTGTATATTGCAAAGCATTGGCCCGAAAAAGTGTCAAAAGTAATTTTAATTGCTTCCACCCCTTTTTTTGCAGAATGTGACAATTGGCCCGGAATAAAAGCAAAAGTACTTACCCAATTTAAAGAACAATTAGTTAATCACAGAGAAAAAACCATAGATCGCTTTTTAGCTATTCAAGCAATGGGTAGCGAGTCGGCACGTGATGATATAAAGCAACTTAAACAATTATTAAACCAATATAGTGCGCCAAAAATCGAAGCGCTGAGTACTGGCTTGGATATTTTACAAAACGACGATTTACGTGATTTATTTGCTCATTGCCCAGTACCTATCAAAGGAGTATTTGGTCGACTTGATGCCTTAGTGCCTTATAAAGCAATTAGTGAAATGTCAGTACTAAATACTGAGTTTGAATACGAAGTACTAGATAAAGCGTCGCACGCACCATTTATTTCTCATAAAAGTGAGTTTTTATCTGTCGTTAAATCAATGCTTTAAAATAGAGCTAAGAATAGCGCTGTTTAAAGCTTTATTTTGAGCAGAACCTGAGCGATAATTAAACAATGTTTATTTGGTGGAGATTTTAATATGCCAATCGGATCTGTATTTAACAGTGGTGTAGAAGGGTTTAATCGCGCTAGCCAAGGTATTGAAAAAGCCAGTGCTGAGATTAACCGTGCCAGTATAGAACAGCAAGATGATGCACAATTAGCGCAGCAACGTCAGCTTACAGCAGCACGCCCTGAAGAAGCTGTTACTGCACCAGTAGCACAACCAGCTCGTGTTGATGAAGCGCTTGTTAACTTAAAAGTTGAAGAGTTTAATGCTAAGGCAAACACGCAATCAATTCAAACGGCCGATGATGTACTTGGCACGTTAATCGATATTAAAGTTTAGTAATAATGAATATTGTCACGCCATTTCCGTCTATCAATATAAACACAGCAAATGTTTATACGGAAACCGCACGGCGTGATAACCAGCTACGTGAAGTTATTCCTGCCCCTGCTTCAAGCAGTGCAAGCAACACTGAAACCAAAGCGCAAAGCGATGCTGAAAAAGCCAAACTTCCAGGCAATAATAGTGATGTATCTACTTACGATGCTACCGGTAAACTAGCTGACGATAAAGCAATTGAGCAGCGTGAAGGCAACTCAGAAAATTCAGAGAGTGCCGAACAAGAAGCGTCTCAACAAGAAACTGAGCAAGAAGAGCAACAGCTCGAACAAGAACAACAGCAAATTAAAGAACTTAAAGCCCGTGATACAGAAGTACGTGTACATGAACAAGCTCATGCTGCTGTTGGCGGGCAACATGCAGGATCGCCTAGCTATGGTTATGAGCGCGGTCCAGATGGCACCAACTATGCCGTAAGTGGTGAGGTACAAATTGATGTATCTGAAGTCCCCAATGATCCGCAAGCCACCATCGATAAGATGCAAACCGTGCGGGCTGCCGCATTAGCGCCTGCAGAACCATCGGGAGCTGATAGATCAATAGCAGCTGATGCAACACAAAAAATGGCAGCTGCTCAAGCTGAACTTGCGATGCCAGAAGAAGAGCAAAGCGAATACGATGAGCAAAGTAATAAGCTTTCAGCCAACGAAACCAGCACTGCAGAATCAGAAAGCGACACGAATACAGAGCAATCTCGCGATGCCGATGTGGAAGCTCGAGCTGGGCGCATTGCCAATTTTTATCAAATGACGAGTTCACCACAAAGTGAAAGTGGCTTTTCGGCGTATGGTTAATAACTTCGTAAAATGAACACAAAAAAACCGCTTACGCGGTTTTTTTCGTTTTAGCTTAGCTGTACAAGTATTATTTTTTCACTTTAGCATTAGCGAACGCATCGGCAAATGCATTACCCATTAACGCATTACCGTTGTCACGTTTAGGCTTTGCAGCACGAGGTTGTGAATTATTAGCACGTGTTTGTGGCTTTTGCGTAGCTGGAGCTGCTGACTTATTACTTGTATCAATATCGTCATCTAAACGCATAGTAAAGCTTATGCGTTTACGTGCAGCGTCTACTTCAACTACTTTGACCTTTACAATATCGCCCGCTTTTACTACTTCGCGTGGGTCTGATATAAATTTATTCGTGATTGCTGAAATATGCACTAAACCATCTTGGTGAACACCTACATCAACAAATGCACCAAAGTTAGCAACGTTTGAAACCACGCCTTCTAAAATCATACCTGGTTTTAGGTCGCTAATTTTTTCAACGCCAGCTTTAAACTCAGCTGTTTTAAATTCAGGACGCGGATCGCGACCTGGTTTATCAAGCTCAGTAATAATGTCGGTAACGGTTGGTAAGCCAAATTTTTCGTCAGTGTAATCGTTAGCAGCAAGTTTAGTTAAAAAGTCGCTGTTACCAATTAGATTACTGACATCTACGCTATTGCGTTCACAAATACGTTTAACAACAGGATAAGCTTCAGGGTGAACTGATGAGTTATCTAGTGGATCGCTACCATTGTTAATACGTAAAAACCCAGCCGCTTGTTCAAATGCTTTTGGACCTAAACGCTCAACCTTTTTAAGCTCACTACGTTTAGTAAAAGTGCCGTTAGCATCGCGATAATTAACGATATTTTGCGCTAATGTTTTGTTCAAACCAGATACGCGTGTAAGTAGCGGTACCGATGCCATGTTTAAATCTACACCTACTGAGTTTACACAGTCTTCAACTACTGAAATAAGGCTTTGGCCTAATTGGCTTTGCGATACATCGTGTTGGTATTGGCCAACACCAATTGATTTTGGCTCAATTTTAACAAGTTCAGCAAGTGGATCTTGAAGGCGGCGCGCAATAGAGACAGCCCCTCGTATAGAAACATCTAAATCTGGAAATTCATTAGCTGCAAATTCAGAAGCTGAGTAAACCGATGCGCCGGCTTCGCTAACCATAATTTTACTAAGTTTAAGTTCGCTGTTTGCTTTCATAAGCTCAGCAACCAACTTATCTGATTCGCGTGATGCAGTACCGTTACCAATCGCAATTAGCTCAACTTTATGCTGACGACAAAGTTGCTCTAACGTACGCACTGATTTATCCCAATGATTTTGTGGAGCATGAGGGAAAATAGTTTGTGTAGCTAGTAATTTACCTGTGCTATCAACAACGGCAATCTTACAGCCAGTACGAAGGCCTGGATCAAGACCTAAAGTAGTACGAGGGCCGGCAGGTGCTGCCATTAATAAATCTTTTAAGTTTTTGGCAAATACGTCGATTGCACCAGCTTCTGCTTTTTCGCGCATTGCTGCAAAAAATTCATTCTCTAGGTGCAACCCTAACTTAATTTTCCACGCCCATTGCACAACATTTAATAACCAAGGACTTGCCGCTTTATATTTAATATCTAAACGGTAATGCTCCGCAATCATGTTGGCACATAGTTGCGCTGAATTTTCAGCGCTAGGCTCTGGGTTAACATTTAACTGAAGTACACCTTCATTTCGGGCTCTAAGCATAGCAAGCGCACGGTGAGAAGGTACTTTTTTGAGAAGTTCTTGATGCTCAAAGTAATCACGGTATTTTGCACCAGCTTGCTCTTGGCCTTTAATTACGGTGCTTTCAATTGCACCGTTTTGGCTTATGTGACTTCTAAATTTAGCAAGTAATTTTGCGTCTTCAGCAAAGCGCTCCATTAAGATAAATTTAGCGCCTTCAAGTACCGCTTTTGTATCTGCAAAGCCTTTTTCAGCACTTACAAATTGCTCGGCTTGTTGCTCTGGGTCAAGGTTAGCATCTTTAAATAGTGCATCTGCAAGAGGCTCTAAACCAGCTTCAATTGCTATTTGGCCTTTAGTACGGCGCTTAGCTTTATAAGGTAGATATAAATCTTCAAGTTCAGTTTTACTTTGTGCATTAGTTATATCGGCACTTAGCTCTGGCGTTAATTTATTTTGCGATTCGATGGTCGATAAAATAAAACTACGGCGTTCTTCTAGTTCACGTAAGTACGATAGACGTTGTTCTAAAAGGCGTAATTGGGTGTCGTCTAGGCCACCGGTAACTTCTTTTCTGTAGCGGGCAATAAAAGGAACAGTTGCGCCTTCATCAAGTAATTTTGTAGCTGCAACAACCTGTTGCTGCTGTGCGTTTAACTCACCGGCTAAACGTGCAGAGATATCGCTCATGCAAAAACCTTTTTATACAATAAAATAAGACCAGAAGCGTGTTACTGGCGCCGTTAATTGCTTGAATAATATCACAGGAGGTAGTAATAAAAAGCTCTTAAAGCAAGCTATTTCACTTGCTTTAAGATGGTTGGGAAGGGAGTAAATCAATTCAACTAAAAGAGCGCCCTAGTGAGGGTGCTCAATGTTTTCTAATACTTCACTGAAAGAGTGAGCAATAGGGCTAATATGCAGTGGAATATGTAATGTTTTAGCTATTTGGCGAGCTGAAATTAGACCACAAATTTCGCTACTTGCTGTTGTAACTAATAAAAACATTGTGCCCTGATGCTCCATCGTTTGCAGCGCATCACCAATGCATGCATAGCTTAAGCTTTGCATGCTTACACCGGTAAGACGGTTAACTGGTGTCATAATATCGCGCAAGCTTACTTCGCTTCGTTGCATATTTAAGCGCTCTGCAATAATAGTAATTTTAGAGCTTTGTAAATCGGCGCTAGAAACTAGGCCAATTAATTTTTGGTTCTCGTCGGTTACTAAAACAAAATCAGATTGTTGTGCACTAACTTGTTTAAGTGCATCTGTAATCGTTGTTGTATGTTCTGCACGAATAGGCGTTTTTTGAGTAAAGTTATTTACCATTTTTAGCGCTGGAGATGATAAATCAATCAATGGTTGGTCATCTGCAAATGTGCTTGCTATAACGCCGTGAGAAACATTCTGAGTACGCAATTCTTTAAAGTTAGACATAGTAGTCACCTTAGTAGTTATAAAATTTAATTAAGTTGTAAAATAATGAATTAAATTAAATAGCTAGGTGGTCCGCGTTGGTATGCAGTGCTAAAAGGTCTGTTTAGATTGGTGCTCTTATAAAAAGAATCTACGACATTAGGAAGTGGTTGAAGCGACCTAAAGGTAATAGTATTAACGTGAGAGTCTACGTCAAAATCGAGGTTTGCTTGGTCAGGAATATCACAAGCAATAAAGTGATTAGATAGTTTAGCGTTATCAAGGTTTACGTCAGTGTTGCTGGCATGCAGCGTCAAACTTACACTCATTAAAAGTGCAAACAATACGGCATTACTAAATATGCGCTGTACTATGTTTGACATAACCACGACCTTAATTAACTGCTTTCAAATTAAACAAATCAACTTGAATAATTCAGTTATAGCTTATTGCTTTAATTTACACAATCAAAAGTTAACATGATCTGAATCAAAACTTTTTATTTCTTTTTTTGGTAATCGATACTGTTTACATACCACTGCTTTTTACCCTGAGGAGTAGGTACTTCAAAATCGTCGTCCACTTGTTTTTTTATCAGCGCCCGCGCCATAGGTGAGTCTATTGATATGTAATCTTTACGGTCGTAAATTTCATCAGGACCTACAATTCTGAATTTTTTAACTTCACCTTCTTCGTTTTCAATTTCGACCCACGCACCAAAAAACACTTTTCCATCTTGCACGGGAGAGTAGTCGATGATTTTTAAATCAGGTATGCGTTTGCGTAAATAGCGTACCCGACGGTCAATTTGGCGTAGCAAACGCTTGTTATAAACAGAAGTCTGCGTTCTCAGAGCGATCTCCGAGGCTGGCTGCCCAGCTTACTATTTTTGTTACTTCTGGGCGTTTAACGTTCCATAGTTGGTCGTGTTCTTGTTGTAATTGTAAGTAACCTTCGCGGGTAACTAAATTTGTTTTCATGGTGAATTCTTTATTAGCTCTAATGGTGTGCACGTTATTAAATTTGTCAAAACTTGTCGAGCGTAAAATATAATAAAGTACGAGTAAGTAAGCTTTGAAATGTTCAGTAACAATCTAAGCAAGTAATTAGTTTTTGATTATTAAGTTTTTCATTTATATTAACTAGTAATTGGATATAAAAATAAGAAAGAGATCATGGGACACGAAACCACAAAAGTATTAGTTGTTGATGACGATATGCGCTTACGCAGTTTGCTTGAACGTTACTTAGTAGAGCAAGGCTTTATTGTTAGAACCGCAGGAAACTCGGAGCAAATGGATAGACTCCTAGAGCGAGAAAACTTTCACTTAATGGTTCTCGATTTAATGCTCCCGGGCGAGGATGGCTTATCGATTTGCCGCCGTCTACGCCAAAAAGAAAATGAAATTCCTATTGTTATGCTTACTGCAAAGGGCGACGAAGTAGACCGCATTATTGGCCTTGAACTTGGCGCTGACGATTACATTCCAAAACCATTTAATCCACGTGAGCTACTCGCTCGCATTAAAGCAATTTTACGTCGCCGCGCAAAAGAAGTGCCAGGCGCACCTGCTGCTGAAGAAAACTTAATCGCTTTTGGTAAATTTACGCTTAATTTAGCAACGCGCGAAATGAGTGAAGGGGATAAAACAATATCGCTTACCAGTGGTGAGTTTGCAGTGCTAAAAGCGCTTGTTTCGCATCCGCGTGAGCCACTTAGCCGCGATAAGCTAATGAACTTAGCGCGTGGGCGTGATTACAGTGCGCTTGAGCGAAGTATTGATGTGCAAGTGTCGCGACTTCGACGCATGATTGAAGTAGATGCTGCTAATCCACGTTATATTCAAACCGTTTGGGGTTTGGGGTATGTGTTTGTTCCCGACGGTGAAAAGTAATATTTATGGGCATGTTTCCGCGCAGTGCTTTTGGACAAACTGTTTTTTTAGTGGCGGCTCTGCTACTCATAAATCAAATAGTGTCTTATGTTACGGTTAGTTTTTATGTTGTAAAACCAACCATTGAGCAAGTTAACTTGATGCTTGCTAAGCAAATTAAAACAGTATTTATTGACTGGGAAGATGGCGTTGAAATAAACGACGAAGTATCTGCAAAGTTTTTTGAAATTACTGGCATTGAAGTGATGACTCAGCGAGAAGCGATGCGCCAAGGGCTTGGGCAAAGCCGCGAATATTCTATGCTATCGCGCAGCATGACTGAGCAACTTGGTGGTTATTCTCGTGTACGTATTAGCCAAACTGATCCGTTGATTTATTGGGTTGAAGCACCGCAAGCACCAGGTTATTGGGTAAAGGTACCGCTTAAAGGCTTTAAAGAGAATAACTTAGAGTTTTTAACGTTTTACTTATCAAGTATTGGTTTTTTAAGTGTGCTGGGTGGGTGGTTGTTTGCAAGGCACCTTAATAGGCCATTAAAAGCACTGCAACAAGCTGCTGTGAAAGTGGGTAAAGGCGATTTTTCTACTAAGTTAGAAGAACAAGGCTCAACAGAGGTAATAGAAGTAACGCGTGCGTTTAACCAAATGTCGCGCGGAATTGCCGCACTCGAAAACGACCGCCGTTTACTAATGGCCGGTGTATCTCATGATTTACGTACGCCGCTTACGCGTATTCGTTTAGCTACCGAAATGATGGTTGATGAAGATGATTATCTTCGTGAAGGTATAATTTACGATATAGAAGACATGAACGGGATTATTGATCAGTTTATTGAGTATTTACGCCACCATAAACGTGAAGAACTAAGTTGCGAAGATATAAATGCTTTAGTTGCCGAGGTTGTCAATTCTGAGCTTCAACATCAACGTACTATTACGTTTAAAAGTAATCCAAATATAGGCAATATACCGTTAAGCTCTGTGGCTATTAAGCGTGTAATTACCAATATGATTGGTAATGCACTGCGTTATTCTGAGGGCAATATTGAAGTACTTAGCTACTTTAATTCAAACAAAAAGTATGTAGTTATCGCTGTAAACGATAGTGGCCCCGGCATTCCTGAAAACGAATTAGAGTCTGTATTTGAGCCCTTTAAACAAGGCGATGCTGCACGTGGCAGTGAAGGCAGTGGTTTAGGTCTTGCTATTATTAAACGCATTGTTGATATGCACGACGGTAAAGTAAAACTAGAAAACCGTCCAGAAGGCGGTTTAAGTGCACAAGTATATTTGCCAATAAAAGTATTAACCCCTGCATAGTAAATGCAGGGGTTTTATTATATTAAAGTGCTTTAAAACGAATAGCTGTGCCGCCACTGGTGGCCAGCTCAAGCGTTAGTTTATCGTCTGTAGTTACAATACGTTTTTCGATAGCTATATCGTACGGATTATTTTTCCACTCTGCGTTTTTACCATCTTTATAAATTTGCGCTTCGAACTTTTTGCCTTGCTCTAAAAAGTCGAGTTTTACCTCAATAGTTCGGGCTTTTTCGTCAGTAACAGCACCTAAGTACCAATCGTTTCCTGAGTATTTAGTGCTTTTACGCTCTTTACGAGCGAATACAATAAAGTCGCCCACTTCACCATCAAGAGCAATGCTTTGCTGCCAATCTGTTGGTACGTCTTGAATGAATTGAAACGCATCGGGCTTAGCTAAGTAGTTTTTAGGTAAGTCGGCAGCCATTTGAATTGGACTATACAAAACAACGTAAAGTGCGAGTTGTTTGGCGAGAGTGGTTTGTGGGCGGTTTGTATCGCCTCCTAAACCATTAAAGCTCATATCAAAAATACCTGGCGTAAAATCCATCGGCCCAGATAGCATGCGGGTAAAAGCAAGCATTGGTACATGCTCTGGTGGATTAGGAGGTGAACCCCATGCATTGTATTCTTGTCCGCGTGCGCCTTCGCGCGCAATCCAGTTTGGATAAGTACGGCGCAGGCCTGTATCTTTAATTGGCTCGTGAGTGTTAATGCTAATTTTATGTTTAGCTGCAAGTTTTACGTTATAAAGGTATTCGTTAACCATAAACTGGCCGTCATGCCATTCGTGGCGAGCAATACCGTTTTTGTCTATACGTTTTATATTTCCGCCATCGGCTACATAACCTGTTTTTACTTGGCTTACGTTTGATTTTTCGTAAAGGGCAAAAGCATCTTCCATTTGGTCACGGTAGTTGCTTACATTGCCTGATGTTTCATGGTGGCCAATGAGTTGTACGCCTTTTTCTTTGCCGTACTGAGTAAGCGCTGCTATATCAAAGTCGTCGTACGGTTTGGTAAAGTTAAATACATCGCCATTAAAATACCAATCGCCATCCCAACCAATATTCCAGCCTTCAACGAGTACGCCATCAAAACCATACTGCGCTGCAAAATCCATATAGTATTTTGTGGTTTGCGTAGTGGCGCCGTGTTTTTTACCGCTACCCCAAGTTTGCGTGTTTATATGCATACCCCACCAAATACCCACGTATTTGCCAGGCTTAACCCACGACACGTCACCGAGTTTATTAGGCTCGTTTAGGTTTAGTATTATATCTGAATTAACTAAGCCAACAGCGCTGTCGGCTATTTGAATGGTGCGCCATGGTGTTTTAAAAGCACCTTGTTTTTTAACGGCGACACCATCTGACCACGGCGTTAAATCGGCAGTAAACGTACCAGAGCGACGCTGATTAAGTACCATGCCTGCGTAATCAACAAGTGCGGCTTCATGAATACTAATATGAGTACCATCACTTGTTTTAAACGTAAATGGTGTGTGGGCTAGTGGAGCTTCGTTAAGTGGGGTGGTGTTGTAAACATATTCGTAGCGGTTCCAGCCACGAGCAGGTATCCACCATGCTGTTGCATCATGGCTATTGTTTATTGCAAATTCAGTTAACTCTTTGGTTATTTCTGTATGTTCGAAGCCTACTTGTTGTGGTACTTCGTATCTAAATCCAACCCCACTATCAAATGCTTTAAATCGAATAGTGTAGGTACCTTTATTTGGCTCGTTTTTTGTAAAAGTAATGGCTACTTCGTTATATTCGTCAACAACATTTTGGCGCTCGCCCCAGGGTTGTTGCCACTGTGTATTAACGCTTTGTTGTTTAATGCTTTTAATTTTAAAGCCGTCGCTAAAGGCCGCTTGTGTTTTAAATTCAAACCCCAGTAAAGATTTGTTTATAACCGCTTTGTTTTTAAATTTTATTGCGTAGCTTGGCGTGTTGTTTTCGTCAGAGATGCTTACTGTTATTTGTGTGTCTGGCGATTTTAGCTCTACGGTTTGTCCGTAGCTATTACTAGCAAAGGCTAAAAGCACAAGTGCTGGTATTCTCATGGTGTGTCCTTAGATGAGTCGGTGGTGACATTTAAGGATAATGACTGTTGATGATTAATACGACTGCCTACATACGTATTCAATGTTTTAAAAAATAGAAAGAATTTGGTGGCTTAATCGGTCTATAATGTAAACAAATTGATAATAGCGACAAGAAAATGATAAAAAGCTTACTTTGTGTATTTTTACTAAGTGTTAGTACTGGAGTTTTTGCAGCAAATATTACAATTAAAAATGCTAATAATGACCCGTTACCTAATGCTGTTGTATGGCTAACTGCAGGAGGCCCCTCTAGCGTTATTCCTCCAGAAGCACCTTATGCGATGACCCAGCAAAATCGAGAGTTTAAGCCGCGTATTTTAGTTGTCCCACAAAATGCAAAGGTAGAGTTTCCGAATGCGGACTCAATCATGCATCATGTTTATTCATTTTCTAAAGCTAAAACGTTTGAATTAAAACTATATAAGGAGCATCCAAAAGCGCCTATTACTTTTGAACAAACGGGTGTTGTTGAGCTTGGCTGTAATATTCATGATTGGATGTTAGGCTATATTGTGGTGGTAGATAGCACTATTTTTGCAATCACTGATGAAAATGGACATGTAGATTTAAATGCCAATGCAGGCGAATACACGTTAAGTGTTTGGCATTCTGGGTTTAGCGATATTAGTAAGATTGAATCTCAAACTATTACTGTGGCTACCAACCCTATCACTTATAAAGTAAAGCAGGAAATAGCGGAGCAAATTGATTTTGCTACGGATGAATTTGATGATTATTAATAGGCTAATGAGACTGGCACTTGTAGCCGGTGCTTTATGTTTTAGTAATGTGTTGTATGCACAAGTAAAAGGCTTAATACAAATTAGAGCCGTGCAGGGTGATAATACGCTTAGTTTTCAAGAAGGCGGTATCGGACTATATCGGCACGATACTAAAAGTGATGAGCTTATTCTATCGCAAGGTATTTTAGATTTTAATGTTGAGTTAGCATCTAGCTGGTCGGCTCACGGCGTGTTAAATGCGAATCAAGATCCTGACGTTGGCCTTGGTTTTACGCAAGCTTTTGTAAAGTATCAGCCACTATCTAACAGTAACTATAAATGGCACGTGCGCGTAGGGGGATTTTATCCGCTTATGTCGCTTGAAAACCCTGACATAGGCTGGACTTCTCCTTATAACTATACAAATTCAGCTATTAATAGCTGGATAGGTGAGGAAGTGCGTACCGTTGGTGCTGAAGTAACTATTAAGCGCCCAGCAAAACGTTTCAACAGCAGACATAGCTTTAGCTTTGTCGGTGCGACATTTAAAGGCAATGACCCCGCAGGTACTTTACTCGCATGGCGTGGCTTTGCATTACACGATAGACAAACAACGTTTAACGAAAGCGTGCAATTTGCGCCTGTAGCGGCATTAAATGAATACGAATTACGCTGGCAAGCTAATCAGGTTTTACCGTTTGAGGAAGTAGACGGGCGCTTTGGTTATTACGCCGGTATACATTGGGATTACTTAAAGCAGTCTCAATTTAGAATCTACTATTATGATAATAATGGCGATCCAAATACTGTTAATTATAGTTCTGGGCAATATGCTTGGAATACTCGATTTACGAGCGCCGCTTGGCTTTATAAATTTAACAGCAAGACACGTTTTATCGCTCAGGCACTCAATGGTAAAACTGAAATGGGCAGTAACGCATTAATTGATAATGCTTTTTATAGTCATTATTTAATGCTAAGCCATAAAGAAGGCAAACATCGAGTTTCAGTACGTTACGATTATTTTAAAGTTACTGACAACGACACAACCGCGTTTGACCCTAATGCAAGCAATGGCGAAGGTTTAACAGCAACATGGCGCTACCAGCTCACTAATAAACTACAAATAGGGGTTGAAGGTTCTGCACTTAAAAGTGCTGCTAAAAATAGAGAGCCAATTGGATTTAATGAACGAATCTCTCAGCAGCAAATAATGCTAAATGCGCAATGGCGTTTTTAAAAGTATAAAAAAGGGAGCATTTAAAGCTCCCTTTTTAGTTTAATAAAATTGGTATAGATTATACCAACCTGCATAAATCTTTGATCAATTTAACGAATTAAATTGCACTATAACGTCGTTAAAAATTTTTTATT
>LAZR01001658.1_pt1 | contig 13843 bp, 23 predicted proteins | sample 329461 | NCBI WGS metagenome assembly LAZR01 (sample SAMN03002196, study PRJNA259156) | marine sediment metagenome | biome: sea floor; feature: Hydrothermal impacted sediments; material: marine sediment; isolation source: Loki non-amplified sample from Loki's castle hydrothermal vent sediment ...
AGCGTTGGAGCTATGTCGGATGCTCGATGAAGACATAGCAGCGGCTGACTGGTTTGGTTGTTCGGAAGATACGGTTAGCTACATAACCAACAGTCGAATATTCTTAAAGGACGCCCTCCACGACCTCCAGCTTGCTGATGACGAGATAGAGAAACTTAGGTTGATGTGGAGATGCGAAAAGCATGGGGGTCACGACCCTGAAACGCATTGCTACCCCTGCCACACCGAGAATCTAATAAAAGCTGAGGCCCAAAACGCTGCGCTGGTGGCGGCGATACAAGGTCTAATGTCGGCAGCTACCCTCGAAGAAGAGAATAGGGCTCAATGCGCAGCACTTGACTTGATAAATCCCCTACCCGAAGGCGGGAGAGATTTTCACGCATTAGAGAAGCGATGAAGCCTAACAAGTGGCTCATAATTCCCAATAGCGTAGAAGAACATAGACGCTTTTGTTGGGGGCCGTCTTACTGCTATTGGTGCTGGCTCTATTGGCAATTTGATGGGCAGGGGGATTAAGCGATGAGTGGGGCTAAACGCATCTCCGTTATTGTCTACGGGCTGATAACCCAAGCAATAATAATTCTTGGGAAGCTCAGGGAAAAAGTAAAGCGTGGGGGCTTGTCTCAGATACGAATAGACAGGGTTTTCTATCCGTCCAACTGGGAGGTTCAAAGTTGCTGTGATTGCGGCCTTGCCCATCGTGCCGAACCGCTTTTCGATGAGGAAGTCCGTGACCCCCACTACCGACTAATTCCGATTAGGCCATTTGGCTATAACTATTCGCTTAGATTCGGGGCGGTGAAACCATCGCCGTTTACAGATGAATCTAAGGATGAAAAGGCCCTAGGGGGACTAGGCAAGCGTCCAGGGTGGGGTGAATACCGAGATAAGGAAGGGGATGTTATTCCATCGGGGAGAAAAACAGATGAAGCCTAAGCGCATCCCCCGTTCCGTGCTGGCCGAGGCGGTGAAGAAGGCGGGACCATGACCACCAAAACCGTTGAGCTAGTCATCGGTGTAGTGTTCACCCCGCCTTATGATAACGGCTCCGAAAAAGACGTGCTTTCATCCGAGGAGGCGCTTGAGGACATGGTGCAGTGGCTCCGTGACAGGTGGGCCGAGGAAGTGGATAGCTACTCAATGGTGACGACGGTGTGCGCGGTCAGGAAGAAGGTGGAGAGCGAGTGACCAGGGGAATCCGAATCGCCAAGGGGCTGACGCTGCCGCTGGAAGCGGTGACTCAGACCTTCGGGTTATTGGCCGTCCGGGGCGGGGGGAAGTCGAACACGGCGGCGGTCATGGCCGAGGGGATGTATGAGGCTGGACTGCCCTTCGTGGTCATAGACCCCGAAGGCTCCTGGTGGGGGCTTAGATCGGCGGCAGACGGCAAGGGGCCGGGGCTACCCATCCCCATCTTCGGGGGGGACAGGGGAGACGTGCCCCTGGAAGAAACCGCCGGCCAGATGATAGCGGAGCTCATAGCGAAGGAACGGCTCTCCTGCGTGCTGGACGTTTCCGAGTTCTCGGAAGGCGGCAAGCGGCGATTCCTCACCGACTTTGCCGTGAATATCTTGAAGCGCAACAAAGACCCGCTCCACCTTATCCTCGAGGAGGCCGACGACTACATACCTCAGAAACCCATGAGGGAGAGCGCAAGGTTGCTTCGGGCGTGGCAGAACGTGGTGAGGCGGGGCCGGAAGAAGGGGCTCGGGGTCACGATGATAACCCAACGCTCCGCCGTCATAAACAAGGACGTGCTGACTCAGATCGAGACGCTCATTGTCCACCGAATCACGTCCCCCCAGGACCGGAAAGCCATCGAGGGGTGGGTTGTCTACCACGGCCAGAAACAGGAGATCCTGGCGTCCTTGTCGGGCCTCAAGCCGGGCGAGGCGTGGGTCTGGAGCCCCTGGATGGAGATAACGGACCAGTTCCAGATATACAGGCGCAAGACCTTCGACAGCGCCGCCACCCCCACGGGAGCCAAGCGCCGGCGCCGACCAGCCACGTTAGCCGACATTGACCTTGGGGCCATCAAAGAGCAGATGGCCGAGACGATAGAACGGGTGAAAGAGACAGACCCGAAGGAATTGAAACGGCGCATCAAAGATTTAGAGCGAGAGCTTCATTCACAAAAACAGCTAACAAAAGCTCCAACTCCAGCACCGGAGCCCCAACTTGTAGAAGTGCCCATGCTAACAGCAGAAGAAAGGGCGTTACTTGTAGAGGTTGGGGAAAGGCTTGTAGAAGTCGGGGGCGTTGTCGAGGCGTCCGTCAACGAGCTTAGAGCCAGCAATGACGGCCTGGGAGGGCTGATTGGCTCCGTCCTCAATCGCCAAAAGGCCCATGTTCCTCCAAGGCCCCAATATCAGCCAAAACCTAGGCGCGAGGATGCCCCACAAGCGACGATCTCCACTCCACCTAGGTCTGAGCCTGCGGAATCCGACGGCGGCTACAGGCCAAGGGCAGGGGCAAGGCGCATGCTTGAAGTCCTGGCTCGTCGCTATCCCTTGACCACCACTAGGTCCCAGCTAAGGCTCATGGCCAAGCTAAGGAAAAGCGGTACGTCCGAGACTTATTATCGTGAGCTCTTAGGCAATGGGCTCATCCAAGAAGACAGCGAGGGCTGGGTTCTGATAACGGACAGCGGACTTGGAATCTTGGGGTTGAGCAGCCCGTTAGCTCCCATGACAAAGGAAGAAAACATTGAGTCGTTTAGGGGCATCTTCCGGGCTGGGGCCAGAAGGATGCTGGATATACTGATTGAGATTCACCCGCAAGGGATTTCCAGAGAAGAATTGTTTGAACGGGCCGAGCTTACCAATAGCGGAACCTCCAACACCTATTTGAGAGACTTGGCGAGGAATGGCGCCGCCGAGGTCAACGGCAACATGGTCTGCATGGGCGAGGCGTTGTTCCTGTGATGAACCGTCTCAGAAAATGGTGGGAGGAGCAGTGGCTTCTCGGCGTCGTGGTAGCGGCGGTGATCCTCGTCGTCGGGCTGTGTGCGAGGGCAGATGCCCAGCCCGAGATGAAGGTGGGGCAGAGATGGAAGTGTGATTGTAATACTTGCACTTATGAGGGCGGTGGCTACTTTACTTCTACGCTTATGAATTGTGTCCCCCTCGAAGGAGCTGGAGGGTTTAGGGTTGACCCTGACTTATTTATTGAAGATAAGCCCGCACCGAGGCCGGAGTTTAAGTTGCCGACAGATGATACCGATTGCCCCGACGCCAGATACGAGGGGGCGGCGGCGTATAATAACTGTATTCTTAATAATTTATTTGATGCCATAGCCGACGAGCTGCGCTATCTGCGGGAAGAAATTAAGGGGTTGAGGGGCAAGGGAGATTGATGATCCGTGTCCTGGGTCTATGTTCCGGCATCGGGGGAATCGAGCTCGGCCTTCGTCGAACTGGCGACTTTAAAACTGTCTGCTACGTTGAGCAAGACCCTTGGTGCGTGGCTACAACGATTAGTCGAATCAGGGATGGTCTGCTCTGCGATGCCCCAATCTGGACGGACATCAAGACATTCGACGGCAACCCTTGGCGTGGCGTCGTGGATTGCATCGCTTCGGGCTTCCCCTGTCAGCCAGTCTCAACCGCCGGCAAGCGGCTCGGAGAAGAAGACGAGCGATGGATATGGCCCGAAATCCTCCGAATCATTTGCGAGGTACGACCCCGAATCGTCCTGCTGGAGAACGTCCCAGGGCTCCTTGTTCGAGGGCATGGACGAGTTCTCGGAGACTTGGCCGAGGGCGGGGATGGTGCGGAGTGGGACAGTATTCCAGCAGCAGCCTTCGGTGCCCATTTTCTTGGCGAGAGAATATTTATCGTCGCCAATAGTGCCGCGGCCTGTGGCTTGCGATGGGAAGGGCTCAGGGAGAATACGGCACGAGCGTTTACAGGGGATGAATTTGAGAGACTGGTGGAACTTGAATTATCGGTTTGTGTACCCGCCGGTAAGGATAACCGAATATCTGATGGGGTTTCCAATCGGGTGGACCGCCTTAGAGCCCTTGGAAATGCCGTAGTGCCGCAAGTCGCAGAGGCCGTGGGATACATGATTTTGGAGTGGTTGGAGCAATGACCGACAAGCAACCCCGGAAGAAATCAAAGCACAAGCGCCGGCGGCTCCTCGGCTCGGGGCTATCCACGTCGGAGAAGTTTAATGCTCTTGGGCGTTATCAAAAAGGGGAATTCTTCCAACTCATCTACTGCATGATGCAGGCCCACGCCGACGAGTGGGGCATCATTCCGGCTAACAACTTTGGATTCAAGGCGCTGGTATTGCCGGGAAGTTCCCGCAAGGAGGAAATGTTCACCCAATCTCTCCAAGCAATGCACGAAGTTGGGCTCGGAACACTCTACATTTTCTCAAATAAGCCCTACTTTGAGATTTGGGACTTCGATGGCGCCCAATCGGGCTGGATTAGAGAGGACCGAAGAACCCCAGGAGTGGTCCCTCGTTACTCCCCTGATAACAATGACTTGGAGATTCTACCGGGAATTACCCGGAATTGCCCGGAAGAACCGGGAAATACCGTCAAGACTTTGCCTTACTCTACTTTACCTAAAGACACACATGGCGCGTCTTCAGGAAACTTTGACAAGTTCTGGAACGCCTACCCAAGGAAGAAAGGAAAGGCCAAGGCCAAGAGTTCGTGGACCAAGACTAGGGGCGTTCCCATAGAGACGATCCTGGAAGCCCTGGAAAAGGACAAGAAGACCGACCAATGGCAACGGGGGATCATACCGAACCCAACGACTTGGCTCAACGAAAAGAGATGGGAAGACGAACACCAAGACCAGCAGCCCAAGACCATTACCCTCTCAGACGCCAAGGCAGAGCTTAGGCACGACTCATTTTACTACGAGAGCGAGGTAGAACGCCGATGTTCAAAACTCTCGACCGAGGATGCCGAAAAGCTGAAAGAATGGGCAAGGGAGCGGTGGCCCGAGGAGAAGCTGGAAGAGATCACCGACCCCGAGAGGGAAGCGGCCGCAGCCGAAATCAGAAAGGCCATTGATGAGATTGGAGGGAAGGCATGAACGGAGGCCTGTTCCTATCGTGTTGTGGAAAGACGCTGATTGACCTTCCGAAGTGGTGCAACGAGGAAGACTATTTACTCGAATCATCCGAGGGGCCCTCAACGGAATACTTTTCCAAGTGTGCTGAGTGTGGTGCCTTTATCAAGATGTTATTCCTGCGGCCCAAGAAAGTCCAGCACAGCCCATCCTCGGGCCTCAGATAAGGCCCATTTGACGCCTAGCTTGACAAAATACGAGTAATCGGGTATAAAACCCCCCACATCAGACAGGGCCTAATATCTGGCCGACCTTTGGGAGAAAATATCCGAGGGTCGGCCTTTCTCTTTTTGGGGACCGCCATGCCATGTCCGTTGAGGTCGATACCCTAGTATGTGGAGCCAAGACCAGGAAGGGGACGCCTTGTACGCAGAAGCCTGTGAAGGGCATGACCCGGTGCAAGATGCACGGCGGGACTCAGCCCGTCGGTATAGCCTCTCCCAACTTCAAGCACGGTCGCTACTCCAAGTTCACGGTCGTTGGCCTAGAGCAGAAGGTCGAGGAGCTGAAGCACGACCCCGAGCTCTTGTCCTTGGATTTGAGGATCGCGGAGCTGCAAGCACTTCGGCTCCACCTGACCGGGGACGTGGTAGACCTCGGGAGCATGGACAAGGAGACACGGGACACCCTGCACCGCTACATCGTCGAGGAAGGCAAGCTCATCGAGAAGCGGGGCAAGCTGGAGGTTCAGCGGGGGCTGGTTCATGTGAAGTTCTTAGAGCTGGTCATATCTCTCTGGATGGAGGAGGTAGCCGGTGAACTTGGAGACAGGGACTGCGCTGTTGAGCTCTCCAGGCGAGTCCGCGATAGACTCCGCCTTCCAAGCGGCCGAAGCCTCGATGGTGGGGACGGAGAGAGTTGAGAACAGGCGGAAGTGGATTGAAGACAATCTCTGGATACGCTCGGACAGGGCGCAACTCGTACCGTTCAGGCTCCGTCGTCCTCAAGTCATGGTGCTGGAACGCATAGAGGCCGATGTTGAGGCTAGAAGGCCAATACGAAAGATCGTCCTCAAACCGAGACAGAAGGCGGGGATGTCAACGCTGATAGAGTCCGTAATGTTCGAGAGGATCTACAACCAACCTCACCGCTCCGGGCTGGTGATCTCTCACAGTCTGCCCTCGTCGAGACACTTGCTCGGCATATCGAAGCGGTTCCATGAACATCTGCGCGACCCGAGACCGACGGATTTCTCATCCAGAGCCGAGGTCAAATACAGCGCCCCCCATGATTCCGAGATGAGGATTGAAACGGCCTCGAACATAGACGCTGGGGCTTCCTTCACGATTCAGGATTTGCATTGTTCCGAGCTTCCAAGGTGGCCCGACCCGAAGGAATTGCTAGGCCACATGCTTCCCGCTGTCCCGGATCACCCCGACACGATGATAATCATCGAGACTACGGCTGTGGCCTTCGGTGACTATTTCCACCAGTTATGGCTCGACACCAAGGCAGGCGAAACCGACTTTGAGGCCATTTTCCTGCCCTGGTTCATCGCCGAGGAGACGACTGTTCCCATCGGGGCCAACGGGGACCGCAAGGCGTTTGAGGCAGGTCTGGACGACGAGGAGCGGGCGTTGAAGGCGCAAATTGAGTCCCACGGCCTGCCCGAGGACAGCTTGGAGCAGCTTAACTGGAGGCGGGCGACAATCCGCAAGCTCGGCTCTGTTAATGAGTTCCGCCGCCAGTACCCGGCAAACGATGAGGAGTGCTTTCTGGTCGCGGGGACCTGTCGATTCGATGTGGGCAAGCTCCGGGAAATGATGGCCTTGTGCGAGCCTCCTTCACTCCAAGGCGGGCTGGTACGAGAGACAACCCCTCGGGGCCGGGTTATTGAGTTCAGGGACCTACCGGGGGGCATGTTGAGCGTGTGGGAGGAGCCGAAGAAGGGCGGGAAATACGTCATCGGCGCCGATACCTCAGAAGGCGTGGAAGGCGAGGAGTCGGGCCTGGACCCCTCCAGCGTCCACGTCATAGACGCCAAGACGTTGAAGGTCGTGGCCACGATCCACGGCTACATCGACCCGGACCTCCTGGGAGAGGACCTTGCCGACTTGGGCTGGTGGTACAACAACGCCCTGGTGGCGCCGGAGGCCAACAACCACGGTTTGACGACGTGCAAGGCCCTTCAGCGTGCCGGCTACACCCGCATATTCTGGAGGCGCATCGAGGACGACAGGACCCGGAAGCGGACCCGCAAGATAGGCTGGCTGACCTCTCCAAGGACTCGTGGGCCCCTCGTGGACAATCTGGCCGCGATGATTCGAGAGGGCGAGCTGGAGTGCCTCGACTCTGCGACCATTGGAGAGTGCCTTGGGTTTGTGAGGCACCCGGACGGGAAGTACAAGGCTGCGGCGGGTGGCCACGACGACCGGGTGGTGAGTCTGGCGATAGCGGCTTGGATGGTGAACGAGGTCGACACCTACGAGGCCCCGGTGGACGAGAAGCCCGAGGGTGCTTACATCGACTTCGACGAGATGGTTCGGGACCTGGAGCGGGAGAACAGGTCTGCGAGGATGAGAGCGTGAGGCCCCTTGTCGTGATTGCTTTGGTTCTATGGGTCGGGTTCCTTTGGGGGGCCGATGTCATGATGATGGGCAGGGACCAGCTCCACAAGTCGGCGTGTCGTCAGTCTGGATTGGCCCGTGGTGCCGACTCCGGCTTCAGGATATACCCTGACCGCTACTACGATACCGAGATATGTAGCCGTTCGGCTCGGCAACTCTTAGCCGTCCGCAGGCCCCTCTCTTTTGGCCCGCTGAACGGTTTGCCATGAGCGGGTTGCCGATGACAGGTGAGGCCGTGGACGCCCAACGCAAGGTCGATATGTTTGCACAGGAGAGCCGCAGGGGTCCAAGGCGCCCGCATGGTCCGTATCGTCCCCGCAAAAAGACCAACCAGGGGCATGACCAGTACGCCCCGGCCAATGTGGCCGTTGCGCCAGAGAACTCGAAGCCTGAGACGGTCGAGAGGCTTTGTTTGAAGTGTGACAGGCCCTTTCTGAGCGAGGGGCCGCATAATCGTCTATGCAGACACACCGGCTGCGTAGGAAGTCGGTCCGGTTGACCACAAGGAGGAACGACAATGGCAAAGAGCAAGGGAATCTCACAGGGTAGCCACTCTCAGAAGACGAGCAAGGGGGGCCAGGTTCCGGTCGGCCCTGACTCCGGGAGCGGCGAGAAGCAGTCTGTTGGCCCCGGCTCGAAGCGTGGGGACATCAGAGACAGCCCCCATCTCGGCAAGGGGAGGGGCAAGTGATGGGCGGCCCAGCGACTATCGAAGAGCTTGCCGAGAAGCAGGCGGTACTCTCAAAGGAGGTCGGCGAGGCGAAGGAAGCGAAGTTGCTCGACGCCAAGCGGGAGCAGTTGGCCCGCCACCAGGACGAGCTGAGGGAAATCGCCTCGGTCACGCCCGTCAATATCATCCCCGAGCGTGAAGCCAAGGAACTCAAGAGGATTGTCGTCGGCTTTGCTAACGGGGCTCTTGACAAGGCCCACGGCGACATCGCAAAGGCTGTGGTGAACTGGACAGCCGTGGAGTGGGAGGCCGAGCTTTCGCAACGATTCCCCCCGACCCTGGCCCCGAACGCCAACAAGATAATCTTCGAGGTCGGGGCGTGGCTGGATCAGTTCCCCAAGATTCTGCGGGCCATCGCCGTGGAGCGGCACCGGCTCTATGTGCAAAAGACCACGCCTCAGAAGATGCACCTGGAGCAGGAGATCGCCAAGCTGAAGGGGGACCTGGGTGTTCGTTGATTTCCCATACGCTGGGCGGAAGATTGGCGAGGTTTACGGTTATTGCGGCCCCTGCTCGGAGGAGGGGCCGTTGGCCTATCAAAAAATCGACCACGCCTCACTGGTGTGTGACAACATAATTTACACCAAATGCGATGACTGCAAGGTCCTCGTGATGAGGGGTGTCGACCCCGAGGTTGGTCGTCAAGTCAAAGCTAACGCTAGGGTGGGTGCGAATGTCAGCTAAAGCGCGAATCCTAACCGCAGTCGCAGTCCTCGGGTTCTTCGTCTTCTCGGCAGAGTGGGCGATTACAAGGAACTTCGACATCGACGTGGTGGGCTACGATGTAAAGATTCACGACGGGACGGACTGGCTCGTGGCCTACCTGGAGTTCAGGAACGGGACGCCCTTCATCGCCCGAGAGGTCGTTATCCATACCCGGCACTTTGACGGGGAATCGTGGCTGGATTGGCTACATGGGACCTCTGCCGAGGATGCTTTGCCCGGAGAGATTCGACAGGTGCGGTGGGTCTACTCGACTCGGGCCAATCCGGAGCAATATTTAGGCCTTGTGGCCGAGCAATCGGGTCTCTCGAACAGCGATTTACCGCCCATGCAGTTCGAGGTCAAATTGCGCTGGACAATCTTCGGGATGTTCAGGCGCAGCGCATCGAGGGTGATAAACCTATGATGGGCCACTACCTCATCCACGTCGACCCGTCGGTGCTGATGAAGGCGATGGGGCTAGACGACAGGGTTTTCATGCACGACCTGAAGCTGGCCCGGTGGACAGGCGGGGGCATCGAGGTTCTTGTCATGCACCCGACCTTTGCTGTGGAATCCGACCCCCAAGACTTGCCCGAGCAGTTGACGCTGGACGAGCTGGGGGAGCGCCACCCGGAGGTATTCGTGGTGGCTGAGGCGGAGGCTGGCTGATGAAAGATTTCAACATCTTTCTAATCCACCACATGGTTGCTCTTAGGAAGAAGGGGCATCTAATATTTTGCCCTGCCATCATAGACACAACTTGGGTGTGGGCAGAGTACTCATTTCAACATCACGGGAACGGTGACTGATGGCGACTAGATTCCGATATAAGATTGCCATGTGTCTCTTTCGGTTGGCGGAGGCCCTTCTTGGGGTGCCGATAACTGTCCAGTCGAAAGAGGGCGTGTTGAGCGAACAGTCCATCAAGGAAGAGATGGAACAGGCGGTGCGCGCGAGCTTGAAGCTGGCGACTCAGGGCTTCATCGACCGAATGACTTACGGGATTGAATATAAGGGCGTGAAAGACAGGTAGATTTCCGGGCGACGGCTCGGAAACCAACAGACAGCATTTAAGGGGTTGCCTTCCCGCGCGGGCACAAGGGAATGGCGACCCCTTTTCTGTTGGGAGGAACGAGTTGCAATGCCGGCTAGATTCCAGATAAGGCCCCACGCCGATTCGGTAGGCCCATCCATCAGGCCGGGGCCCGGCCACGGTGAGCCGACCTATGAGACGTGGAAGCGCCGACTCAGCGCGGCCATCCTGCGCCGTGACGCCTTCAAGGCGCGTGTCAACATCTACCTCAAGGAGATTGCCGGTGAGCGTGGTGTGCCGTGGGGCAAGGAGGAAATGTGGGGTTACAACTTTTGGGTCAACCTGCTCCACTCCAACAACAAAATCTTCTTAGCCCACGTCTACCACCAGAACCCACGGCTCCTGGTGAACAAGAACAGCCAGCACGCGGCCAGTCTGGCCCCCGATATCGAGGCCACGATGGCCCACTACCAGCGAGAGCTGGTGATGAAGAAGGTCAACAGGCGGGTCATTGTGGACGGGTATCTGACCAACATGGGCGTCTGCAAGGTGGGCTACAAGGCGGAGTTCGGATCTGAGCCCATCCTTGCCAGCGAGAGGGACGAGGACGACATCACGGCCACGGAGCGCGTCCTGAAGGGCCTTGGTATCGAGCCGAAGGAGAAGAAAAAGGATGTCAGCCCCGAGCGGTTCCACGAGTTCATCAAGTCGGAGAGCCCGTTCGTGGTCAGCGTCTCCCCCTTCGATATGCTCTTCCCGCTGGGTGCGAAGTACACCGAGGAGCTCCAGTGGGTGGCCCAGGAAATCAAGGTCTTTGTCTCGGAACTCAAGCAGAACTCGATTTACAAGAACACCGAGCATATCCGTGGCACCGAGTTCTTCAAGGCCCCGGTGACGACCAAGGGCGAAGACCCCTTTGCCGGCGATGAGGAGTATAGGTTCACCAACACCTACGAAATCCACGACCTGAAGAACGGGAAGCTCCACATCATCGAGATGACGGCACTGGACTTTCTCTACGAGACGGATTATCCCCATCCCGAGATAGACGGGAGCCAGTTCGTATTCTTCCAACCATCCATCATACCCAAGGACGACATCTACGGGGTGCCGATTCCGAAGGTTGACGAGCCTATGCGGGTCGAGTTCTCAGCCATAAGGCAGAGGATCGCCGCCCATATTGACAAGTTCGTTGGGCGACTCATTGGCCTGAAGGAGTATTTGAGCCCGGAGGTCCTAGCTGCTCTGGAGAGCGGCGACGTCGGGAGCATCATCGAAGTAAGCGGTTCCTCGGACGACTACAGGAAGGTCATTGGCCCGTTTGTCAATCCCGGCATCGGGGAAGAGATATTCGCGCATTTGAGGGAGCTGAAGGAAGACCTTCGCATTGTGACCGGAGTTTCAGAGGCGAAGCGGGCTGGCGCGGGCCAGCGCAAGACCCTTGGTGAGGCCCAGCTTATAGAGAAGGGCGCCGACCTCTCAATAAGCATCGACCAGGACCAGGTGGTGGACTTTGTGAAGGACCAGTCCCGCAAGCTCTTCCAGGTGATAACGGGCTATGTGGATTACCCGATTCCCGTCATGGTCAAGGGTGAGAATGGCTTGGGCGAGAAGCCCCTGATTCCCTCAGAAGACCTCAAGGCGGACATCTGGTTTGACGTTCAGGCCGACTCGTCTCAGAAGCCGAACCGTGAGCTTCAACGAGCCCAGGCAGAGCAACTATTGGTGGCATCGGCCAATATTGCGGAAGCGATGATTTCTCTGCACCAGGTGGCTCCAGACCTCAAGAGGCTCTACACCAAACTTATTGCCGCACACGATGAGCCGAACCCCGAGGAGTTTCTTGTCGAGGTCAAGCCTCCGCCGGTTGAGGGGCAGGAAGATGGGGCTGCGCCGGACACCGTGGAGCAGCTATTGGCTCAGTTTGGGGGGCAGGGGGCATGAGTTTTTGTCCAGACCCCCATCCGTGGGACTATTTGTATTGGCCGGGGTACATTGCGTGGGGCGTTTACTCTCCGCCGTTCTGGCCAGGCGACTTTGCCATTCCGGGGGTATGATGATTCGCCGCCGCTTTATCTACTGCAAGAAGCTCAAGAAGGTCGTCGAGGTGTCGGTGTCGAACGGCGCAGGGCCGAACAGGTCAGCCTCGTTGCACATCGTCAAAGAGCATTTCAACCCGCACTTGGGCCAGATGATCTACTCCAAAGGCGACCAGGAGCGGAAGTTCAAGGCGGCGGGGTTCGCTCCGATAAACGACTTCCCTCATTGTGTGGAGGGCGTTCATCAGCCCAAGCGCAAGGAGGTTGACGTTCACGATGCGATTGCCCGAGCAGAAGGCCGCTTGAGAGAGCGGGGGGAGATATAGTGCCTCAACTGCTGGCCGTTGACGAATACATGGAGGCGGCTGCCTCGGACTCTCTACCTGAAAGTTTTCACCCTGAGCCTGAGACTGGCATGAAGTTCTTAGAGCGCATGGCCGACGGAAGATATGATACTGAAGGCATAACCATTGCCTACATGGACTGGAGGCGTGGCTTTCCGCCACCCCATGAGCCATATAAGTTCAAAACCCAGCGATGTTGTGCCTGCGGAACAGCATTTTTTACCTTATCCAGCTTTGCGGCACACAGGTATGCGTGTGGCCGGCCAAAGAAACTGGAGCAACCGAAGGAACCGCTCCCCTATCGAGTTGTTCAGCGAGATGATGTTGTTAAAGCCCCACGCGTTAAACGCACAAGAGGGTTTTACCCTGACCACAATGTAGCGTTCTGTGCCTGCTGCGAGAACCAATATTTTAATGATGAGACGTTTGCGTTGCACCAAAACGACTGTTCTCAACGATTCTCATTGATGGCAAGGTGGAACTTTTACGGCTTCGGGGAGCTTCGGCAATGACTCAACCTCAGCCCATCGAACTAATAATCCGAATCAACCCCAATAGCTCGATTGAGGTTGAGGGGCCGCTTCACGACCCCATTCTCTGCTACGGGATGATTAAATTGGGTGAGCGGCACCTTGACAAACACTTTGACAAGGCGAAGCAGGTCCGGGCCATTCAAGTTGTGCCTGGAATGGATAATATTAGGGAGAACTAGCGTGCCTTCGAAGGCTCAGTGGTCGAAAAACCATTCCCATTGCGTTGAGTGCAAGGGAACAAGAAGAAGGCACATGGCCAAGGGGCTTTGCGTTAATTGTTACAATAGGCCCAAGTCTAGGCTTAGGTACAGGAAGCATTATGCTACGGGTAAAAATGGAAACATTGAGTTAAGAGAGCATGGACTTTGGGCTAGAAACTATGATTCCTGTACGGAGTGCGGGAGAACAAATATAAAACATGAAGCAAGGGGTCTTTGTGTAAGCTGTTATTCGACGACTACTGGACTTGCTGCAATACATAGAGACAGAAGAACTCATGGTGGAAATAGGGCGGTTGCGATAGAAAGAGACAAAGGATGCCGGAACTGTGGAACCGCTGAGAATCTTCATGTTCATCATGTTGACCAAGACAGGTCAAACAATGACTTAGATAATCTCTTGACTCTTTGTGCGGGATGCCATGCAAGGCATCATAACGATTTGAGATTCAAGAAGGAGCCAACAGTTAGCCTGGTAGTCTAGGCACATTATAAATATTTAGGATTGCCCTAGTGGCCACTAGGGAAGTCCAGCAAAAAACAAGCCCTTGACTCGCTAGCGAGGGGTCAAAGGGCTTTTTTTG